>OFFG01000692.1_pt1 | contig 26164 bp, 23 predicted proteins | sample 1521331 | NCBI WGS metagenome assembly OFFG01 (sample SAMEA3504129, study PRJEB24116) | mouse gut metagenome | biome: mouse gut; feature: mouse-associated habitat; material: faeces | place: Denmark | collected 2011 | reverse complement strand
CGCCCTTCTGGCAGATCATGCCGCCGTTCGCTCCCACGTCCACCGGAAGCACTTCTCCGGCTACGGTCGATGCGAAAGCCACCATACTGCCTGCCCGCTCCGCCTTATAGGTGGCCATAAACAGCGACTCCCCTGTAAACATCCTGCCGATGCTCTTGCCCAGGCCGCCTCTCATATTGGAATCCATAGCGATCCCGTCCGACATCCAGGCCATTCCGCCCGACTGTGTGTACATGGATTCTCCCGGAGCGTCGAAAAGCACCTCCACTGCCGGCATTGTGTCACCAATGATTCTGTACTGCATACTCAATTCCCCCTTATGGTAGATTTCCTTTTTTATTCATAGTACCACCATTCTCCCTGTTGGGGCAATCTTTTCTATCCTCTACTTTCCTTTTTCTCATGAAAATAAATGAACACCAGTCCCAGCATCGCCAGGGCGATCAATACCGCCGTCAGATAAAAACTGGAAACATATCCCTGAAGCGACGTTACCGCATTGCCAACGATAACTCCCGCGATCATGGGCGCTATTCCCTGACCGATATCGCCTCCCAGATAAAATGTGCTGGTGGCAGAGCCACTGCGTTCCTTTCCGGCTTTCTTAATACTGGCCGCCTGTAAGGACGGCTGTGCCGCCCCCTGTCCCAGGGCTTTCAGAACGGAACTTATCATGATCGCCGCAAACATCCCCTCCGGAAACTTTCCGGCGACTGCAAATAGAAACATGGAAGCACTGGTGATCGCCATTCCCGGCAGCGCCACCACATATAATCCCTTTTTATCCATCAGCTTTCCTGCCAGAGGGCGGGACAGGAACATCGCCAGCGCATTGAAGGTAAAATACAGGCTGATATTGGCAATCCCCAGCTCTTCCCCGTAAGGTACCAGATAAGCGGTTACAATACCGTTTGAAAAGGACAGTGTACTCGATACGCAGGTATACCCCAGCGCCTCCACAACGACCATATCCTTGATCCTGACAGACGATACCTTTTGCGTCACCGCCCGCTTTACGCCGGGATATTTCACTGCTACCAGCAGCACGATTTCTCCTGCACACATCAATCCGGCTATCCAGAAGACTTTTTCCATTCCGATCTGTTCGGCTAATATCGCTCCAAAACCCGGTGCCGTCGCCGATGCGATGACATTCGCCAGACCGAAATATCCCAATCCTTCTCCCAGTTTGCTTCGCGGTACATACTGTGTTATCAGAGAGATCAAGGTCGTACCGTTGATCGCGAAACCGACCCCGTGAAGCACTCTGGCCAATACGATAAACGGCAGTGCCTTGGACAGTCCATAACCAAAAGTACCTGCCGCCATTAGCAGCGTGGCGATCCTGACCAGCCAGATTTTATTAAAGCGGTCCGCCATCATGCCGCAAAAGGGCCTGCTGACCAATGCCGTTATGGCGAACATTCCCACGATCACACCTGCCGCTTCGTCGCCAAGCCCCACTCCATCTCCTGTCAGATAAGGGATCAGCATCGTACTTACCATGAAAAATCCAAAATATGCGAAGATATTTGCTACCATCAAAGCGACATATTGAGGATTCCACAGCCTTTCTTTTTCCATTCCCATTTCCTCTCCATTTCCTGCCGGAATCCCTGTATCCGAAAGCAGATTCCGGCTCCGTCACGATATTTTTCTTTCCGTTTTACAGTTTCCTGCTTAATGCAGTGCAATTTCGTCCTGTGTACGTTTTCTCTGGAACGGATTGGGAATGAGGGGTTTTATCGCCTGGATCACTTCCGTATCAAAATTCACTCTGACTTCACACTTTTCATCCAGGATCATGGTATTGACCGTCTCCTCCGTGCTCGGCTCCCACTTCGGCAGACCGCTGTGATTGGGATCTCCATATTTGGCAAAATTGGTTAACAGGGTGGACATTTTCTGTTCAAGCGCGTCGGAAACGCCGGGTTTATTGCAGATCAGTACCTTATCCGTGTTGTTAAAAAAGAACGGCAGGTCGGAACAATGCCAGGGCCTTTTCCCATCCTGATAGGGGAATTCATAGTTAAACAGATAGTTGTATACGGGCGCTTTCCCGTAAGAAGCCTTTTTCTTCACATAACTGACGGTGGGTGTGCGCGTAAAGCAGTCCAGACTCAGGATGTCGATCAGATTCTGTCCCGGGTAAGCTGCTTCAAATTTCGCCACGATATCCTCCGTCGCATCGCCAAAGGTTTCTCTGACAATCGCGATCTGCTCTTCCCGTGTCTTTTCATGTTTCTTCGCTACGCCGGGCTGAAATGCCATTTCGCCAAACACGCTTCCTACCACCATCGGAATCTCCTGCGCATGTTCTCTGAAACCGACTTCTTCCGGGTATCCCACGAAATAATCATTGGGAATCGGAGAACAGCCTACATAACCGCCTGCCGCCTCCACGTCCCCTTTTACTTTCAGATACGCCGCCGCCAGAGCGCTGTAGGATACCGTCTCGATCTCTTCGATCTTTTCAGGGGCAATTCCCAGCTCTGCCAGCATTGCGTCTACCAACGGATGTGCATCACAGTTCTTCGGCGGTGTCATGATCGTACCGCCTTCCGGTCTCACACCGCTCATCACCATCGCTTTGTGAAACAGCCCGTCAGCACTTGGCATCTGCAGAAGAGACGTCACTTTCCCGCCGCCACCGGACTGGCCGAAAATCGTCACGTTCTCCGGATCGCCGCCAAAATTCTCAATATTGTCATGTACCCACCGCAGTGCATACTCGATATCCGCCATACCGGCATTGCCCGAATTCTTATACTTTTCGCTGTAGTCCTCCAGATTTAAATATCCCAGAATATTAAGTCTGTGGTTGACGGTCACCACCACCACATCATGATACATGGCCAGATTCGCCCCGTCGTAACAAACCTGCTCTATGGAAGAGCCGTTTGAAAATCCACCGCCATGCAGCCATACGAGTACCGCCTTCTTCGCCCCCTTTTTCACATCAGGACTCCACACATTTAAGAACTGACAGTCTTCGCTTTTCACCCAATAACGGTGCGGAACCATGATCTCCCCTTTTGTCGTCTCCGGATCATACATGGGGCATACCGCTCCATAGCTTAAAGCCTCCTTTACACCTTCCCAGGGTTCCACCTCCACCGGCATCTGAAAACGTCCGGCATCCGCGTATTTGATCCCGTGAAAGGTATAGATCCCGTCCATGATATATCCTCTGATCTTTCCTTTCTTCGTCTCGATAACAGGTTCCGTTGTCGTACAAATAAATTGATGCGCCATAAAAGCTCTCCTTTCTTTTCTTCCTAACATTTGTATTTGTCAGCCGCTGCTGCTTTTTCCTCTTTTGTGATCACCTTCTTGCCTTCCAGAGAAGTATTTTTTTCACTGTAAAAAGGGATTTTTTTATATCTGAAATGAATTAAAAATGCGGTAGCCGCACAGCTGAGATAGCCTGCCGCCGTCAGCAAAGCCGTGCTCCACATGCCGTCCCTCACCGCATATACAAGCGCCGTTACAGCCGTGCCGGACAGAAGAATCCCTCTTAATCCTGTTGCTGCTCCGAGAATCCTGTCTACCTCCTGATACGTCATTTTCGTGGTGCGATGGCCCGCACATATAAATTTGATCAGCGCCGAGAACTCCAGCACATGGATGCACAGAGCCAATACGGCCGAAACGACGCCGGGTCCGCTGACGTTGACCGCCGCCCTCCGGGAGCCTGTCAGCAGATACAGGCCAATTCCCAGAAGGCTGAGTCCAAATTCCAGCCATTTTTCTCTTCGCAGCTTTTCTTTCGGCATATCCCATATGTACCAGGGGCCGCTGTAGCAATAAGCGATCCTGTAACCCTTTCTGTTGCCTGCCGGTACTTCCACCGCCGTATAATTTTCATCAAACAGATCCTTGAAAGATTTTCCTTTAAAGTGCATTGATGTCTCTCACATGACAGCAGGTCACGAAATGTCCCGGCCGCACTTCCTGCGCCTGTAAGGGTTCCAGGCACTTTTCTGTCGCATAAGGACACCGCTGTGCGAACCGGCATCCCGGTTTCGGATTGATGGGTGATGTGATCTCGCCCTTCAAATGAATCCGTTCGCTTTTATTATGGATATCCGTTGACGGAATCGCTGACAGCAGCGCCTTCGTATAGGGGTGCAGCGGATATGCAAAAAGTTCCTTTGTCGGACAGGTTTCCACCATCTGCCCCAGATACATCACACAAATATGGGTAGATATATGGCGCACCACCGACAGGTCATGGGTGATAAATACATAGGTAAGTTTATATTCCTCCTGCAGATCCATCAGCAGATTCAGGATCTGTGCCTGAATGGATACATCCAGCGCGGAAACCGGCTCGTCGCAGACGATAAATTTGGGCATCAGGGCGATCGCTCTCGCAATTCCCACGCGCTGTCTTCTGCCGCCGTCCAGTTCATGCGGATAGGAATCCCGGAAACGCTTTTCGATTCCGGCCAGATCCATCAGCCTGACACATTCCTCTTCCAGCTTATCTTTGGCAAATCTCCCCGACAGTTTCAAAGGTTCCATGATCGTATCCTGGATCGTCATACGGGGATTTAAGGAAGAATAGGGATCCTGGAAAATGATCTGCATATCCTCCCTGAGCTTACGCAGCTTCCTTTTGTCCGGATGCGTGACATCCTCCCCACGGAAACGAATGGTTCCTTCCGTGCTGTCAAGCAGGTGGATCATCGTCCGTCCCAGGGTGGATTTGCCGCAGCCCGATTCTCCTACCAATCCCATCGTCATCCCTTCTTCAATGGAAAAGCTCACATCGTCCACCGCGTGTACCATGCCGCGGCTGGTGGGAAAATATTTTTTCAGGTGTTCTACCTCAAACAAAGCCATCTGTTAACCCTCCTGCTCTTTCTTTCTACAACGCACATAATGAGATCCGCCGACTTTCTCCAGATCAAAGTGCTTTTCGGTGCATAGATCCGTGGCATAGGGACAGCGCGGTGCAAAATAGCATCCCGTCGGAAGCGCCGTGGGATCCGGCGGAAGCCCCGGCACCGGTGAGAGTCTGTGTGTATCCCTGGTCAGCTCCGGAATCGCTCCGAAAAGTCCCTCCGTATAGGGGTGCATCGGATGATCGTAAATTTCCTCCAGCGTCCCCTTTTCCACGATCTCGCCCGCATAAACGATCGCCACGTCATCACAGACCTGTGCTACCACTCCCAGATCGTGGGTGATCAGTATCATGGATGTTCCCCGCTGTTCCTGCAGTTTCTTGATCAGCTCCAGAACCTGCGCCTGGATCGTCACATCCAGCGCCGTGGTGGGCTCGTCCGCGATGATCAGCTCCGGATTGCAGGCCAGCGCGATCGCAATCACCACGCGCTGCTTCATGCCGCCGGAAAACTGATGGGGATATTCATCCACACGATCCTCGGAAATCCCTACCGTTTGCAGCATCTCAATAGCCTTTGCCCTGGCCCCGCTTTTATCCAGTCCCTGATGGACCATCAGCCCTTCCGCAATCTGGTCTCCCACCGTTTTCACCGGATTCAAAGCCGTCATGGGGTCCTGAAAGATCATGGATATCTTACCCCCGCGAATCTTCTGCATCTCCGCTTCACTGATCTTTAAAATATCCGTCCCATCGTATTCGATCACACCACAGACTTTCTGCGTCGCATGATCGGGCAGGATTCTCATGATCGATTTCGCGGTAGTTGTTTTGCCGGCTCCGGTTTCCCCGACAAGTCCCAGGGAACGTCCGCCGGGAAGATCAAAGGAAATATGGTTGACGGCCTGCACAGTCTCTCCTCCGGAGCGGTATTCCACCACCAGATCCTGTACGGACAGGCATCCTTTCTTGTCTGTATTATTCACACTTATCCTCCATTCTGCCATCGCCCCGCGTCAGGGACATGGCACAGATTTATCGATTATACAGTTATCATCTTAATCTCTCAGCTTCGGATCCAGCGCGTCGCGGATGGCATCCCCCACAAGGTTAAAACTGAGCACTGTCAGCATAATAAAAATACCGGGAATTACGCACATATGAGGATAGTCTCTGATAAAGGAACGCGCCGATGAAAGCATGGAACCCCATTCCGGTGTGGGTGCCTTCACGCCAAATCCGAGAAAGCTTAAAGCGGATGCCTGCAGGCCGGCGGATGCAATCCCCATCGCCATCTGCACGATCAGCGGAGAGATCGCATTGGGAATAATGTGCCGCAGAATAATCCTTCCTGTCGTACAGTTAATGGATGTGGCCGCCTCCACATATTCTGAACTGCGGATCGATAGGATATTGGCACGCATCATTCTCGCATACCCCGACAGTCCGCTGATCCCCATCGCTATAATGACCTTTGTAAAGCCGGGCCCCAGCACTGCCGATATGGCTATGGCAAGCAGGATACCGGGGAAAGCCTGAAATACATCCAGACAGCGCATGATAAAATTGTCCACCCTGCCTCCGAAATAACCCGCTGTCGCCCCGACGATGATTCCCAGCACCACGGATACGCCTGTGGAAACGAAACCGATGCTGATGGTATATTTTGCTCCGTACAGAATACGTGCCAGTTCGTCTCTTCCCAGCTCATCCGTTCCCAGCAGATGCTGCAGACTCGGCATCTGATATCTTGCTCTCATATCGATGGTCTCCCATCCGTATTTCAACAGATAGGGGGAGATAAAGGAAAGGACAAATAACGCCGTAACGAAAATCAGTCCCGTCATCGCCAGCGGTCTTTTCCTGATCCGGTTCCACACATAAGGGAGTGAACCGGGCTTATTGCTTTTCTTCGGCTTTTCAGCCGCTCTATTCACTTTACTTTTCATTTTACCTCCTACCTCCATTCCGAAACATTTCACGCTGCGTTTGCCCTCGGGCATACTCCGTTTCAATCCCTGTTATTTTTTCCTGCCGGATACATATTGCGCCTTGATCCGGGGATCCACAAAGGCATAGACAAGATCCACGATCAGCATCATGATCGCAAATGCGAACGCAATGTAGATGATCCCGCCCTGTACCACCGGATAGTCGCGGTTATTGATTCCTGCCAGCATAAAACTCCCGATGCCCGGAAGGGAGAATACGGATTCGATCACCGTAGCTCCTCCAAGCATGAAGCCGAAATGTCCGCCTGCAATGGTAATAATCGGGATCAATGCATTCGGCAGCGCATGTTTCAATATGACCGCTTTCTCACTCAGCCCCTTCGAGCGCGCCATCGTCACGAAGTCGGAACGGATCGTCTCCAGCATGCTGGATCTGGTCTGGCGGGCAATACCGGCCACGGAACCGATGGAGTTGGCTGTGATCGGCAGCACGAAATATTCCCAGCCTCCAATGCCGTTAGACGGGAGAATCCCCAGACGCAGCGAAAACAAGAGCACGAGCATCAGCGCCAGCCAGAAACTCGGCATGGAACTGCACAACATCGTAAAAAACAACCAGATACGATCCGGAAGCTTATCCGCCCGCAGCGCACAGTGAATCCCGATCGGTATACCGAGGATCAGAGACACGGCCACACAGAAAAATGCCAGGATCAGCGTATTGGGAAATCTTCCGAGCAGCTCACGTCCTACATCCGCTCCTGTAATATAGGATTCGCCAAAATCCAGATGACACAGATCAACCATAAAATTCTTCAGCCTGACAATATACGGATAATCAAGTCCCAGCCTCTCTCTCGTTTCCTGAATCTGTACCGGCGTAGCTGTATCTCCCAGCAAAATCTGAATAGGATCACCCGGCACGAAATACATGAGTGTAAAAATCAGAATGGCAACCACGATCAAAATAGGAATCATTTGAAGCAATCGCTTTCCAATATATTTCCACATATGCTATACCACCTCTCTAAAAATTTTTGTTGTTCGCCAGAATATGCCGAAAGATACATTATCCTGGCCGTCATTTTCAGTTCCTCTCCTTTCTCCGATTTCTTCCGTTTTTCCATTGGTTTGATAGTAGCATACCGACGTTTTTCTTCAATCTTTAACTTTTTTCCCGGCGCTTATTTTGCCGGGAAGCCAAAAAATGAAGCTCACTCAAAATTTGAAGGTGTGCTGTGTTTCTTCAATTCCCCGGGTGTAATACCCTCATACTTTTTCATGGCGCGGGTCAGTGCCTGGCTGTCCCAGAAGCCGGACATGCGCACCACGTCCTTGACGCTGTACTGCACGAGCAGTTCCTTCGCCTTCTCCACGCGCAGCCGTTGAATATATTCCGATATATTAATGCCCGCCGCATCCTTGAACAGATGGGACAGATGAGACTTGCTCTTCCCGAAACGATTGGCAATGGAAGAGACGTTCAACGTGTTATCCGTATAATTCTCCAGAATATATCTTTGTATCTCTTCTATTTTATCGCTTCCCGACGAAGCAGCATTCTCTCCTGCCGACAGATAATCTTCCAGCACGTTTTCATACTCTTTGCGAAATTCATCGATATTGCGGATATGATATATTTTACTTACCACTTTCCACGCGTCTTCCTTCTTTTTTTCCTGATTGGACTGCTCACACGCCGCAGTGATGATGATACCGGCCAGAGCATAGATCTGATAGCGGTCGATCCGCCAGCTGCGCTGTCCGGCAGTGGGCATATACTCATCTATCACTCTGTAGAAAAGCTCGGTGGCTCCTCTGTAATCTCTGTCTTCCAGCTTATTGACCAGATTTCTGACAATCTTGAAATAAGGCACTCGTTCCGCGGCATTTCTCTCACGGTCACGGCCCATATACTGATCTTTCTGCCAGAATTCAAGACTGGAAATCTCCTCCTGCGTCTTGTTGTACGCATCCTGCATACAGCGGGAGGTTTCCAGCCGGATCGGCCGCGAAATGGCCAGCGTCACATGGAAATGTTCCTCCATAAATGCCCTGCACTCTTCCAGATCCTGTACCAGAGATGTATAAGTAACTTTCTCATTTTCCTGTACCAGCGCCGGCATGAAGTTCAGATTGCTGCACAGAAAGCCCTTACTTTTCTCAAAAATTTTTTCCGACAGAATATTGTTCATCACATGATAAGACGAAATCGCAGGTTCATTTTCATTATTTTGAAAAATACCGTCCCTGTCACGTAAAATATGGATGGCAAACAGATACGCAGACTTCCCGGGATCCAGTCCCGTCATCTCCATCGTATCGGCACAGGCCTGATACGCGCAGCTTCCCTTCGTCTCCAGTACTCTGTTCAACTTTTCACCAATGGCGAATGGCAGAAAATAGCGGTTTTCCTTCGCGATGCTGCTGTTTTTTCTCTCCAGCAGGTAAATTCTTTGACCGGCCTCTTCCATGACCCGCTCCAAATCGACCTTTTTTTCTTCCAGTCTTACCACATCCGCAAGCCTTTGCGCAGGCTTCAGCATATGAAAAACAAAATACACCGCCAACGGGACGCCGGACAGAATACCCAGAAAGATCCCCAGATAAATCCAAATGGTAAAAGCTCCGGAACCCGCATAGAAAGTGCTCTCCGGCACCGCCACGCGTACGGCCGTATTTAATTTGGAATAAAGACTGGTAAAAACATAGTATTTCTCTTCCTCTATATAGAAACCTTCTCTGGTGCCCGTTCCCGCTATGATCTCCCGGTAAGTATCCGCAGAACATTCCGGCTGCGCATACAGATAATCGTCATTGTTCCCAATATAAAGCTGCATATCATCCACAGGAATATCCGCAATTTCTTCCAGATCATATTCCAGAATCAGACACCCCATGACTCCATACGAATCATACAGCTTTCTTAAAAGGAGACCACTGTCTTCTCCCCGTATATTCCGATATACCGGAGCCGTATTCTCACACAGATACCTGCCTGTAATGGTACGTCCATACCGGTCAAAAAAGTGATTTACCTGCGAGTCCCTGTAAATCCTCCCGTTGGTAACGATTGTATTGCTGGCGGCAAAGTAGATACCGATCTCCCTGATTCCCGACTCTTCCAGCCGCAGGCTTTCATATACCTCCCATATCATTTGCATATCCTCAGAAGAGAGCCGTCTGTTTCTGAGCGAAATGATATCCCTGTTCACCGCAATATCCTCACTCAACTGATAATATGGCTCCAACAGCTTTACTATTTCCAGCATAATATTATTCACACGTTCCTGCACATACTGCTCCTGTCTGTCCACATACACCTTTCTTCCCCGCAGCATTCCCGTGGAAAGCAGAATGCTGAAACAAATGATCATCGCCATATGGAAATACAGAAATTTTGTTCGAAATATGGACATATTCATACCCCCGCATATCGAAAGGCAGTATCAGATACTACCAGTTATTTGTTTCAAAATCTGTCATGGAACAAATTTGCAAAGCACAAAAAGGAGCTGCACACTCGTTCTCAACGGCGACAGCTCCAAACATTTCGCTCAAATTACTCTTTAATTTCCGACAACACTCACATAATCGTCCGTAATGGTACACGGTCCATACAGAGGTAACGTAGGATTTGCCATCGGAAGCTCCGTAACACCGTCCTGCGCCACGACAATCTTGCTGAAGGAATACAGTCCTTTCCCAATCGCATTATCCCTGATATAGTCGTTAAATGCCTTCATATTTTCCGCACTCGCATCCGCCTTCGCCGCGTTCAGAAGTTCAACCAGATGATCGTCATGGGTGAAGCAAACGGAACCGTTGGTATAATTCTCCGGATTGAACAGGCCGTCCCAGAGACCGACTACATGTCCGGTACCGGATCCTTTTGAATCAATGATCAGATCCCACTGTGTGGAGTCATTCTTGTAAGTAAGGAACAGCGCCTGGTCTACTGCCAGAGAGTTTACCGTAAAGCCGATCGCCTCAAGCTGCGCGATGATCACGGAACGAACCGAATCCGTATACAGAGACTGACTGGACAAAAGTGTGATCTCCGTTCCCTGAGGATAGCCTGAAGCTTCGAAGTAAGCCTTTGCCGCTTCCAGATCAGCCGGCAGATATCCTTCATCCGCAATCTCTTCATAACCGCCCATGGAAGGTGCTGAAAGCGCATTCGTCTTGATCGCCGTAATCTCGTTCAAACCTGCACCGTAATAAATCTCTACCGAATCGAGCGCTGCGAAAACAGCCTGTCTCAATTCAAGACTGTCTGCCAGGATCGATACGCCGCTGTCCATATTCGCAAATAAACACTGTACGTTGACAGGCGGGGTGTAGAAAATACTCCATCCATCCAACGGCTTTCCTGCCGCTTCGTCATAGAATTTAGAAAGATCGGTACCTGCGATCTCCGAAGAATCCAATTCTTTATTTTCCAGACCGATCGCTCTCATGGAGCCTTCCGTAATCACCCGGTAATAAAGTGTGTTCACATTGGCCACCTGCGGTGTACAGGTAGGCTCCGTCTGCCACGGCTCTTCATTTCTCACAAGTGTCAAGGAAGAACCCTGTACCACTTCCTGAACCTTATAAGCCCCTGTCGTTGCGGGATTACTCTGACGCTCGTCCGCCGACGTACTTTCATACCATTCCTGATCGACAATAAAAAGCTGGACATTGGAAAGAATCTCTTCAATTCTGCCGACCATGGTATCCTTCAGCTTGATCTCCAGATTATAATCGTCAATCTTTGTGATGGACTCCATGACACTCTGCAGATCGGCGAACTGACCATCCGTAGCGCTCTTCTCATAGCTGAAAACAACATCGTCTGCCGTAATATGGTTTCCCTGGCTGTCATAGACATTGTCGAAGATCTCCACCTCATAAGTAGCGTCGTCGATCTTTTTCAGTTCTTTACCGACCCAGGGCTGCATACCGCCATTCTCAAATGTTGCCGCCGTACTCGTGGGGAAGAACAGTTTCGCCCAAAGCAGCCAGGTAAAAGGACCGGTACCGGGCATTGGCCCAACGAAAGGAGCCACATCAAAAGATGCCGAAGGAATGGCGATCGTCATACTTTCCGCCGGCTGTGCCACCGCAGATACCACTTCCGTCTGCACATTTTCCGCCACCGCATCCAGCACGGGCTTTGATGAATCTTCCGCGTCGCTTTCCGCCGCATCAGTCCCCGCGGATGCCGTACCCTCCTGTGCGGCATCTGCGCCGTCTCCTGCATCGGATGCGGAATCCGCATTGCCGCCACTGCCGCATCCGGCCAGCAGCGACATTACCATTGCCGTCGCCAGCACTGTTGAAATTAGTTTGTGAAACTTTCTCATATTCAATACCTCCTTCTTTAGAATTTGAATGATGATTTTTTTTGCAGAGGCGGTTTTTTGCCGCTCTGCATGGGTTCAGTTAAACAAATTCCGACTTTTTCTTCAATCATCACTTTAACTGATTCCAGTTCGTTTTTCTTCAAAATCAAAAAATGATAGTCTTCAATTTTTGACTGTAACTTTATAATTGACTTACTTTTCTTCATCCGCTGTCAATACAGCCATGCCGGGCCACCTTCCTCATCCTCCTCTTTGGGGGCTGTCATAAAGTTCCAGTTCATAGGTGGAGCAAATTCTTTTGCCAGCATTACCAACTCTTCATCGAAGTTTTCCCGGACCTGTGTCTTCTCATCATAAACGATCGTGTAAACCTTATCTTCCGTGCTGGGAGTGATCTCCGGGACCGCGCTGCAGTTAGGATTGCCTGTCTTCGCGAAACTTATGAACGAAGAGAACATTTCATTTTCCAGTCTCTGTGTCACACCCTCCATCTGACACACGGGAATCAACTGTGTGTTATGAAATACAAAGGGAAGCTCGGAACAATGCCATGCCGCAACACCGCCATAGATATCGAATACCTTTGCAAACAGATAAGAGTAAACGGGAGCAGGAGACTGTTTCGCCTTTGCCTTGATATACCTGATGGAAGCCGGACGGAACACCACGTCGATGTCTGCCGCGTACACCGTATTCTTACCGGGATACGCCTTCGCAAACAGTTCCATAATCCTGTCCGCATTCTCCTCGCCGTATTTTGCTGCAACCGCTGCTCTCTTTTCTTCCTCCGTATAAGTTTCCTTATCCTTCGTCGGCGTGCTGTTGCTGAACTCACCAATCACACTGCCCACCAGGAACGGAACCCCGGAGGCTTCTCCAAATCCCACGTCTTTCGGTTCTCCGATGTAAAAGTCATTGGCTCCAGGCCACCACTCGATTCGCCTGCCCTGCTCCATCCATTTGCCTACGGCAGCATTTGTGGCATCGATCAGCTCCTGCACCGGGACCGTCTCCATTCTTTCTGCTTCCTCTTCCTGCAGCCCCAATTCTTCCATAATAGATAGAGCGAATTCTTTCGCCGGTACATCCTGACGCGTCATTGCCCTTCCACGCACGCCGCTCATCACGATTCCTTTATGGAACAGTCCTTTCGCAGCCGGAACCTGGCCCAGTGAGGTTACCTTTCTGCCACCGCCGGACTGTCCGAAGATCGTAACATTCTCCGGGTCTCCACCGAACTGCACGATATTTTCTTTAACCCACAGCAAAGCTGCCACGAGATCGGCAAGCCCTGCATTCTTTGAATTTGCATACTTTTCACCAAAATCGGACAGATCCAGGAAACCGAACACATTCAGTCTGTGATTCACTGTCACTACCACTACGTCCCCGTATCTCGCCAGATTCGTTCCGTCATAGGCCACCTGCTCAATTGCCGAACCGTCTGCAAAACCACCGCCGTGGAACCACACCATAACCGCCTTTCTGTCATCCGTATTAAGAGAACTGGTCCAGACATTCAAATATTGACAGTTTTCGCTGGACGGCCAGAACCTGTGGGGAATACGCACCTCACCGGAAGGAACCGGATTGCGCAGAACCGGACACCCCGGCCCATAATTCGTCGCATCCCTGATTCCCTCCCAGGGCGTCACCTTCTGAGGGTTCTGGAACCGTTTCGCTTTTGCGTAGCGAATACCTTCAAAATGATAAATATCATCCAGCTTATAGCCGCGAAGTTTACCCGCCGCCGTGGTTACGACCGGTTCCTCCAGAGTACATACAAATCTTTTTGCCATGTTTATATCCATTCCTTTCGCTCCGCTCAAGGCACAAAACGCCATGAAAAGGGTTTTCGTGCCAAGCATTTTGTGTTATAGTTAATCTAATAATTAGGCATCCCGGTATCAATGGCTGATGCACCCACCCGTTAAGTATTGATATGCAGGTGGCCTCTTTTCAAAGGTGGGAATACCGTAGAATAGGTTCACTATGTGAGCCTGTTTTTTGTGTCTTATTGCCAATTTTGGCTTAATTTACTATTTTTCAACCTTCATTACCTCCTCTACATCCTGTATTCTTGTGTTATCGACTTAATACTAGCAGAACCACATTCCCGCATCCATATTCAAAAAATGATTATCGCAACAGATGACAAACCAGACAAAAAAAGAAGATCTCCTTTGCATGCCTTACAAAGAAAAATGCTGTACAGAAGACTTCTCACCTTCCATACAGCATCCCTTTTTAAGATTTTACAATTCTATGATTCCATTATCACTTATCACAATACCGCATATTACAGATCACATCATGCAGGACTTCCCTAAGCGTCCTGCCCCATCGCCTCCGCCACAGCGGCCTCACAGCTTCTCATCGCCAGAATCGTCTTATCAAAAAGCTCGTCCAGCTCCCAGCCCAGCCGCTCGGCTCCCTGGGAGATCGTCTCTCTGGAGCAGCCCGCCGCGAATTTCTTATCTTTAAACTTCTTCTTCAAACTCTTCACTTCCATATCCATCGTGCTCCTGGAGGGGCGCATCAGCGCACAGGACCAGATTAAGCCCGTCAGCTCGTCGGCCGCGTAAAGCACCTTCTCCATCTCCAGCTTCGGCTCCTCCTCACTGCACATACCATAGCCGTGCGAGCAGATGGCGTAGATCATGTCTTCGCTCACCCCTGCCTCGCGCAGAAGCTCCGGAGCCTTCTTACAGTGCTCTTCCGGATACAGCTCGAAGTCGATGTCGTGCAGCAGTCCGGTAATGCCCCAGAAGTCCTCTTCTGCCGCATAGCCCAGCTCCTTCGCAAACCAGCGCATCACGCCTTCCACCGTCAGCGCATGCTGGAGATGGAACGGCTCCTTATTATATTTCCGCAAAAGATCCCATGCCTGGTCTCTTGTAATACTGCTCTGCTTTGCCGCCTGTGTTTTGCCGTTCTTCTCCCGGTCAGCAGCCTTCTTCTCCTGTCCCTTCTCCAGACTCTTCATGGTCGGGACGGATTTGGGGTTTTTATACACTCCGTTCCACCCTGCTCCTCTACATTCCGCCTTAATCCATCCAGCGTTTACCGACTCTTTACATCCCGTTCCGTGGTGATGTCTTAACGTGTGGTACCGGGTGCGTCAAACCTAAAAAGACGGTTGCTCTATGGACTAAGACGTATGGTATTTTGTGTGAAAAATATGCACTGTTTTCACAGGCACTTTTACAATACAAAAATCTTATCTTCCATGTTCTTGATGACTTCCTTCTTCTTGTCCTCGGTGCAGTCAGCGTAGATATCCAAAGTAGTCTGAACATCCTTATGGCCCATGACCGACTGGATCACCTTGATGTTGCTTTCGTTCTCGCAAAGCCTGGTGCAGAAGGTGTGTCTCAAGTGATGTGCGGAGAAGTCCGGAAGGAGCAGAGGCTCTCTCTTTTCTCTCTTCGCATTGGCAGTCTCTTCTTTATTATAATCTGCCGTGATGTTGTGGATCGCATGATTCACTTCTGAAGGTATCGTTATCGTTCCTCCTGAACTGGCAAATACGAACCCTGAGTAACCATCGATCTCCTGCGTGCAAAAGCCGGTGATCTGTTGGATCTGATATTCCTCCAGGAATGCATCATACACTTCCCCGATCATCGGGATCCTGCGACATCCTGCCTCCGTCTTCGGAGTGTTGATGTGGAAGTTGGTTCCCGAATCATCCACCTTGCGGTGTACAAGGCTGTGATTGATATCGATGATCCTGTTCTCGAAATCCAGGTCCTCCCATCTGAGGCCAAGGCACTCTCCGATTCTCATCCCGCTTCCGATCAAAACTGTTATGACCGGTTTCCATCCCTGATACTGATGGTTGTAATAAAGGTAGTTCATGAATGCTTTCTGCTCAGGTACCGTGAGCGACTTACGCTTGGTCTTAACCCATACATGACTCTTCTTGATCTCTCCGAGAACTCCGGCTGCCGGATTTACACGGATGAGTCCGTCACGAACTGCCATCTGGAACGCCGGATGAAGCACAGTATGAACGTTATCGACTGTTGCCGGGGAAAGTTTCTCTTCTAATAAAAGAGAATAGTAGTATTCCCTTACATCCGTATAACGAATCTGTATCAACCGCCGCTTTCCGAAAGTCTCCCTGACATAGTGGTCATAGGTATAAACGTAATTCGTCCTGGTCGTAGGTTTCAGGTCGTATTTCTGTTTGATGTACGAATCAAATACCTCGTTGACTGTAACACGCTCTGCTCTCTGGGGATCCAGTCCATCCTCCAGATCGCGTCTGATCTGCTGTTCCTTCTTTCGAAGTTCCACGAGATCTTTTCCGTAGACGGTGTGACGTTTCCTGTTTCTGTCAGTGTATGAATACGAATAGCGTCCGTCTGCTCTTTGACACTCACCGCTTCTGAGCGCATAGCCGCGGGAGTCCTTCCTGCTCTGTGCCAATCTGTTTACCTCCTTTTTGGAGAGGCACAGCTTTCTTAGGGTTTGGTCTTGTAAAGTAGCTCAAGCGCTTCCTTAAAGACCTGTGCTTGGGTGAGATTCATCTTTTTACAGTAGGCAAAAAGCCTGTCACGTTCTGCCTCGGTGACTCTGAAGCCAACCTTGATATACTTCTTATCCTCTACCGGTGGTCTTCCAACTTTTGCCATAATCTGCTCCTTTTTACGAATCTATGTTCCCATTATAGTTTATGCCCCACAAAAATACAATGTTTTTTTGAAAGCTGTGCATCTTATTTTCATTCCATACTGTTCCATTAAATGTCTCTGAAGTTCTCGATATACTCGTCGATGATCTCCGTATTTACCAGAACGATCCTCCTGATGCGATAGATTGCTTTCGCTTCCTTGGCAAGTTCGGTAAATGCATGGATCCCCATGGAGTACATCGCTGCGCCTTCTTCATACTTTACGAACTTCTTCTTGCCGTTCGTAAAAAGACTTTCCATATTCTCATATTCTTTTCTTTTATATCCCATGATCTAACCCTCCTGTATGGTTTCCCTGAAGAAAGCAATCGTCTTGCCTTCCAGCTTTTTTCTTGTTTTCGATACGATATTCAGGATCGTCTGATACGCCTTGTCTTCTTCCTCCGCGATCTCTACGAGCTTTCTCCCGTCATGCAGATGACTGTAGGTGATCTTGAATTCCGCCAGGGGAAGTGCTTTGAGGCTAGTATCAAAGACCTCGTATTCCCTGCGCATCATATGGATCGTCAAGATGTCCCGCTTATGCTTCTCGGGATCATCGGTTTCCTTTAAGATCTTCCCGGAAAAATTACATTCCTCAATGGCATCGCGGATCATGATATGCTCAATCGCTTTTGCAGCTGTCGGATCGCTGCGATGACTGGTCTGGATCCTCACACCCAGGTCGTCATCATTCTTCTTCCGTCTGTTGTATTCAACCTCGAAGAGGATCCGGTTAAACAGTCCGGTTTCGTAGCAGTCCAACAGCTGTGGAAAGATACTGTAGTTCTTGTAGATCAGTCGGAAGCGTTCGCGGGGAGTTGCATTCCCGTAGCTTTCCACTAACTTATCTTCTGTAATGCACATGTTCGCACCTCCATTTTCTTTCTTGGAGGCTAGGCTTGCCGGCTTGCGTCACCTCTTGCTTACACATGCAATTCTACGGAACTCCACGGAATAAATCGTTCGTCAAACGGTCAACTTCTGTTGACCGGTAGTCAACTCAAAAAAGTAAAAAAGAAAAGACGTATGAAACCAAATGTCTCATACGCCTCATAGGATTTATGATTATAACTTTGTAAATTCATCAAGCTGCTTATCTACATCTCTTCCGGAATACATAACCCGAATCACTGTAACCAATTTCTTTGTCTTATCGGGGATATAGAAAATAACATAATTATCAACAGGCACAACTCGTGTATTTCGACTCTTCCAGGGCTCTCTTTCATATTGCCGGAACTTCTCCGGATACTCTCCCAAGGAAAGGATTTTTTCTTCGATCCGGTCAAGCTGTCCGGCTGCATTCTCAGGCGAAAGAAGATCAAATGCTATATACTCAAAGATACCGCGAAGATCGTTCTCAGCCTGCTCCGTAAAGGTAACATCATATTTCATACATTATAATCCCTTCGGATATCCGCAAAAACCTGAGCTGCAGATTTGATACGCCCTGCCTGCATATCCGCATATCCTTTCTCAAGTTCCATGTCCAAAGTCTCTGCGTTCATTCTCGAAATATCAACAGGTTTCGCAGTTGGAATCTTTACCTCAAACGGAAGCCCCCTATTTAGAATGATCTGCTTATAAAACATATTGATAGCATTAGATGCCGGGATCCCCAAAGTAGCCAGAATTCCCTCAGCCTGTTCTTTAACATCCGGCTCTATTCTTGCATAAAGATTTGCTGATTTAGCTGCCATATCATCACGCCCCTTTCTTTTACCCATATTATAAGTCAATGTGCGGACAAAAGCAATACATTTTTCAAATCAGTGCCCTGATCTGCTTCAAAAGAATCTCTCTTACAGACTGATCCTTCACATCTCGCAACAAACCAAGCGCTTCGTCCGCAAATCCATCATTATTATCTGCAAAACCCAGCAGATAATTCGGCGTAGTCTGAAGTACTTTGGCGATCTCTGCCAGACCGCTGGCTCTCATCTCCTTCTTATCATTCTCGTAGTAGGAGATTATAGACTTCTCTACATATAATGCTTCCGCCAGTTCCTCCTGGGTCATTCCAAGTCTGATACGCTGTGCTCTGAGCCTCTGTCCTAATGTTTCTTCCTTAATAGATATGTTCATCTTCTCCTCTTTCCGGGCGAACCGGAAAAAAAGAGATGTACTGTTGTGTCCGTTACAATAAACAAAACGCACGAAAAGACTCCAGTCAAGTTCGTTGAGGACTATGTTTGCCAGCAGGGGCGAAATGATGCCGCCCTGTGGCGTTCCTCTGTCCGGTATGATTGTAGAACCGTCGGGCATCCGTATCGGTGCCGCCAGAATCCGCTTTATTACAAATATCAACTGCTTATCCCTTATCCCCAGCGACCATATCTGCCTGATTAACTTGCTGTGATTTACATTGTCGAAAAATCCCTTGATGTCAAACTCAATCACATAATGCAGGTTCATCATTTGAAGCATTGAATAGGTTCTGTTTATGGCGTGCTCAACCGAACGGTTGGGGCGGAAGCCATAACTGTTGTTGCTGAATTTCGCTTCGCATATAGGCTCTAAAATCTGCTTGATGCATTGCTGTATCAGCCTGTCCCATATACAGGGGATACCTAACGGGCGTGTCTTTCCGTTTGGCTTCGGAATGTCCTTGCGGCGTACAGGTTTCGGCCTGTAGCCGTGCTGGCTGCCTGTGACGATAAACCTCACTTTCTCCACAACTTTTTCGGGAGCCATGCCCCCAATATCTGTGATGTTCCTGTTGTCTGTCCCTGCCGTGTAGCTCCCACCGTTCGCCTTGATATTGCGGTAGGCAAGCAGAATATTATCCCGGCTTAATATCAAATCCATAAGGTTATCAAAAATGCCGCCGTCTCTGCTCCTCTGATACAATTCATCAAAGGTCGGTTGCATACCGTAATATTCGGCATGCCGTAAGTCATCTACACATAAGTTCCTGCTTCCTTTTGGCATAAGGCATCACCTCCTTCAGAAAGTGACCCTTTTGGTCTTACTCGAATCCTTATGTTGGACTGAATAATGCCTGCTTATTACAACCGACTAGTGGCCATTCCTCCCTCACCCACATAACGCAGGCGTTATCACAGGTTCGACCACAACCTTTCAGCACCGGTTCATCTGCTTATTGTTCTTCGCCAGATTACCCAAAATCAGACCCGATACCTTTCCTTGTTCCGATAATCTTATCTGTACATATATATCCTTAGACTCCTGCTATGAGCCTGCCAGCTTGCAAGTGCCTGTAACACTTCATGGCCGTTCGTAGGGCAAATTTCTACTGAGCCACACTGGCTGCGCATTAACGCACCTGTACATTTCTATACAGTCTTCTTTTAGACCCGTACATTCGCAGTTTCGTCAGCCCGCCCGCCAAAGCGGACATTCTCGTCATAGATATTTTGTAGACCCTGGGCGTATAGGTAACACAGCCCACCTCTGGGCTGGTTTCGGTTACTTTTGGCAGTAACTACGGTTACTCTCCGCCTTTGTCATGGGGCTTTATACAAAAGCCTTTACAGCTAATGCATACCCATCTAGGGCAGGCGTTTCAGGGCGTTACCCCGTCATTCCACCTGTCAGATTACCAGTTCACAGACTGATTTCTCATGGAATCTGCCTGTGCGCAGACTTTTTACCGCCTGCGAACAAGTCGCACTCTCCCAGAACTCGTCCCCTCCTTTACCTTCGCCCTTTGTGTTGGCGATCAGCGTGGTGACAAGCTTTAAGATGTCCTTCTCGTCATGTACATATGCGAACGGTTCCGATAGGTAAGCCTTTGATGTTATCTCCGGCTTTTCCCCCGGCTAGCACCGGACATGCGACTTTCACCGCATCCGGCGCCCCATCAAGCATAGTTTCAGCAGTGATACACACTCACTTTTTCACATTAGCTAAATCAGTTTGTTACGATTTACATTGACATTTCTGCCAACCCTGCGGTAACACGCAGTTTGTTTACCTTAGTAATTTGTGCCTTATTCAATTCATACTTCTTTGTCAGTGTAGCGAACTTTATACTGTCTGTTGTTGAGATAAATTCATATCCGGCAGGCGATAAAAGCAACAGATTACGGTAACTGTCTCTGCCATTTTTACACTCATTCGATTTTCTGTAACAAATACAGTGAATCACTTCCAGATGTTCCCCAGTGATTGCACATTTACCTTCCTGTCCGGCATAGAGAGAGATTCGGTTATCATTGAACTGTACCGTTTCTCCTGTTACCGGGTGGCGCATGAGCCAGAGCATATCTTCAACATTCAGTTTCAGATTGCTGTGGATTTCCATTCTTCCGTCTGGGGTATATAGGTTGATTTTCCTGCTCTTGCGCATTGGTATTTTAAACTGCACATATGCCAGAGGTACTACTGGTGTATCTCCAATCCAGCGCATTTGTTTCGATTTTCCATACCGTTTTTTTATATATTTGTTGTTTAATTCGCCCTGCTTTTTATACCCATCTATCCGATGGAGAAAGCGACCATTATTCACATGAGCCATTCGGCTAAAATTCAGATTTATCCTCGTAGCAATACAATAATAGTTCTGCATACCTATGACTTTGGCGTTGTATTCGTGAATGTTGCTCTTTATGTCACTTGCTGTCTTGCTGTTTTGAATCTCTATAATTGCTTTTGAGAGTTCTTTCTGCATATGCGACATTGCCTTGTCACAGACATTTGAACTGATTACCCATGTCCTGCGTTTCTTTATCAGCTTCATACGGAACCCCAGAAATTCACTATCTCTTTTCCTGAGATTTGTGACCTTTGATTTTTCATCTGAAATTTCCAGTTTGAGCCGCTTTAGCAGCCAGTCCTCAACCGCATGGTATGCTCTGTCAGCGTCCTTACGGTTTCTGCAAAAGATTTTAAAATCATCTGCATACCGGACTATACGCATTTCCTTGAGGTTGCTCTTTTTGAGCGCCGTGTAGCTGTTGCACTTTTTCTCTGCCCCGTTCGGATAATATGTGACCTTACAAGGAGACTTCATATGGTCTGCCATACCCTCCCACTGTGACGCTATCCACCAGTCCAGTTCGTTCAGGACAATGTTGGCTAACAGCGGGGAAAGTATGCCGCCCTGAGGGGTTCCCCTGTCTGGATATAGGATTTCTCCATCTGGCATTTGAATTGGCGCTTTCAGCATTGCTTTGATTATCTGAATCAGTTTGGTATCCCGTATACCCAGCGTCCATATCTGCTGTAACAGCTTTCTATGATTTACGTTGTCAAAGAAACCCTTTATATCCACGTCCACCACATAGTGGAGTTTATTCCTTTGAGCCAGTCCATAAGCGTAGGAGACAGCGTTTTCAGCGCTCCTGCAAGGTCTGAAGCCGTATGAATGTTCATAGAACTTTGCTTCACAGATTGGCTCCATGACCTGTAATATGCATTGCTGTACAATCCGGTCTATGATACACGGTATACCTAACGGTCTTAATTTCCCGTTTGGTTTGGGAATCTCTACCCTCCTTACTGTTTTTGGCACATACCTTGTAAACTGTTTTTGAATAAGGGAGACAAAATCTTCTTCCGGCATATCTGCCAGGGATTCTATCGTTCTCCCGTCTGTGCCGGCGGTATGGCTCCCATCATTGCTTTTAATATTTCTGAAAGCAAGCATGATGTTATTTGGTGCCACAATGATTTCTACGAGATTATTAAATATCTCTCCATCTCTGCTTTTTGCATACAGTTCATCAAAGATGTTCTGCATGTCATAGTATTCCGCATGGCGCAGTTTACTTCTTTTTTTAGCTTTCCGTGTCATGTACATCACCCCGTTTCATTGATTCGAGTGACAATTTCTTATTCTTACTCGACTGCATGATTAGAGAGTGTGTACTGCTGATTTTCTGCCTGACTTGTGGCCATTCCTCCCTCGCCCTCTTTTTCGCAGGCAACATCGACAGTTCGACCACGACCTTTCAGCAGAGATTCATCCGCTTATTATTCTTCGCCGGATTATCCATAGGATTCTCTGCCTTTCCTTGTTCCGATAATTCTATCTGTGCATATATACCCTTAGGTGTTCCCTCTAAGCCTGACAGCTTGCATGTGCCTGTAACACATCACGGTGGTTCGTAACAACCATTCCTACTGAACCGCACTGTCTGGGCATGAACCCACACATACATTTCTGTATGTGGCACTTTTAGACCTTTACATTCGGGAGTTTCGTCAGGCATTGCTGCCATTCTCACCATAGGTATTTTATAGACCCCCGGCATATGGGGTGCGCTGTCCACCTCTGGACAGGTTTCGTCAGCGTTATCTGTTACGGCACCTTTCTGCCGACTTTACCGGGCTTCACACCTCATCACAGAGTGATGACGCATGCCGGAGTATCAGGGGAGGCGTTTCAAGGCGTTACCCTATCATTCCACCTCTCGAATTATCAGTTCACAGAACTGATTAAAAACAGCGCTGTGCGCCGCCTTTTCAGCGACGAACAAGTCGCACGGTTGTAGTGCATGGATTTCTTGAAGTTAATGGTATTCAGCACTTTCACCCGGTAACTGTTCTTTAAGAGCATTTTTCCGCACTCTACTAATACTGTACCCTTCGGATCAGTGACAACATAGGAACTGTGCATCTGCATAAGGTATGAGGTAGGCACCCTGCGCCTTACTGGTTTTCGCCAGCAGGTTTCAGGGAGCCGCCTCCCAAACCGGACGTACACCTCTCAGCGTATCCGGCTTTCCATGAATCACCTTGATTCTCTGGTTTCGTGTAAGAGTTCAAAGCAGTCAGGACAGAGTGCAAGAGATTTTCTCCGCATCTCCAACATTTTCTTTTCAAATATATCCCTGCCCTTCAGCGATTTCAGCGTCCTTACATGGTGCATACATAAATACTCTGCCTGCTCCCCACATATTTCGCATTTTCCGGCTTTGATTCGGTTGATTATCGTATGCCTGCTGTCGTATTTCTTATAGTTCGGCATAACATCCGACACATTGTCATAGCCGTCGCTGTGCTTCTTAAATCCATCATGGTAAAACTCACAGTATTTCCTCCCCTTTGTTGTGTCATAGGGGATTCTTAGCACTTTGTCTACCATGAAACGCTTTTTAATGGCACTGACTTTTGTCCTGTGTTTTCCCGCCAGGGTTTTCAGCATACTATAACGCACCATGTAGTAATACTTGTGCAGTACGCCGACATTTTCCGCAATGCGGTAGAAATTATATAACCCTCGGATTTCCGAATTGAATGTTGATACAATATCAGCATCATTCCGGTTCATCAGGTCTTTCCTCGGCATTGGTCTCCACGTTTCTTTGCCTGTGCCTTTGTTGCGCTTGACTTGTATCGCCCCACGCTCCATAGCCTTTTTAATCCATTTCTCTTTAGGCACATACAGGAATACTTTTCCGTTCCACACACGTTTCATGTCGCCGTTTTTACACCGCTTCATGCTTTTAGAGCGCATCACTTTGAAGTCATATCCCAAGTACCTCACCGGCTTGCTGGCATGGGTGATTTCCGTCTTTTCTTCGGACATTTCAAGGTGCAGCCTCTCTTTCAGGAAGATTCTCACATCCTCTTTGATTTTTTCTGCATCCCTTTTTGAACCAATCACACCGATTACAAAATCATCAGCGTAACGGTTGTACTGGATTTTCTTGTACCCTTCCTCAAACGGATTGTAATAATGCTGGTTCATCTTCTCCATTCTGGAGTCTTTAAATTCCCTTATCAGTTCAGGAGTTGACTTTTCAGCGTCTGCCAATGCTTTCCGTGCCTTTTTGTACCTTCTGGACGCACGTTCGTATTCCTTCGTCGTCTTTCTGCGTTCCGGCTCACGGTCATACTTTTCTTTGTATTCCCGCATAAATTCATCCAGTTCGCTAAGGTAAATATTGGCGCAGATTGGACTGATGCCGCTGCCCTGCGGCACGCCGGAGTAGGTACAGTTGTATTCCCACTGTTCCATATACCCGGCTTTCAGGAATTTCCAGATAAGGCTGATGAACGCCTCGTCCGCTATCCTTTTCCGCAATAGTTCCACTAATACATGGTGGTCAAAATTGTCAAAGCACGCATGGATGTCACCTTCCACAACCCATGTGACCCCGGTGAACATTCTTTTCACCTGCAAAAGCGCCGTATGACAGCTCCGTTTTGGTCTGAAACCATGCGAATAGTCGCTGAATGTCGGCTCATAGATTGCTTCAAGAATCATCCTCACCACTTCCTGCACCAGCTTGTCATCCGTAGAAGTGATTCCAAGCGGACGCATTTTCCCGTTTTTCTTAGGGATATATTTTCTTTTTGCAGGCTTTGGCTGGTATGTCCTGTTGCGTATTGATTCGATAATCCGGTTGATTCTGGGCAGGCTCATATTATCCAGTGTCTGCCCGTCTGCCCCCTGCGTCATGCTCCCCTGCGATTTTGCAATGTTCGCATAGGCAAGGAGATAGAATTCTGGATTGTACAGGTTACGGTACAACCTTTCATATTTGTAGTTTCTTACACTTGCCTTTTCTTCAAGGCTTTTCAAGACATGAATCGGATTTCTCATAGTGTCTCGCACACCATCCTTTCTGTTTTGAAATTGATTCACTGTTCCCCTTCGCCATGTAGACGGCTTTCCCGTCCCCGGACTACTATGGGAACTCTGTTGCCGTGGTGGATATTCAGAATCCCGCATTTCAGCGTTTTCATAGCCTTATGGCATTCCACTTTAGGCAATCCCCGTTTAGTACGGCATAAATGAGCGTTCCATGTTTTCGGTAAGTGTGTGACGTTCGCCTTTTTCCACTCTCCCGTGGCTGAACCTGTTCCGAGTATCAGCATCCGCATAGCCAAACAATGCGGATGTCAGGAACACTGGCGAGTACAACCTCTCTACGCCAGGAGTACGTCTTTTTCCCGATTTCAGGCTGTCATTCAAGCAGTTTAGCTTCCACCCTCATACATGGATTTTCATTCCGTCACGCTGACGCCTCTGAGGTTTCAGCGCCCCGTGTCCTCCGTCATGCTATGGTTGCCCTCCGGTTTCCCTTTTGGGGTTAGACGGGGAATGATAGGTTTGTGGCATATGCCACATGATACTTTTACCTACTACTTGCTCAAGGTAGGATTTATGCCGCCCTTACGGGCGCACTCGGTTTTACGAAAAACCTCGTCTTGCCCGAACCAGAACCGCCGATGACAAGGATATTCTTATTCCTCGCATACTTCGGCTGTTTTGGTCTGCCGGACATCATCAGTCTTTCCGTTTCTGTGAGTAACACGTTGTTCTCAAATACCGGATCGACATAAGGCTCAATGTCTTTCGCTGTCCCCCACCTTGCAGAACCGTACTCCATGCCATGCCGGAACTTCTTGGCGTTCTTGG
>OFFG01000690.1_pt1 | contig 26325 bp, 25 predicted proteins | sample 1521331 | NCBI WGS metagenome assembly OFFG01 (sample SAMEA3504129, study PRJEB24116) | mouse gut metagenome | biome: mouse gut; feature: mouse-associated habitat; material: faeces | place: Denmark | collected 2011 | reverse complement strand
TCGGCTTACTTGTTATTTTATTACGATAATGCGGACCCGGCCTCCGTCGGATTCTGCCTTGTCGTACCAGGCGGTGAGGGAACCCTGGCTCTCCTCCGCCCGGGCCAGGCTGGACAGGAAATACTGGCCGCTGCGGAACTCATAGACGGCCACGCTGTCGGACAGGGTGTACTTCTGGCTGCCCGACACAAACTGGCTGCCCACAATCTGTCCGGCCTGGGCCTGGATGAGGGGGTACAGCCGGTCCGGGTTGGACAGGTCGCCCAGGATGCGGACAGGCCCGCCAATGGCCTGGAAGCGGGTGGATCCGGAGAGGGTGTAGCTCACGCCGCCCACGTCGTACTGGTAGGAGCAGAATCGGTTCATGCCCTCGCCCGTCTCCTCAAAGTGGGTGATGATGCCGTACTGGTAGGCGTCGCCGGTGACATCGTTGAGGATCAGGGTTTCGATCTCCCCCTGAGGATTGAGGGAGTAATATTTAATCTCGCTGTGGTCCAGGCTCAGGCCGGCCAGACGGCTGGGGTAGAGGACCGCGCCCCGTCCCTCGCTGATGTCCAGAATTTCCGCTTCCTGAGCGAAGGCGTACTTGTCCAGCCTTGTGCCATCCTTGTTCACCTTGCCGGACAGTGAGGCGCTGTTCAGGCCCCGAAGCGTGACCTGTCCGCCCTGGGCGGCCACGGTGGCCCGGACCACGCTGCCCTTCTGTGCGCCGCCTTTGGTCTGGTACTGGTAGGTCTGCCCATCGGTGGCCAGTAGGGTGACAGTCTGGGTGGAGTAGGTGCCGCCGGAGCCGTCGGGGTAGGAGGACCTTTCCGATGCCGTCACCACGCCCACACGCTCGCCGGCGCTGGCGGACACATCGGCCACGGCGGCCACGCCGCCGCTGCGGCCCAGCAGCAGGGTGACGGTGCTGCCCAGGTGGTACTGCCCCAGGTCAGACAGGGCGTAGGCCGCCGCCGAGCTCTCGATGGCGTAGGTCCGGCCCGCCACCGTCACCGAGGTGGGCTCCGCGCTGGAGGGGGCCAGGGCCTGGATGGGGCCGGTGGCCTTTTTGGCATAGGCCCATACGGTGCTCATGGCGGCGTTCCAGTAGACCACGTCGTAGTCCTGAATGTTGGTCAGGCTGGCGGCGCTGCCGTTGCGGTAGACCTTGTTGGGGGTGAAGCCCAGGGAGGACTGCCAGCCGTAGCCCTGAACCACCACCGGGCCCTCCATCTGGCCATTGACAAGGGCCACCACATCGGGCTTGCCCGAGGCGTCCAGGCTGTGGCCCAGCTGCTGGATGTAGGGGGTCCCCTCCTTGGTTTTGGCGGAGAGGAGGTTATAGAACAGATACACCGCGTCCTGCCGGGTGAGGGGGGAGGCGGCCTGCAGGGCAGTCACCCCCCGGGTCAGCTTCAGGTTCTGGCACATGGTCAGCTGGCCGGTGGGGAAGGCTCCGGAGAAGTCCTCCGGGCCGTAGCCCAGCAGGGCAAGGACCATGGAGGCGGCTTCCGCCAGCGTAATCTCCTGATTAGGGCGGAAGGTGCCGTCGCTGAAGGCGGTGACCAGTCCCCGGCTTACCGCCGCCTCCACATAGCCGCTGGCCCAGTGGCTCCGGGGGACATCCGAGTAGGGGGAGGTGGCCGCCTGGCCCACACCGTCCCCGCCAGGGGTGGCTTTTACCGCCATGGCGACAAACTCCGCCCGGGTCACCCTGGCGGACAGGTTCAAATTGCCGCTGCCGTCGCCGTTGAGGATGCCCAAAGCAGTTACCGCCTGGACCGCGTCGTCCAGAGAGGGCGCCGTCCCCGCCGCCGAGGTGGGCAGTATCAGGGCGAGGGTGAGGCAGGCCGCTAAAATCGCGGAGAAAAGGCGTTTTGTTTTCATAAGGATACATTCCTTTCCGTTTTCTTAAGCCCCCCTTGCTAAAGGGGGGGAGGGCCGCCGGCGAAGCCGGTGGCGGGGGGATTCCGATAACCGGTATGTTTCCATTTGCATGGAATCCCCCAGTCACCGCCTGCGGCGGTGCCAGCCCCCTTTAGCAAGGGGGCCTTTAGGCCGCTCAATCATACCGCAGGGCGTCAATGGGGTTGAGCTTGGCCGCCTTGTTGGCGGGCAGGTAGCCGAACAGGACACCGATCCCCACCGACACGCTGAAGCTGAGGAGGATCGCCCCCATGGTGGGGGTGGCGTCGAAGACGCCGCCGCCCATATTTTCAGAAAGCATTCCCCCCAGCACCGCGCCGATGCCCTTGGCCAGCAGCCAGCCGAAGCCGATGCCCAGGATGCCGCCGATGGCGGAGGTGGTGCCCGCCTCAATGACGAACTGGCTGCGGATGTCCTTCCGCTTGGCCCCCAGAGACTTGCGCACGCCAATCTCCCGGGTGCGCTCGGTGACGGACACCAGCATGATGTTCATGATTCCGATGCCGCCCACCAGGAGGCTGATGGCGGCGATGGCCACCAGCACCCCCATAGCCACCCCCATCATGGCGTTGATCTGGTTGGCCTGCTCGGCCATGGTCATGATGTAGAAGTAATTATACATCCCGTCGTCGGTACGGAAAAAGTCGTTGAGATAGGCCTCGATGACCCTTTTGCCGGCATCTGCGGTCTCGCCGGAGGTGCTGGTGAAGATGTACAAATTGACCCACCGGCTGCCCATGATCTCCAGGGCGGTGGTGTAGGGGATGTAGATCTGGTCGTCCTGGCTGCCGGGGAGCATCTCCAGCTCGGCGTTGCGCTTGAGCACCCCCACCACCGTGAGGGGCCGGCCGTTGATGGAAAGCTGTTTCCCCAGGGCGTCTCCGCCAAAGGCTTCTTCCTCCAGATAGGCCCCGATCACACAGATGTTTTCCCGCCGCTCCACGTCCATGTAGCTGATGAAGCGGCCCTTGGCCAGCTGCTCGCCGTCGATGGTGTAGCCGGTAGCGGCGTTGTACATAATCTCGCTGACGCCGTAGAGGCTGGTACGGTCGAATTTGTCGCTGCCGTGGCGGACCACGGCATTGACCCCCAGATAGGGGGATACGCCGGTGAGAATGTCCGCGTTTGCCTCCACCATGTCATACATATCCTCCGGGTCGGGCAGCCTATCCGCTGTGCCGCCGAAGAACTGGGCCTGGATCATGTTGATGCCCAGCTTATCCACCTGCTGCTGGACCATGCCGGTGAGGCCGTTGCCCAGGGAGAGAATCACAATCACCGCCCCCACGCCGATGATGATGCCCAGCATGGTGAGCAAGGCCCGCATTTTGCTGGTGGTGAGGGACTTTATCGCCAGGCGGAAGGATTGGGTGAAGTTCATGCGCCCACCCCCTCTTCCTCGTCCTCCCCGTGGGGCTGGACCACCGCCCGGGGATCGCGGGAGTCGCCGTCGTAGATGATTTTGCCGTCCTGAAGGCGGACAATCCGCTCGGCCTTCACGGCGATGGAGTTGTCGTGGGTGATGAGGACCACCGTATTCCCCTCCTGGTGCAGCTGCTTGAGGAATTTCAGCACCTCCCGGCCGGTGCGGGAGTCCAGGGCGCCGGTGGGCTCGTCGGCCAGGATCAGGCTGGGGTCTCCCGCCAGCGCCCGGGCGATGGACACCCGCTGCTGCTGGCCGCCGGACAGCTGGGAGGGCAGGTTCTTCCCCTTGTCCCGCAGGCCCACCCGCTCCAACGAGGCCAGAGCCCGCTCCCGGCGCTCGCCGCTGTCCACCCCGGCGTAGAGCAGAGGCAGCTCCACGTTCTCCAGCACGGACAGCTTGGGGATCAGGTTGTACTGCTGGAAGATGAAGCCCAGCATTTTGTTGCGGATCTCCGCCTGCTGGTCGTCGTCCATGGTGGACACGTCCACGCCCCCCAGGTGGTAGGTGCCCGAGGTGGGCACGTCCAGACAGCCGATGATGTTCATGGCGGTGGACTTGCCCGACCCGGAGGAGCCCACGATGGCCACAAACTCCCCCTGGTCGATGGTCAGGTCCACCCCGTCCAGGGCGTGGACCGTCTCCGAGCCCATCTGATATATTTTATAGACGTTTTTCAGTTCAATGAGGTGTTCCACCGTTCATCAACCTCCCGCAGGCGCGGCGGCCATTACTCCGCCGCCCATGCCGCCCTGGGCCTGGGCGGGCACCAGAACGGTGTCCCCCTCGTTCAGGCCGGAGGTGATTTCCACATACTCTCCGTCGCCGCCGCCCAGGGTGACGGTGCGTTCCTCAGTCTTGGCGGGGTCGAGCACCGTGGCCCCGTCGGGGGACAGGCAGCCCTCCAGGGGCACCAGCACGGTGTCACCCCGCTGGACCGCCGCCGCCGGGATGGACAGGGCGTTTTTCACCCGCTCCACCACGATGTCGGCGGACACGTTCATACCGGGGTTGAGATTGCCGTAATCCTCCAGGAGGATGGTGGCGGGGTAGGTGGTAAAGCCGTTGGTGGTGGTGCCGTTGATGCTCACCCGGTCCACCCGGCCCTCAAAGACCTCGCCGGGGATGGCGTCGGCGGTGATGTCCACCGGCTGGCCCGCGGCCACCTTGCTCAGGTCCAGCTCGCTGATATTCATTTCCAGCTTCAGGTAGCTCAGGTCGTAGATGACGGCCAGCGCCCCCGACTCGATGTTGTTCACGTTGTCCCCGGCCTTGATGTTTTTCTCTATAACGGTGCCTGAGATGGGGGCGGTAATGGTGTAATTCTCCAGTGCGTCCTGAGCCCGCTGGAGGGAGAGTCTGGCGTTTTCCAGAGCGATGGACAGGTCCTCCAAAGAGCTCTGGGCGGCGGTCCCGCCCAGGGTGGCCAGGGCGGACCCGGCGGACACCTTGCTGCCGGCGGTGACGTGGACCTCGGTTACTTCGCCGCTGGCCTGGGCCACCACCGTCTGGCGCAGGGACTCCTCAAAATTGGCGCTGCCGGCGCAGGCAATATCCCCCACCGCAGCGGTGGCGGAGTTGGCGGCGGTGAGAGCCCCGGGATTGTCCACCCGTATCTTCACCTGGCGGACCAGAGCGCCTCCGGCTCCCACCAGCTCGGCGGAGGAAACCGACTCCACCCGGCCGGGGAGGGTCTCCATGGTGCCGCCGATGGTCACCTGGGCGGACTGGCCAGCCCGGATGCTCTGGGCCTCAGCGGAGTGGAAGGGCAGGGTGACGGTGAGGGTGGAGGTGTCGGCCACCTCGGCGACGGGGGTGCCGGGGGAGACCAGGTCCCCCCGCTGAACCAGCACCTTCTGCACCACCCCGGCCCCACCGGCCCGGACGGTGAGGTTGCCGGCCAGGTCGTCATAGCTCTTCTGGGCCTGTCGGACCGACAGCTCCGCCTGCTGGATGCTCATTTCCGCGTCCTTGGCGTCCAGGCGGTAGAGGACGTCACCCTTCTCCACCCGGTCGCCCACCTCGAAGGGGGCCTCCAGCACCTCGCCGGTGACCAGGGGCTTTAAGTAGTAGGAGTCAATGGGAGTGACGGTCCCCGTGCCCGAGACGGCCACCGTCAGGTCCCGGCGCTGTACTGTGTCTGAGGCGAACTGCCCCATGGCGGGCGCGCCGTTCCCCTGGCCGCCCCGGATGAAAAACCAGTAGCCTCCCAGCAGAACCGCAGCTGCAATGATTCCCCATTTGAGCCGCTTTTTCCCCTTCTTTGTCTTGGGTAGACGGGGCCGGGGAAGTTTACGCTTCTCCTTTTGGGGAGCCTGGGGCGTCTCCGGCGTTAAGACAGATGTTGTTTCCATGGTGTTCCTCCTTGTTTTGCTCCGGGGCCGTGCCCCCTCTATTCCCATCGGCTTGCCGATGATTTTCCTGCGGATTATTGTACTTGCCAATCCTTACATTTTTCCAAAGAAAAGATGAAAGTTTCATTAAAATTTTTCTGCCCCCAGGATAGCCCCGAAGGATTAAGACGGCGGTAAAGAAAAACGTAAAGATTTGGGAAAGATTTTCCGGGACAGCGCCACTATACACCCTCCTCCCACTGGAAGGTCAAGGGGAAATGTGACAAATTTCAAAAAAATTGCCGGCGGACCACAGGGTCCACCGGCTGGAAGGGGTATACGGCATGGTTCAAATATATTCAGCAACGAAGTCGCTCTAACGTGCAGGCTTTTGCAACAGAGCCGCGCAGCTTGGCGCGAAGTGGCAATACAGCGGAGGGGGGCACGGACAGCTCGTCAATACCAATGGCAAGGAAGGTATTCAGCAAATCCAAATCAGCTGCCAACTCACCACAAATACCAATCCAAATACCAGCTTTGTGAGCTGCATCCGCCGCCAGCTTCAGTGCCCGGAGCACTGCAGGATGGTGAGGTGTGAAAAACTTACCCAGATTATTAGCCTGGCGGTCACAGGCCAAGGTATACTGAGCCAGGTCATTCGTGCCAACAGAGAAAAAGTCCACTTCTTCAGCCAGTTCCTCTGCGATTAGGACTGAGGCCGGCGTTTCAATCATGATACCAAGTTCGGTATCACGATTATAAGGGATTCCCTCTCTGTCCAGTTCAGCCATGACATTCTGACAGGACCGTTTACACTCCTTTACCTCCCAAAGCGAGGTAATCATAGGAAACATAATTGCAACTTTACCGTAGGCGGAGGCGCGGTACAGGGCCCGGAGCTGGGTGTGGAAGATATCAGGTCGGTTCAGACAGGCGCGGATGCCCCGAACACCCAGAGCGGGGTTCTCCTCCTTCTGAAGCTTGAAATAGTCTGCCTGCTTGTCCGCGCCGATGTCCAGAGTGCGAATAACCACTCGTTTGCCCTCCATATCGGCTGCTACACGTTTATAGGCTTGGAACTGATCCTCCTCAGACGGATAGTCGCAGGCCGCAAGATATAAAAACTCGGTGCGGAACAGGCCGATCCCTTGACCATCATTAAGCTGGACCGCACATATGTCTTTGGGTGAGCTGATGTTGCAATAAAGCATGATTCCTCTGCCGTCGATGGTAATGTCAGGCTGACCCCTCATGGTTTCCATATGCTGCATTATTTCGCGTTGGCTGTTCCGCTTTGCTTGAAAAGTTTCAAGGGTACACGCATCCGGCTCAATAACTGCCTGGCCGGTTTCGCCATCCATACAAACCGTACGGCCGTTGTAATCAGGCTTCAACGCTTCTCCCAGACCGCAGATAGCGGGGATGCCCATGGTACGGGCCAGGATAGCAGTATGGCTGTTACCGGAGCCACCCTGCGTGATGATGCCCAGGATTTTATTCTTGTCTAAATGGAGTGTCTCAGAGGGCGTTAGATCATCGGCCGCCAGAATAACCGGGGATTCAAACAGTATGCCAGCTTCCGCAATCCCCATAAGGTTATTAAGTATCCGCCGTGTGACATCCGTTATATCGGCAGACCTGGCCTGCATATAAGCATCGTCCATTAAGGCCAGCATGGCGGAAAATTTCTCGCCTGCCATTTCCACCGCCCGTTCGGCAGTACAGCCCTGCTTCTCCAGGGCTGTCAGGATACACTCAACATAGTCCGCATCCTCCACAAGTATGGCATGGGTTTCAAAGAGCATAGCACTTTCGTCCCCGGCCTCCCTGCGTGCCTTTTCCGCTAAATTGGTTAATTGAACGATCGACTTCTTTCGCGCTTGCGCAATGCGCACCTTCTCGCTCTCAATATTTGTTGCGGGAACATCCAGGATTGCAATATTAGAGCGTTGAAAGAAACAGATAGAACCGCTGGCAATCCCTTTGGATACTCCTTCCCCCTGTATCAGGATCATATCAATTCCTCCTCGTGTAGAGCCAGGGTATCCCCGTCAAGCACAGCGCCCGCTGTCTTAGTACATTCTTTGTTCACATATCAGCTCCGTTAGCTCAGGAACCGGGGAAGGTGTCGTTCATATAGATTCGCTCTGCATACTGATCTTGTAGACGCTTGTTATACTCAGGACCGCCATCCAAGTTGTCACTCATAAAGACGGGCGGATGATAGCCACGCTCCACCATGATTTCCAGCGAACGCAGGATCATGCTGTTTACAAGCACTGCGGTAGTCATGGTGGAAATTGGGCACACTTTTGTGTCCAAGCCAGGTACTTCCATTGCCGCATCGCCCATAGGTCCCTTGACGTCTAGGATCACATCAGCAAATTGATAAACCATCTTGCCAGATGAATGGCGGGAGGTGAGCTGTTTGGAATTATCCAACGAAGTCACAACGATTAGTGGGTTGCCCTGTTCCTTAACCCATGCGGCCACCTCGATGGGCAGCGGATTGCGGCCTGAATAGGAGATGATTACAAAGACATCCTCCGGACGGACATCCACGTTTTCCACCAGCCTGGTGCCCAGGCCCTCTACCATTTCAAACTGGGCGCTTTTGGGAAAAACAATCTCTTTAGTCGGAATCAAACCGCCTGCCCGGGCAACGATTTCGGTGGAGCCAATATTAGAGTGGCCGCTACCAAAGGTTTGGATGATTCCGCCCGCCATAATGCTGTCGGCAATCAGACGGGCGGCGGAATCCACAGCATCCCGTTGCGAAACCCGCAACAGCGACAGCTCCTCTTTTACACGTTTGATATAATCACGGTATCCCATGGTACTCCTCCTACTTTCTAAACAGTCTGTGGGCAAATTTTTTAACCAGTGCCTGGTTGCGCTGCCGCTGACCATCCAAATTGTTGCTGCGGTAGACTGGCGGCTCAAATCCCTGAGAGACCATCAGCTCAATTGCCTCCAGAACGACGCATTGCAGGATTAGCGGCGATGTGATTGCGGAAGTGGCCGCCACCTTGGTGGGGACACCGGGCAGGTCTACTGCTGCGTCCCCATAGACCCCCTTTGTGTCCAGAAGGACGTCGGCAAAGTCCACAACCATCTTACCGGAGGAGTGGCGTGAGGTCAGTCTGGCGCAGGCCTCCTGGGGGCTTACCACAATCAGAGGATTACCATGCTCCTTGATGACCATTGCCACCTCTACCCCCAGGGGATTGCGTCCGGAGTGAGTGTTGATCACAAATACATCCTCCGGCCGGATATCCACCTTGCGCATCAGGGTCCTGCCGACTCCCTCCACCTGCTCATAGATGTTATACTCTGCGGAGTTGATGGCCTTGACCTGAATCAGGCCGCCCGCACGCTGCAGCAGATCGGCCGCCCCCACAAAGGAGTGTCCGTTACCAAAAATCTGGATGACCCCTCCCGCCATTACACACTTGGCAAACAGCTGGGCTGCCTGACGGATATTCTCCTCTTGTGTGTTTTGGATATCGTTGATCTGCCCCTCCACGATATCATAAAATGTTTCATACATCATTGGCCTTGTTCCTTTCTGTATCATTTGCCGCACCGGCCGGAAAGTCCTGCTGGTGCGGCTCGCTAATTGCCGGTTCATCCAGCTCATTCGACAAACTGCTCAATCAGGCGACTACGCTCGGTAACATTCCAGTTTAGCCATTCGGATATATCAGAAACGCCTTCTGGAACTGCTTCGATTCTCTACACAAAACCGTCTGGTGATTTCCCAGGGCATGGTAATTGCGGAACCAATGGTCACCATATCAGCGCCGGCTTCCAGCACCGCCCTCAGGTCCTCCCGTTCATGTATGCTTCCTTCTGCGTTGATGGGTAGCTTGCAGGTTCGCTTGATAGCGCGAATCAGCTGGATGCTGGGACCGTTGGCGATGGCCCCCAGGGACTGACGGGTGTAGCCGGCCAGGGTAGTTGAGAGAATATCCACCAGCCCGGTGCTGTCTATAAATCGTGCCTCCTCCTCAGTTGCCAGGTCTGCCATGATGGCCACATCGGGATGACGTTCCCGAAGCTGAGTTAGGAGTGTCCGCAGCGCTTCCCGGGACCGGTCCGGCCTCAGTGTACAGTCCAGCGCCACAACGTCGGCCCCCGCTTCAATCACTTCCGTGGCTGCCTGTACGGTTGGAGTTATGTAGACGGCGTCCAGGATGTTGGCAGAACAGGTCAGCTTGTTGATGCCGACGATTGGCTTGTCACATACGGCGCGGATGGCTGCAACATCCTGCGGCCAGCAGGCACGTATGCCATCCGCACCGCCCATTAAGGCACACATGGCCATCCGTTTCATGTTTTCAGGACCATGCAGAGGGTTACCTTTGCCTGCTTGACAGGATACAATTACACCGCCTAACAGTCTCCGCACTGCGGGTTTCATTTTTAAGCCCATTGTCCGGTCAAACTGCCAGGACGGTAGTGAAATAGCCCAACACAGACACCGCCAGCAGCAGAATCATCATCTTCTGTACGCTCCATTTTCGAATCACCATAAGATAGTAGGATAGAAACGCCATCAGCAGCACCGGAAGTTTAGGCATCATCATGCTGGATATGGAATCTGCCAGGGAGAGCTGCATCTCCCCCTGCTGATACACCAGTCCCAGGTTCACAGAGGTGTAAGAGGCGGTGATAGCACCAACCACAACCAAACCTACCACTCCGGCTGCCTGGGTGATTCTGTCCTTCAATCCCCCGGCCAAAATATGGTGGGCAGCATTGGTGCCGGCCTTGTAGCCATACTGAAACAGAAGCCAACTACAGGGGAACATAATACCCAGCAGGGCCACAACGTAAAACAGCGGTCCAATAATCTCGCCATTTGCGCACAGGCCCAGCGCAATGGATAACAGGATTGGCTGAAGCATCCCCATCAACAATGAGTCGCCGATTCCGGCAAACGGGCCCATCAGTGCAGTCTTGATGTTGTTGATTAACTCACCTGATATATCACCGCCCGATGCTTTCTCTGCCTCCATACCAAGGACGATGCCCGGCACAACTGCACCGAAATAGGGCTCGGTATTAAAAAAGACCTCGTGGCGCTCCATCAGCTCTTTTTGGCCTTCCGGATCGCCTGGGTAGAGCTCCTCCCGGACCCTTCCCACCATGCGCACCAATGAAGGCGCCATCATCCGTTCAAAATTCATCAGACAGATGCTGCAGAAAACCCAATCGATATATGCCTTTACAAGTCCCCTTTTGGATATTCTTTTATTCTGTTCACTCATATTGCAGAACCCTCCTTCCGATCGCCGCTGTATTTGAAATCCAGATAGGCCAGCACTGCTGCGATGACAACCACCGGGATAATTTGCATCTCGGCAGCCGCCACCAGAACAAAGCCAAACACAAAGAACACCAATTCAAAGCGGCGCTTGACAATCATCTTGAGCAGGAGCATAAAACCAATTAGCGGTAACATGCCTGCAAAGATTTTAAGAATGTCCGTCACCTGCGCAGGTATAATTGCCAACAGCTTGGCAGCGAAGCCCGAGCCCAAGTAGTTAATCAGCATAATTGGGAAAAAACGGAAGATAAAATTGTTGATTTGTCCCAGCAGCGGCATCTTTTCAGCCAAGGACAATTTGCCCTGGGCAATCATAGCGTCCTGCTGATGGACAAAATAGAGATTCAGGGTGACCACAGCATAAGTGGCCGCCGCACCCAGCATGCTCAGGGGTACCGCTAGTGTTAAGGCGTACTCTGGCCCCGCACCCGCTGCCATTGCCAGGGGAATGCTGATAAAGGATGCATAGTTCACATCGGCAGGCAGCGTACCGCCCGGAGCTACAACGCCGATGTAGAGCGCCTGAATCGCTGCGCCCAAAATGATGCCTGTAGTGACATCACCCAAAATGATGCCAATCAGCATACCGGCGGCCAAAGGCTTGCCAAATGAGTTGGAACCTACCAGGCCGGTAGGAGCATACATGGAGGTCAGCCATCCCACAAGGCCAATTAAAATTGCTTGCAATAATGTCATATGGTATCCGCTCCTTATTCAAATTTCTTTTGAATCTGCGCCCACTCCACAGTATTTTCAGTGGGCACTTGTCGAAAGTAGACCCGTATACCCATCTCATCCATTCTGTGGACGGCCTCCGCCTCTTTAGGCAGCAGGTGGATCGCCCGTGTAACGGAAATCGTTCCGGGTCGTTTGCTCATAGGGCCGATATTCAGCTCTTTGGGCAGCCCTGGCAGGTCTCCAAGCAGCCTGAGATAGGTCTCAGGTGATTTCATAAGCAGCAGGACATTCACAGGGGAGATCATCGCTTCGCTTATTCTTGACAACGCCTCAAAGACTGTGCAGACAGCCACAGGTGCGCTGTTTGTGCCTGCTGTCTCGAACACGACCCGCAGGATCGGGTTTTCTGCCGTCTCGTTGTCGACAATTATGATAGATCGAATATCATACTCCTGAACAATTACAGTCATACATTGCCCATGAATCAACCGGTCATCACACCGAGCCAGCACGATCATACTTCTTCCTCCTTCCCGGCGGAAAATACATCCCGCACCATTACGCTGCATATGTTCTGCAGTGCTGCGTCCGCTGCACCGTTCAGCAGTTCCTTGTAGTCGTTGCAGGACTGCCGCTGTGTCACAAGCTCCATCAGCATGGAGAGATTGGCCCCCGCCAGAATCCCGGTATTATATGCGGAGAGTCCCGCCAATGCCGCATTGAACGGAGTGGCCCCGAACATATCCGTCACAACAACATACGGCTCGCCGTGCTCCTCATAGGCTGCCGCAATGGTGCGAATGCGCTCGGCCAGAAAAGTGATGTCTTCGCCCTCGCAGAAGGGCACAACGTCAAAGTGCTCCTGCGGCCCGTCAATCATCTCAACCGCCTCCCGAAGTCCTCTGGCCAAGTTGGAATGGGTCGCTACAATAATCCCCAGCAATTCCTCACCTCCCTTCTCTGCTTATTGAGCGATATTCGGCACACCTGCTTCAAAGGCGTCGGAACTGTGGGGCAACTGTTTGGCTGTCACAGCAACACCCGATTGCGACAGACGGTCCAATGCCCAACGCTCCTCCTGTGTCACATAAAGGTGGGGCGTCAGCTTTTTCGCGCCAGGTCTAGCGGACAGGTTGGCCACATTTACATGCTTTAGTGCCGCGCCCCGCTTCAGGATGTCCCAGGCATCCACCGGAGACGCCAACAGCAGTAAGGTTCTTGTCTCCGCCGTTCCTGCAGCCAAGCGAGTCGCTGCCTGCGCTACTGTCACGATTTCGCAGCTGAGAGCCGGAGGTATAATCAGCCTCAGGGCGCTCTTTCGCAGCTCATCCATAGCCACTGCATCATTTGCCACAAGGATTTTGTCAATTTGCCAGTGCCGCCTCCAAAACAGAAGTACTTGACCATGAACGAGACGATCATCTACCAAAGGGAGTATCGCCATTGCCCTGGAACCTCCTTTGAAGTCGAATGCCGCTTACGATATTACATATGAGCAAAAATCATGCCAGCAACTGTGGTTTCCCGTTATCCCTGGAAAATCCCGAATTATTTGTAGGATATGTGATAATCAGCTGGGAATTTCGGTGATATTCACGAGGATTTTTGGCTGTCTTTTTTTCCGTCACTGACATACAGGTAGAGATATTGGATTTCTGAAAGCGGAATTTCGACAGAATATTCCCTCTCCACGCCAGAAAAGCTTTCTCGGACCTGTTTAATAAAACTGGCGTGTTCCTCTGCAAACCGGTCAAGCTCCTGACCATCTGAGACCGCCCGGTGCATCACCAGCTTTTCCACCATACAGCACAGGTGCAGGCAGAGTCCGGTGACAATGTGATGCGGGAAAACGCAACGCATTTTCTCCATCAGCGCCTGTACCGCAGGCGCCACGACACCCATCAGCTTCTCCCCGTTCAATATAGTCAGCTGCTGCATCACATTCTGTATTGTGAATTCCCGCACCAGGTTTTCCTCCAGTTCCGAAGCACTGGTGTTACTGCACATGAGGGACAGCTGCCTATGCAGCAGATCTACATTCTGTTCCATGAGCAGTTGATCCAGGCTGACAAAGGGGATGTTTTTGATTCTAGGGTCCAGTGTGCCGATCATCAGCTTGACATGATAATCACGGAATAGTGGTGCATCCTGCTTCTGCTGCGCCAATCGCTCAAAATCATCAGACAGCACCTCCAACCCGGAGCCTTCCGGCAGACATTTGCGTACCAGGTCAGCGATTTTTCTCGCCGTCTCAATGCCGGTAGCGCAGACACAGAGGATTGCATCCTTTCGCTTCCGGTTGCGGGTAATGCTCCACTTGGATCGGCTTTGCTCTGTGCTATATTCCAGAGCTTGTTCCAGAGGAACCCCATCCAGCAGCTGTTGTCCCAAACAGAGCGCTAGCTCCAGGGAAACATTGTTGACCACCCCTATATTTGCAGTGATACTGCTGAGTTGTGCCGGGATTTCCTCCAGCGATCCAAGATCCACCAGAAATACAATTTGTTCACAATTCTTCAACTTTGCTACTCGTTTAAGCAAATTACCTGTTACCGTATTCAGCGGTACACCAAGTGGCATATCCACTGCATCAAACAAGCAGCAATCCAGTATGGCGTTGGCTGAACCTGCAATGCTGCTTGCTGCGCTGTGCCCATGGCAGAGAATAAAGCAGATGGTTTTGCTTACAATCTCCCGAACCTGTCCCGCGATCACCGCTGTAAAAAACACCCGGTCCAGGGGGGTGCGGGCTATACGCACATTGCTGTGCAAAAATTCGTTCAGTTCTGCCGCAATGGCGTATTCCCTTGGCAGGGCCTTGGCTGTCATGCTATCCAGATGCTTTGCGGCAGAAGGCCAGGCGGCCCACAATGGGGCATATCGGTAAAAGTGACGTGCCATAAACTGAAGGTCACTGTTGTGCAGTATCAGCGAGAAACGCTGCGCTGCCGCTGCACCCATACTGTCCATCAAGCTTTCAAGAAGCTCCAGACGTGGGGAATGGACAGCCAGCTCATAGCTCAATTGATCCTGATACTGACGCAGACGGCTTTGCACTGTCTCCCAAAAGTCCTCAAAGGACCGCCTGGCGTGGATTCCCTCCTCATAGGCCTGGATCATAAAAAGATAAATGTCATTTTGGGAAGCCTGCTTGTAAAACTCCGTTTCCAGCGCCTCCAGTGTCATTAACTGTTCCCGCCCAAACGGATTTTCCCATTCCTCCGTGTCTCTGGCGAGGAAATAATCAGGCAGATTTGATAGCTGTACCGAAATTGCTTGTCCACTGTCCTCCGAGGTCAAAAAAGCGTTGGCGCAGGTTGCCCGGATGATATTTTTCATCTCGCCAATATTTCCATGGAAGCGATGCCGCATCAGCAGCTGAATAACATTTTTGCTGACCAGAAATTGCCGGCCAGTCTCGCGCATTTCACCCTTGAGAATGTTCAGAATCAAATCGTGACGTTCATTCTCCGGGCGCTCCGCCAGCGGCGGAATTTGTACCACCACCGGGATGCGGCGCAGCAGCGTCTTAAGCAAAACCTCCTCCGGCCGCTCCGTGGTTGCAAAGATGAACCGTACTGCAGCCGAGTGCCAGCTTGTGTTATTGCCGATTTTGTGATAGATGCCCTGGTCCATGAACAGAAACAACTTTTCCTGGCACGCAGGCGCCAAGCAGTGTACTTCGTCTAAAAAAAGAACCCCGCCATTGGCGGCAGACAGTAGCCCGGCACCTTCGCTGACGGCCCCGGTATAGGCCCCTTTCACATGGCCGAACAGATTTGTAGCCATTAACTCAGGATTATTGGCGTATTCTGCACAATTCAGCGTGACAAAGGGCGCGCTTTTTGCCAAGTAGCCGGCATTGACGCTGTATTCGTACATCAGTCTGGCCATTTGGCTTTTACCTACACCTGCCTCGCCGTAAAGGAGCGTCGGCAAACCGTTAGGTGGATAAGCCGCACTGGACTGACACTGTTCAACGCAGTAAGCCAGGCTTCCGTTGTGGCCAAATAATGCGGAGAAGTCCTTTTGCTCCGACAGCCCGGACAATTCTTCCCGCAGCTCGGTCAGGGTTTCGTAATGATTCTTTTGTAAGGACACGCCGCTGTTATGCTCCAGTGTTTCCCGGTGGAGGAAATAGACGGGACGCGACTTAACTTTTATAAGGATATTCTGTTGTACATATTCGTTAAGATACTGGCTGACTGTGTTGCGATTTACAGGCAATGCCCTGCATAAGCAATTTGCCGTAAATGGCTCCATATTGCTCCAGTCCAGCGTTTGGGTTGCTTCGATAATTTTGTTCAATATACATGTTCGCAAACCCCTTCTCCTCCCTTCGGGTCATAGTCGCTCCTGAAAAATCACTTTCAGTGCATCCAGAGCGGCGTCCTCGTCCACTCCATCTGCTGTGATTGTGACTTTTTGTCCCTGCTTAACCGCCATGTTCATCAGCGCAATCAGCCGGTCCAGCCGGATGCTCTCTTCGTTTCGAACCAGCATAATCGTGCTTTGAAACTGCTTCGCTGTCTTCACTAAAAGACCGGCCGGTCTTGCGTGAATCCCCATTTCATCCTGAATTAAATAAGTAAAAGACTTCATCTGCTTACAGCTCCTTTATAAGTTTGAGTAGATATTAGTATGAGCAAATTTTATGCCAACAATCTGTCGATGGAGAATCAGATCGGGGTTGAAGAATCTATGCACCAAACAATTAGGAAATTCTTGAGGAATTATCACGAAATAAGCAAGAAATTTTTCACCAAATCCTGATATAATAGTTGGCATTCCGGCTGAAAGAGGTGCAAAGTATGACCAACAGCATTTTAGTGGCGGACGACGGGGCGTAAATTGCCGACCTGATCGAGGCCTATCTGACTGGCGAGAAGTACCGGGTATTCAAATCCTACTCGGCAGCGGAAGCGCTTGCGTGTATCAACACCACAGAGCTTGACCTCGCCATTCTGGACGTGATGATGCCGGAAATAGACGGCTTTGCGCTGTGTCGGATGATACGGGAAAAGTACACCTGGCCCATTATCATGCTGATGGCCAAGAACGAGGAGACAGACAAAATCGCCGGCCTGACCCCGGGGGCGGACGACTATATAACCAAGCCCTTCCGTCCGCTGGAGCTGATGGCCAGAGTGAAATCCCAGCTGCGCCGGTATCACAGGTACAATCCGGCCCGTGCCGACAGTGGTGAAGCGCCTTCTAACATCCCGGCGGACACCATCATCGTCCACATCCGCCACCTGCGGGAAAAGCTGGGGGACCGGGTGGACAAGCCTAAATTTATCGAGACCATCCGGGGAGTGAGATATAAAATTGAAGGCTAGACAAAGGGACGATTGCCAATGAGATATTGAGCCGGTTGGTAGGGCGGTTGGAGAGGATTATCGCTGTGTAGTGAATGTTCACCGCCACATACAAACACCCCTGATACAGGCCTTTTGTGTTCCTGTATCAGGGGGGATTTTATCTGTTATTTATTTGCAGGGATAATCCATATTCGACTCCAGTTCAATTGCCGCCGGGAATCGCGGTTATTAGCTGTGTGCCAGCTTCTGAATCATGTCAATTTCATCAGAATCCCTATATTGGTACATAAGGCCAATATGCCAGGGGAAGGTACAGTGATGCCAGTAATGAATCAGGTTTATGTACCGATCATAGGCGCCCATCAGCTCCTTGTACTCCTCTTTGGTTTGCAGCTGATTCAGAACAGAGTCAATATCTTTCGCAAATTTCTTAATCTCCGGAGTAGAAACATAGGCCAGAAATTGCATCGAATCAAATCCCACCGCCAATTCATTATGGGTCAGTTTTTTAAGGACCTCTAAAGAAATGTCGGGATCGTCACACATCTGAAGGAACATAAAAAACATATGTTGGCCATAGGCAATCGTATAGACGTCCACAAACATCATAGTGGACAAATACTGATTGAAGGAGCCGGCTCCTGTTACATTGATGCCGTGGCGCACCTTCCACATGGCTTCCGGCTCTTGCAGCCAGTTTTTATCTATTTGATCCAAAATTTCTTGTTTTACTTCACGCCAGTCCATTATTCTACCTCCTCAACTGCAGTGACAATCACAGTCTGCGGCTCGCAGTCGCCAGTCATAAAGCGGTGCTTACAGGCCAGACCGGCCTGTTTGAGCGCAGGCAGATCCTTGGGCAGCACATCTGCAAAGCAGTTGACATCTCCCGGTTCAGTTGTGCTGTCATAGGGAATCACAATACGTTGGCCGTTGGTGTAAATGAACAGCCGTCCGGGTTGGCGGGGGGCGTCATATTCCCGCTCCAGCCAAAGAAGCTTCATTGGGATACTCATATTATGTCCGGAAATCACCGTGTGCCCATGGATGCTCTCAAAGGGCAGCAGTTTTTCCAGCTCCTGACAGAAATGGGGGGCTTTGTCCCGCATCAGTTTTGCACGGACCTTTATATTGAGGTTGGGCCACTCCAGTTGAATGTAGTTTATCATCGTAGTTCAAACCTTTCCGCTGTGTTAGGGCAGACACAGCTTTTTATTTTTCTCCAGCACGACGGAGAGGGAACCGCTGTGCTGGAGAACTGGCAAATACCGGCGAAGGGCCGTCAGTTTGCCCAGGAGAAGTAAAAGAAATTATCCTGTTCCACCAGTCCGGTATCAATCGACAGGGTATTCTTGTTGTAGACGCGGCTGGAATACTCATAGGTGACAGGAATCAGCGGCATGTCCTCCAGGTAGAGAGAGACACAGGCCTTGTAGGCCTCCTCCCGTGCCTTGGGGTCCATCTCCTGGCGCGCCGCCTGAATCAGTCTGTCCATCTCAGGGCTTACATAGCGGGCGGTGTTGCCAGAACCAACCTTGGAGGAGTCCATCCAGTTGGTCCACACATAGTCCATGTCGCCGGTCTTCGCAGTGTTGAAGGAGGCCGTCATTTCATAATTGCCATTTGTAAACACGTCCTCCATGAACGCGGTGTATTCCATCATATCCACCGAAAGATTCAATCCGATCGCGCTCAGCTGGCTCTGCAGGGCGGTAGCAAACTGCTGAAGGATGGTGTCGTTTTCCATAGAGGCGGTGATAGTGGCGCCCTCGTAGCCGGCCTCCTTCACCAGACGCTTGGCTTCTTCAATGTTCTGCTGATAGGCGACCTGGGCGTTGACATCGGGGTTGCCGATATTGGTGGGATAGCCAGGGTAGTAGACAATGGTGCCCAGCCCTTCTGTAATCATGATGTTTAGGTCCTCCCGGTTGATGGCCAGAGAAACTGCCTTTCTCATGTTCGGGTCGGAGAAGGGGCCGTTTTCGCAGTTAAAGCACATATAATATACTTTTCTGGATGCGATATTGACCAGTTCCAGATTGGGGTCGGCTTTGATCGTGTCCACGGAGATTGCGGGTACAGAGCGCATGAAGTAATCGAATTCCCCGGTCTGAAGGGCGATGATGGCGCTTTCGTCATTGACAACCGTTTTGACCTCCACCTTCTTGATGTTGGGGGCGCCCTTAAAGTAATTTTCGTTTGCTACATAGGTCACGCTCTGTTCCGGCGTAAACTCCGTTATCGTATAAGGACCGGTGCCGATTACCGATTCGGCCGTCATGCCGAACTTGTCTCCCAGTTCCTCATAGGCCTGTTTGCTGATCATCTGGCCGTACACGGTCAGGTTTTCAAAGAGGGCGGCATTCGGAGTGCTCAGATGAAAGACCAGAGTGTAGGGGTCAGGGGTGTCAATGCTCTCAATTTCGGAGAAATACACCGCAATGGACTTGGTCGCTTTACAGGTCTCAATAGAGAACTTGGCATCCTCCGATGTAAACTCATCTCCGTTGGAGAACTTTACCCCCTGATGCAGCTTCATGGTAATCACCAGGTTGTCCGGGGATAATTCATAGCTCTCCACAATGGAAGGAACGATATTTCCTTCCGCGTCATGGGTAAACAGGGTGTCGTAAACCTGAGTCTTGCCGTAAATGTTGTAGACAGAACCGGCCTTTGAGGAGTATGGGTTGAAATCCAGCGGACATGACGTCACTGCGACCTTCATAACGCGGTCCTCGTTGGCGCCCTGTCCGCTGACGGACGGCTGAGAACCGCTTGTTTCACCCCCGCCGCCTCCGCAGGAGGCCAAGGAGAAAACCGTGCTTAACGCCAAAGCAATTGCAAGGACAGATTTGAACAGATGCCTTTTCATAATTCGATCTCCTTATTAGAATTTTTTATATCAACAGACGATGCTGTTAATGTTGGTTGTCCTGCTCCTGATACAGGGCGCAGGCCACATAGTGGTCTCCTCCCATGTCCTTCAACTGGCAGCTGTGGCTGCGGCACGCTTCGGTACAGCAATCGCAGCGCGGCGCAAAGCGGCAGCCGGGAGCGGGATTGATGGGATTGGAGAGCTCCCCACGGATTACACTGGTTTTGTCCCGGTACTCAAGACGTGGGACCGGGATCGCATCCAGAAGCGCCTTGGTATAGGGGTGCAGCGGATTGCGGAACAACTCGTCGGCGGGTGCTTTTTCCACACACTGCCCCAGGTACATCACAGCGATTTCGCTGGAAATATGCTTTACAACCGAAAGATTGTGGGTAATGAAGAGATAGGTCAGACCCAGCTCCTTCTGCAAATCCATCAGCAGATTTAATATCTGCGCCTGGATCGAGACGTCCAGGGCGGAGACCGGCTCGTCACACACAATAAATTGGGGGTTAACAGCCAGCGCACGGGCAATACCAATCCGCTGCCTGCGCCCGCCATCCAGCTCGTGGGGATAGGAGTTGATAAACCGTTTGGACAGACCGACAATATCCATAAGGTCAATAACCTTTTTTGTAACATCTTCCTTGCTCAGCTTGCGCCAGTAATCGGGGTTCAGGGTCAGCGGCTCGGAAATCAGCTCATACACATTGCGCCGGGCGTTCAGACAGGCAAGAGGGTCCTGAAATATCATCTGCATGTCCGCTCGCTTTTTATGCATCTGGCTGCGGCGCAGCTTCCGGATATCGGTGCCTTCAAACAGGATCTCTCCCTCGGTGGCCTCCAGCAACCTAATACAGACGCGGCCCAGAGTGGATTTCCCGCAGCCTGATTCCCCTACCAGTCCCAGCGTCGCACCTTTGGGGATGGAAAAGCTCACATCATCTACCGCGTGGAGCATTTTCCCGCCGCTGACCGGAAAGTATTTCTTTACATGCCTCAGTTCCAGCAATGGTTCCATCTATTCCACCTCCTTTGCATACAGATGACAGCTGATTTTGTGCTCGCCCTGCACCCAGGTGCCCGGGGGCTTCACCTTGCATATATCCATACAGTGCTTACAGCGGGGCGCGAATTTACAGCCCTGGGGCAGATTTGTCGGGTCTGGCATCAGGCCGTCGATGGCGTTTAGCCGGCTTACCTTTGTGTAGATATCGGGGATCGCTCCGAAAAGCCCCTCAGTATATGGATGGTGTTCCTTATCCCCATAGATGTCCTCCACCGGCCCGATCTCCACAATCTCCCCGGCGTACATAATGGCCACCTTGTCGCAGGTCTTTACCACAACGCCCAAATCATGAGAAATCATAATCATAGAGGTGTTAATGGTTTTTTTCAGATCGGCCATCAGGTTCAGCACCTGGGCCTGAATGGTAACGTCCAGGGCGGTGGTCGGCTCGTCTGCAATCAGCAGCTCCGGGTTGCAGGCCAGGGCCATCGCAATCATCACACGCTGCTTCATTCCACCGGAAAATTGATTGGGGAAATCCTTCCCCCGGACGGGTGGAATCCCAACCAGCTCAAACAACTGGTCCACCCGGTCCTCAATCTGCTTTTTTCCGTCCCCCAGCTCCAGGTGTCCGGCGTGAATCTCCAGCACCTCCCTAATCTGATCGCCCACTGTCATCAGTGGATTCAGGCAGGTCATGGGGTCCTGAAAAATCATGGATATCTTTGCGCCGCGAAGCTCCTGCATCTCCTCCCTGCTCCTGGCTAGGATATTTTCTCCCTTGAATATGATCTCTCCGCTGTTGACACGACTGGTCCGTTCAGACAGCAGCTGCATAATTGCCAAGGCGGTGGTGGTTTTTCCCGCACCGGTTTCTCCCACCAGTCCAATGGTTTCCTGGCAGCCCAGATCAAAGCTGATCCCGTTGACTGCATGAAATACATAGGAATCTGAGTGGTATTCGACATTCAGATTTTTGACTTCCAACAGCTTTTCCTTCATGCCGGCATCCTCCTTTAGTCTCTCAGTCTGGGATCAAGGGCGTCCCGCAGGCCGTCACCCAGCAGGTTCAGGGCCAATGCGGTCAGTACGATAGCTGCGCCGGGGAAAAACATGATGCTGGTGGAATAGAGCATAAAGCTCTTTCCCTCTGACAGCATGGAGCCCCATTCCGGCGTGGGAGGCTGAATCCCCAGGCCCAAAAAGCTCATGGTAGAGGCAGTGATGATAACGTCACCAAAAGTCATGGTCGCCTGCACAATAATGACGCCTATGGCGTTGGGCAGCACATGCTTCCAGATAATCAGCCAATCCGGTGTGCCACTGGCCTTTGCCGCCTGGATGTAATCCTGTTCCGTGACATTCAAAATGGTCGAGCGTATAATTCGAGTGTAGACCGGAATGTTGGACAGGATCAGCGCGATCAGCACCTTACCTAGGCCACCGCCCAGCGCGGCCACAATGGTGAGCGCCAGCAGTGTGGACGGGATACAGACGATACAGTCCGTGATTCGCATAACCACGTTATCCACCGTGCCACCATAGTAGCCAGAGACCGTCCCCAGCAGGCACCCTGCACTCACTCCGAGCAAAACCGCTGCCATGCCGATGGACAGAGAGTATTTCGCGCCATGGACAATCCGGCAGAAAATATCGCGCCCATAGTTATCGGTTCCAAACCAGTGCTGAAGCGAGGGAGGCAGCAGACGGCTGCCGGCGTCCTGGGCAATCGCCCGCTCATAGGGAATGACCAGAGGCCCGATCACCGACATGAGCACAATAGCGGCAAACAGAATCAGGCCGAACATTGCCGCTTTAGACCGCATCAGCTGCTTCCAGAAATCGGCCAGAACACTCTTCTTTTTGTAGGAATAGGGGGAAGAACCTACACCGGTTTTCAAGGTTATGTTACGCATTCTTTTCCCTCCCTCAATCAATATTTGTTGCGGTACTTTTCCCGCACCCGGGGATCGATAACAGCGTATAAAATGTCTACAAACAGCAGTACCAGCATGTAAATGGTTGCCAGACACAGGATACCGCCGGTTACAAGCATGACATCTTTATTTCGAATGGCAGAGAGAATCATATTGCCGACGCCGTCAACGGAAAATACTGATTCCACCGCAACAACGCCGCCAATCATCTTTCCAAAGGACATACCGGCAGATGTGATAACCGGCAGCAACGCATTTTGCAGGGCGTGCTTAAAGATTACAATACGCTCTTTTTGCCCCTTGGCCCGTGCTGTGCGGACATAGTCCTGACGAATCGTTTCCAGCATGGTCGTTCGGGTAAGACGCATCAGGCTGGCAATGGTATAGCTGGACAGGGCAATGACTGGAAGAATGTAATGTTTTGCGGAATCCAGTCCAATGGATGGGAGCAGGCCCAGCTTCAGCGAAAAGATGATGGTCAGCATCAATCCCAGCCAAAAGGTTGGCATGGAATTCAAAATCATGGCCAGGGTGGTCAGTGAGATATCTGCCAGGCTGTATTGCTTGACCGCTGACAAAATTCCCAGCGGAATGGCAATCACCATGGCCAGGCCCACCGCAAGAAAGGCCAGTGTTACAGAGGTCGGCAGTCTGCGGCTAATCTCATACCATACAGGCCGGCTGGTTCGGTAGGAGTCTCCCAGATCTCCCTTCAGCAGGTCCCTCACATAGGTGACATAGCGAATGAGAAAAGGCTGGTCATATCCCAACTCATGGTTCAATTCCTCCACAGCTTCAGCCGGTGCGTCCGGCCCAAGGATGGCCAGCCCCGGTGAACCTGGGATCAGGGACATAATGCCCATAATCAGCAGGATGATGCCCAGCAGAATGGGAATCAATGAGAGCAGCCTTCGAGTAATGTACTTTGTCAACACCAATCGCCTCCCTAAACAGTATCTGCAATTATTTAAAGCAATAACTGTGCCAACATGCTGTTCCGCTGCATTTCGTCAAAATACAGCCTATTTTTCTCGTGTTCCAGCATTTTTCGCTGTTTTTACGGACCGTTTTTGTTGGATACTCTCGTTTAATTGTGTATAAACTGTTAAACAATTGTTGTTTCACATTTAATGCTCGATTAAAAAAGCGCCGTTTCCTGGGAAAAGGAAACCGGCACTTTTTATTTTTGTACCTTTATAGAATTTTTCATCGTCTCTGTCAGGCGAATCCCCTGCCGGCCTTTCCCGCGAAGCACCTTCTTTTCCAAGACCAATTCCCGGATCAGCTGTTCAAACCGGCTTTCGCTCAGGATCATTCCCTCATGTTTCAGCAGTTCCAGCATACGTCCGCGGCCAAGACCTACATCAGGATAGCGGGCCAATATATACAAAATCCGGTGCTTGATTTCCTGTGCGGGCGGCAACACGGAAAAAATCTTTTGGGTGGGTACAGTGGAGATGGACTCAATGGTACCAATTACATCAAAATAGGCAGCCACATTTTGCAGTTCTCGCACATTGCCGGGCCATTGATACGCCAGCAGCTTCTGTTCCTCCTCTGGCGGGAGGGTCTGCCCCTTGTGCCGGGAGAAGGAGTAGAACAGGGGAAGGATATCCGCCTTGCGGGTACGGAGGGGAGGAATGGTAATGGTAAAAGTTGACAGTCGGTAATAAAGGTCGGCCCGAAAGTTCTTCTTGGAAATTTCTTCCAGCAGATCTTTGTTGCTGGCAGAGAGGACCCGAACATCAATGTCGATCATGTGATTGCTTCCAACCCGCATGATTTTCTTTTCCTGCAATACCCGCAGCAGTTTGGCCTGAAAAGTGAGTGGCATATCCCCGATTTCGTCCAGAAAGATGCTGCCCCTGTTAGCCAGCTCAAATAGGCCGGCCTTCCCTTCCCGTTTTGAGCCGGTAAATGAACCGCCCTCATAGCCAAATAGCTCACTTTCAAGTAATGATTCTGGAAAGGCTGCACAGTTCACCGCAATAAAGGGGCCGGAAAAGCGATCGGATGCGTTATGGATCGACTGGGCAAACATCTCTTTTCCCGAACCGCTCTCCCCGGAGATCAGGATTGCGTATTGTGTCTTTGCCAATTGCTTGGCAATATCCAGACAGTTTCTCATCTCAGGTGATAGATATATGATATCTTTGAACTTATATTTGGCGTAAAAGCCGGATTTGTGCAGCTTTTCGCTCAGCTTGCTGTCCAGAGAACGAATCCCCTCCGCTGTGTGGCACTCAAAATAGAATCCAATCGGATCGTTTCCGCTTTTTAGGGGATGACGCTCAATCATGGTATATTCTTCTCCGATTTTCACCAGCTCATGGCAGAAGTCCTCTTGGAACATCTGCTCTGCAAGGGCCTGGTTGCTGTCGAGGGAAAGCGGCTCATTCTCCCGGATATCTGTCTGAAAAATAGCGATGGCCTTTTGATTGACGTAGAGCACACGGCGCTCGTTGTCCGCAACTAGAACACCGAAGTCGGAATTTTCAATTACTTTTTCCAAAATTTTGTCTGTTACCTGCGATTGCAGATATCGTTTTTCTACATCATTATATTTGGGAGGAAGTGTTTGAATATAGCGGTTCAGATTTTGAGTCAATCGGCTGTCCCGGATATTTAATCGAGAAAAAATATCCAGCACCGCCTGCGTCCCCAACTGCCGGAATCCGATATTTACAACCTTTGTGTTACAGCCGGCGAACAGGTCAACAATCCCGGTTGTAATAACATATTTGAAGTCGTTTGGGTCGATCTCTGGGCTGTAGGGGACAAAGTCGAGATGAATTACCTCCAGCTCATAGAGCAACTTAATCAAATCCGCTGTTGTTTCCTGCAAACGGTTTACCACCAGCACGCGTTCTCCGGCGGGAATGGCATTGATTTTAGCCAGCGCATTTTCGCCAAGTGTCCGGGAAACCAGCAGCACCTTCTCCCTGCACTGCCTGCTTTGGATATAGTCATAAATTCTATGAAGCAACCGCGGCACCATGACCAAAAACAAATCAGTCCCAGTAAAGTCAACTTCTTCCATATCGGACAAGAACAACACATCGATACTGACGGTGTCCTCTAGCACTTCAACAATATTATCCTTAATAAAAATCCCGGCTGCATAATCCTGCGTTTTTTCTTCTAATAATATTACAATCTTTTTCATGATATTCCTCTACACAGCGTTTTATAGTGTTCAGGCCCGGAGTCACTTAAATACCTGCTTTCAGCAACGAAAACTCCGTTTGGCAGTATCCCCAATAACAATGCTATCATATTACATTTTCATACTTATTTCAAGAGATTTACACTTGAGGGAATATCTAAACGCAGAGTTAAAGGAAGTCAAAGAAGAAAAAAGGGACAGCAGCCCCCAATGCCATTAAGTTAACCCCAGAAAAAACCACCCCCGCAAGGCCGCATGAAAACGCGAAAAAAGGGCTTGCAGAATCTTCCGATATCATGTAGAATATTCCTTAGAGACAGCAAAAGCAAATAAAGGCAGGGGG
>OFFG01000668.1_pt1 | contig 26866 bp, 27 predicted proteins | sample 1521331 | NCBI WGS metagenome assembly OFFG01 (sample SAMEA3504129, study PRJEB24116) | mouse gut metagenome | biome: mouse gut; feature: mouse-associated habitat; material: faeces | place: Denmark | collected 2011 | reverse complement strand
ACTTGTCCATAGTGAAATCCTCCGCTATAATATATTCGCACATACGTCACAGTTCCCCGATTGCCACGCTGTTTTATAGTTTGTTACCAGCTTTTCCTTCCCTTGATTTTTCCCTTATGCAGGGTCAAGTTAAGGACAACAATGCGTGAAATCAGATAAAGGGATACGGCGAGGACAATGCGAAAAATCCTTTATTTGCAAGGCTTTCGGAGGACTTTATTAAAAAACCACAGTGGCTAATGAATAGCTATGAAATCATGTGGTTCAAATCCAAATTTGGTTACTTATGGTGCTACATCTTCCGCCACAATATCAAAGCTGCTTATCAATATTACAACCAAAAATATTGATAACCCGTTACTGAGCTTTGACGTTTTGCACAGTAAAGAAACTGAAGGAGAAATAGTCATAGGTAGAGGGAGTAATGTATTAAAAGATAGTGCGCAATACAAAAAGTCGGTTGAATTTACTTCAAAAGTTAAATCTGTAATCGACAATATTGTTTCAGCATAATCGAGATTCAATCTAAATAGCAGGGGCGGCACATCAACGTGCCGCCCCTCTCTCTGCTATGAAATTGATGTGTACTTTTCAAAGACGCTTGCCCCTTGCGGCCAGTCAACCAGCAAGGCCAATCACACGGCTGTCGGGGGCCTCATCCTCGGCGGCTGTGGCCTCGGCGGTCTTATCCTCGAAGAACTTTTTGTAATCATCATAGTTGGGGAACTTCTCAAGGAACCAGGCCAGAACAGCGCGATAGGGGTTTTCCTGGGCCTTGGCAGAATCCTTTTGCTTTTCAAATTCCTCCAAAAGCTGGGGAGCGTTTACCGAAATATACCGCCCCATATTTACATAGGTCAGGTTGCGATAGGTGCGCTTATTGGCGTTCCGCTTGATGGTCTTAGTCTCCATCTTAGCGCCGGGGAAGTCCTCGCGGTAGGCTTTCCACATCTTGTATTCGTCAGTGCCGAAAATGCGGGCCTGTCGCTGGAAAGCCTTGGTGACGCGGGCGGTAGTCTCGTCGATGGTAACGATAGCGTTCTTCTTCATGGTGGAAATCTCCTTTTCATTTTTGATTTTATTTTTTCAAGAGGTCGTGTGTCTCTCGCTCTTTCTGAAATTAGTATACCATGGGGCAAAGAAAAACCTGTACTTTAATAGCGACATGTGCTATAATAGAGAAAAAGAAAAACAGACCTATAAAAAGTCTGCAAATTCCAGAGAGAAACGGCAATTTTAGCGGAGGGGATAGATTATTTTGGGCTCGGTGGCTCGAAAACTTGTAAAAAGATGTTACATCTTCTCTCAAACTTCTTATTTCTTGCCACAAAGCTATAAAAACTTATCAAAAGTTGTCTGTTTTATCTAATTTCTTTGTAATTAGGCGGAAAACCGCTTAATATGAGTGCAATTTATTCGAGTTGCACATGTGAAAGCTGAAAAAGTGAATACCGGGCGGGAGTTGCACACTGACTTGCACATTGACACAAAAAAGAGGGGAACGAGTTTCCCCGTTCCCCTCAAAAAGTGCTGAAATTGTGGTAAAAATCTTACTTGAAGAACCGCTCCAGCAGGCCCTTGAAGGCCTTGCCGTGGCGGGCCTCGTCCCGAGCCATCTCATGCACGGTGTCGTGGATGGCATCCAGCCCCAGCTCCTTGGCCAGCTTGGCGATCTCCATCTTGCCGGCGGTGGCGCCGTTCTCGGCCTCGACGCGCATCTCCAGGTTCTTCTTGGTGGAGTCAGTCACCACTTCACCCAGGAGCTCGGCAAACTTGGCGGCGTGCTCAGCCTCCTCATAAGCAGCCTTCTCCCAGTACAGGCCGATCTCGGGATAGCCCTCACGGTGAGCCACGCGGGCCATGGCCAGATACATGCCAACCTCGCTGCACTCGCCGTTGAAGTTGGCCCGCAGGCCCTCGATGATCTTCTCATCCACGCCCTTGGCCGCGCCCACCACGTGCTCGGCAGCCCAGCTCATCTCACCCTTCTGCTCGGTGAACTTGGAGCCGGCCACGCCGCACTGGGGGCACTTCTCCGGAGGAACATCCCCCTCATGAACGTAACCGCAAACAGGGCAAACCCACTTCTTCATAGTAAATTCTCCTTTTATCAGAATAAATTTTATAGACGCCTCACAGCGTTGCTAACACAATTTTCGCCGAATCCCAGGCACTGGGGGCATACGCCGCGGTAGACCACCGCGCCCTCCTCCAGGAGGAAGCCTCCGGTCTCCGCCGGCATCCCCACCTCCACCAGCGGGATGTCCGCCACCTGACCGCATATCCGGCACCGGGCATGGCTGTGGGGGCAGAGCTGTCCATCGTAGCGGCTGTCGCCCCCGGCTAGGTCCAGACGCAGAACCTTTCCCTCCTCCGCCAGCCGGGCCAATACCCGGTAGACGGTGGAGCGGCTGATGGTGGGGTGGCTTTGATGCACCTGATCATACACCATGGCTGCAGTGGGATGACAGGTCATCCTGCATAGTGTGCGATGGATGATCTCCTTTTGCATAGTGTTTCGATCCGCCATGGGTTGTGCTCCTTATTAGTATTAATTCCTAATAAGGACTATAGCAGATATCCGTACTATTGTCAAGAGAATTTTTGAGAAAATCTATGATGGAAGGCATTACTACTAGGCTACACAAAGTCACGCAGTCATGTATTGCCTCAGTTATTTAGGAGTGGCAGCGCAGCTGATGGTTCTTTCAGGATCATGTAGGACCGCCGGGGATGTTTGACCGTTCTTCTTAATAACAACAATAGCACGGAGGCTCTGGGGGCGCAGACTTATTATGTGGCGATCAGGTACAAAGAGATCTATTCAGCGTGACAAAAAGCCTCGCCTCTGGCGAGGTTTTCTGTCAGCCTGACGGGCGGCATGCTTCTCCAGCATACCGCCCGTTTCACGTCAATATCTGTCGAACCGGGGTCAGGAGGGATTTCCGATCTGCACAGTATGGAACCCCTCCCCGTGCACCTCGCTGCATTCCAGCACCACCAGAAAGGACTGGGGATCCGCCTCCTTTACCGCCTTTTGAACCTGATACATCTCCTTTGTGCTGCAAGCGCACATAACCACCTGCTTCTCAACGCCGCAGTATCCTCCGCTTGCGCTGAGGATCGTACTTCCCCGCTGACAGCAGTCGTCTATTACCTGGCAGATCTTTTTTCCCTGTTCAGTGACAATAAGGGACAGCTTTCCGGCATTCATGCCATACATAACTTTATCCACCACAACAGCGAAAATATAATTGACAATCATTCCATAGATGACGCCGTCCACATCACGAAAGAGGACGCCGCCTGCCAGAATAATGCCTACATCGGACCAGAAGGCGATTTTCCCCAGAGAAAGGTGGGGCTTGACGGCCTTAACCGCCATAATAATAAAGTCAGAACCCCCGGTTGACGAATTTCTTGTGTAGATCAGAGCATATCCGATCCCGCCGAACACGCCGGTACAGAGGGCTGCCAAAAGCCTGCTCCCCTGGTAGGTTGGAAACAGCGGAGCCACATAGTCAATCAGGATTGAGGAGAGGATCATACACCGGACAGAGCTTATAAAGAATTTTCTGCCCAGCAGGCGGCAGCTCAGAATGGCCACCGGAATGTTCAGCAAAACCGTCGAGAGGCCAATGGGGATGTTGGTCAGCCGGTACAGGATCAGCGCAATGCCGGAAAAGCCCGTCATAGGGAACGCCGCCTGCACGGCAAAGTTATAGATGCCTGCCGCGATAAAGAGGCTTCCAGCCAATTCCCACAGCAGATTAACCGCCAGTTTTTTCGCGTTCAACAGTGAAAAGTATCTTCTCATTTTTTAACCTCCGTTTCCAATAATTATGCGCATAACAAAAAGAGCGCAAACGTATTTGATGATACGCTTGCGCTCTTTTCTTCATCAGCTTATCATAGTTTGCAGGGGATGTCAAGGGGGCCTCCGGCCGGGGAGTGTCCTTTCGCGCATTTTATAACAGGAACGATTTACAGAGGCAGTTCCCTGTAATTACCCATTCATCCGGGTTCCCGGAACGGAGACCTAGACAGGACCTCTATATAAAATCTTCGAATGGGACACTCCCCGCTACATCCCCGCCTGCCGGGCCTCCATGGCCCTGTGGACCGCCTCCGCCGCCTGCTGGACCAGCTCGCGGCTGGTGGCCAGATTCCACCGCACGCAGCTCTCCCCGCCGCCCCGGAACTGGCCGCCGTAGTTCAGCGCCAGACGGCATTCCTTTTCAAAGAAGTCCTTCATCTCCTCCCGGGCCAGGTAGGGGCTGAAGTCCGTCCACATCAAATACGTCCCCTCCAGGGGCGCGATGCGCAGCAGGGGCCACCGCTCCAGCAGACTGGTGCGGAGGTACTGGTAGTTGCCGTAGATAATCTCCCGGACCTGATCCAGCCACGGCCCGCCCCGCAGGTAGGCCGCCTCCCCGGCCAGATAGCCGAAGGAGCTGCCGGAGGCGAGGTGGAGGGGCTTGGTGAAGCGGTCCCACTTCTCCCGCAGCTCCCCGTCCGGAATGATGGCCACGGCGTTTTGCAGGCCCGCCAGATTGAAGCTCTTGCTGGGCGCGGTGAGGGTCACGGCCCGCGTCACCGTACCCATAGGGATGTGGCGCGCGCCGGCGTAGACGAAGTCCTGGTGGATCTCGTCGCAGACGATGAGCACCCCATGGGCCTCGCACAGGGCCGCCACCCGCTCCAGCTCCTCCTGCCGCCACACCCGGCCCACCGGGTTGTGGGGGGAGCAGAAGATGAGCATCTTTACCTGCTCCAGCTTTTGCTCCAGATCCGCAAAGTCGATGCGGAAGCCGTCCTCCCCCCAGACCAGGGGGCTCTCCACCAGACGCCGGCCGTTGTCCTCCACCGCCTGGAAGAAGGGGAAGTACACCGGCGGCAGCACCAACACCCCGTCCCCGGGCTGGGTCATGGAGGCCACGCACCAGTTGATGGCCGGCACCACGCCCGGGGAGTAGCGCAGCCACTCCCGCTCCACCTCGTACCCGTGGCGCTCCCGCTGCCAGCGGATGAACGCGTCCTGAAACCGGCCGCTGAGGGTGGCGTAGCCATAGGCCCCGCAGGCCATGTAGTCCCCCAGCGCCTCCTGCACACACGCCGGGCAGCGAAAATCCATGTCCGCCACCCACATCCCCAGCATGTCCTTCTGTCCGTAGATCTCCTCCAGCGCGTCCCACTTCAGGCTGGCCGATCCACGCCGGTCAACAAATTCCACCTGCTCCCGCACCAGTATCCCCTCCCTTGTTTTTTTGCGGCAGTCCCCAGGACGCATCCGCCGGGGACTGCCTGTCTCCTCTATAGAATAGAGGAAACCTCTGCCCCTGTCAACCGCTTTGTGGGGGAATTTCCGGACCGGCTCCCAGGGGAAAGTTCGTTAAAAAAGTCAACAACTTCAATTGACAAGTTGTATTCCATGTAGTAAGATATATCGAAAAAGATAATGAACCTGGAGGATATGCCCCCATGAAGAGACAAAATGTATCTGACGCAGTAATCCGGCGGCTGCCCCGCTATTACCGCTATCTGGATGATCTGCACATCCGGGGCACGGTCCGCATCTCCTCCAGCACCCTGGGCGAGAAGATGGGAATCACGGCCTCCCAGATCCGGCAGGACCTGAGCTGCTTCGGGGAGTTCGGCCAGCAGGGCTACGGCTACAACGTGGAGGAGCTGCGCACGGAGATCGGGCATATTCTGGGGGTGGACAATCAGCACAGCATCATCATCGTTGGGGTGGGCAACCTGGGCCGGGCCCTCATGCAGAACTTCCACTTCAACGACACCGGCTTCCTCCTGGAGGCGGCCTTTGACGTAAACCCGGCCCTGGCGGGCTCCAAGGTGGGCGGCACGCCGATTCTGAACATGACGGAGCTGGACCGCTTCGTCACCGCCCACCGGCCGGACGTGGCGGTGCTCACGGTGCCCCAGTCCGCGGCCCAGGCCACCGCCAACCGGCTCATTGACCTGGGCGTCCGGGGGTTCTGGAATTTCACTAATGTGGAGCTCTCCAGCGGCGCGCCCGGCGTCCGCTTTGAGGACGTCCACTTTGCCGACAGCCTGCTCACCCTCAGCTACCGAATTACCGAGCGATAAGCCGATAAAGGAGTTTCTATGAAAAAGACCCGCATTGCCGCCGCGCTTCTGCTGACCCTGGGGCTGTGTCTCACCGCCGCCCTGGCGTCCGGCGGAGACGGGGCGCTTCTCTCCCTCTCCCATCTCCAGGGTGCCTTCTCTCAGTCCCTGGACGTGGCGGTGGAGGGCCGTCTGGAGGCCATGGAGCAGTCCGTCCAGGCTGCGGCCCAGGCCCGGCTGGACGCCATGGGGGACAATCTGCTGGCCTCCTCCGGCCAGAGCTTCGCCCCCCAGCCCACGGAGGCGGATTTGAAGACCGGAGACGTGCTCACAGGCTCCACGGGCCTTTCCGTGATCCCCCTGGCCGGCGAGGTCCGGCTGACCATCACCAGCGGCGCGGTGGTGGATGTCACCGAGGGCCGGGAGGTCCCCTCCGGCCAGACCCTGGCCCTCCGGCACCGCTATCTGGCCGCCGAGGACGCCCTGGCCTCCTTTACCGTGGTCTCTCCCACTGCCGTGGTGTCCTACGAGGGCGGCTACGCCCTCTCCCCCTCCTACGGGGACCCGGACTACTTCGCTATCGCCCGGGCCCTGCGGGACCTGGGCTTGATGCGGGGCACAGGGTCCTCCATCGGGGAGGGCTTTGACCTCCATCTGGCCCCCAACCGGGGCCAGGGGCTGGTGATGTTCCTGCGCCTTCTGGGGGAGGAGGACAGCGCCCTGGGCTGCACCTACGCCCACCCCTTTACCGATGTGCCCCCCTGGCTGGATCGGTACGCCGCCTGGGCCTACCAGCGGGGCTACACCAACGGCGTGGCCCCCACCCTCTTCGGCACGGAGCAGGCCCTGTCCGCGCCGGAGTATCAGGAGTTTCTCCTCCGGGCGCTGGGCTACAGCGTGGCCGGGGTGCATGACTACGCCACGGCCCTGGAGCGGGCCCTGGATTGCGGGGCCCTGACCAGCCGGGAGTACGAGATGCTCCGGTCCGAACCCTTTCTCCGGGCCCAGGTGGCCTACGTGTCCTTCTACAGCCTGGAGATGCCCCTCAGCGGCAGCCGGCAGCCTCTGGCCCAGCGCCTGGAGGAGGCCGGCGCGCTGCCCCAGGCCCAGCTGCCCCAGATAAACTCTCCCCGCCTCCGCTGACACCTCCTGGAACCTCCCGCATATGATGAACTGAGGCGCGACATTGCCTCACATCTCACAGGAGGTAATTGCTTTATGTGGAACAACAACGGTTTTGGCGGCGGTTGCTGCTGGATAATCATTCTGATTATCATCCTGTTCTGCTGCTGCGGCAACGGCGGCGGGTGCGGCTCCAGCTGCGGGTGCGGCTGCAACTGTGGCTGCAATAACAACAACTGCGGCTGCAACAACAACTGCAATTGCAGCTGTGGCTGCAATGACAGCTGCTGCTAAGGATCCTGGCGCACATAAGGCCCCCCGCGCTTCGGCGCGGGGGCCTTCCTCTTTGCCTACTGCTCCAGTCTGACGAACAGACCCCTGGAGGCCAGACCGATGGCGGCGGCGATGAGGGCGGTGGCGATGAGAGGCACATACAGGCTCCCGGCAAACCGGTCAAACAGAACGCCGTAGAGCGCCTGCCCCACCGGCTGGGCGCACATGGTCAGGGTCATGATGTAGGCGGTCATCTTCCCCAGCAGATGGCTGGGAGTCCGGCTCTGGGCCAGGGAGAGCATGAAGATGGAAAATAACGCAATGAGTAACTGCATTGCCATAATACAAATTGTAATCACAATATAGCAGGTCATGGGGCCGCAGTCCAGCAGAAACGCCGTCCCCACCGGAACAAGGGCCGCCCCCGACAGCACCAGCAGCCAGTACAGCCGGCTGGTTTTCAGCCGGTCCGCCAGAAAGCCGCTGGCGATGCCGCCGGCAATGCCTGCGGCGGCCATGAGCCCCTGGGCGGCTCCGTAGAGCTGACTGCTCAGCCCCAGCACGGTCCGGATCATGTAGGGCAGGCCCACCATAATGGTGGAGACGATAAATAGGCTGTACACGGCGATCATTAGGGTGATGCGCAGAATGTCCGGCTGTTCCCTGGTCATGAACCGGATGCTTTCCCGGAGGTCATCCTTTACGATCTGGAGGATACTGGTCTTTGCGTCCAGGGGCTGGAAGGGGATGTGGATGAACAGCTCCAGCAGGGCGGACAGGAAAAAGCACACGCCGCTGACCAGGATGATGGGCATGGCCCCGAAAAGGCCGTAGAGCACGCCGCCCAGCACCGGGCCGATGAGATTGGCCAGCATGGCCACCTGACTGACCACCGCGTTTGCCTTCACCAGATTCCCCTCCGTCTGGAGCAGGGGGACGCTGGAGTTGACGGAGGGGGTGTAGCAGGCCTGGATGACCGAGAGCAGGAGCAGCGTGACCGTGATGAGGGCCACGGCGTTCTCCTCCGAGAGCAGCAGGCCGAGGCCCAGCGCCAGGGCGGCCGTGGCGAAGTCCAGGACAACCATGATGTTCCTGCGGTTCACCCGGTCCGAGAGGATTCCGCCGAAGGGGGAGAGGAGGATGGTGGGGATCACGGCAATAGCCGTCACGGAGCCAAAGACCGCTGCGGACCCGGTGGCGTCCAGGACGTACAGGGCCAGGGCGAAGCGGAGAATGGCGTTTCCGAACAGGGAGATGAGCTGCCCGATGGCAACCAGGGTGAAATCGCGGTTGAAAAGCTTCTGGGACATGGTGGGCCTCCTTTAATACATTTGGTTGGTATGTAATTGAGAACATGATAAGCGGCCGCCAGAGCCGTTTATCATACATAATGCACGAATGTATCCTCTCCGGAAAAAAGCCGTCCCTTTGGGCGGCTCTATTCCGCTTGCATCTGCTCCAGCTTCAGGAAAAAGTCCTCCGCCAGAGCCAGGATCTCGTCGTCAACCAGGGGCAGTCCCATGTGGGCCAGCATCTCCCCCAGGCACCGGAACCGGCGCAGGATGTCCTCACGGGTCCCGGGGTACACCGACGGGGCCAGCCACAGGTTGGGCAGCAGCGTCAGCAGCTCCGCCAGCTCCCGGGGATACCGGGTGGTGATGGAGCCGTCCGCCAGCCCCTCCTCCATCAGCTCCATGAACAGGGGCGTGGCCAGCTTCTGGTTGTTCTGGATGTTCTCCGCCAGAATCCGGGGATTGCGCAGCAGGGGCACGGACTGGCGGCTCAGCTGGGACCAGTCCGGGGACTGGGTGATCCGGACCACCTCCCGCATCTTCTCCAGGCCCGTCAGATCCCGCCGGTTCCGCACCGCCTCGAAGGGGTTGTGGTCTGCGAACATCCGGTTCCCCAGGGCGTCCATGATGTCCTCCTTGGACTTGAAGTGGTGGTAGATGGCCCCCTTGGTCAGGCCCCCCAGCTGGTCCACAATGTCCTGGATGGTGGTCTGCTCATAGCCCTTCTCCAGAAACAGGCGTCCGGACACCTGGAGGATCCTCTCCACCGTCTCCTCCGGGTACTTGTTTCGGGCCATAGCCCACCTCCTTCCAGCGGGGGGATCGAATACATTCTTATGGTATGTTATGAAGTATAACAGAAAAAGCCCGGTCTGTCAAGCCCGCCGGCGGCGGGATCTTCCCGCTACGCCCCCTGCCGGCCGATATGGCCCGCGATGCGCTGCATAATCATGTCCAGGGCCACCAGATTGTGGCCGCCCTCCAGGACGATGATGTCCGCGAAGCGCTTGGAGGGCTCGATGAACTGCTCGTGCATGGGCTTGACCGTGGTGAGGTACTGCTCCACCACCGAATCCAGATTCCGGCCGCGCTCCTTCACGTCCCGGAGGATGCGGCGGAGAATGCGCACATCCGCGTCCGTGTCCACGAAGATCTTGATATCCATCAGATCCCGCAGCTCCGGGTTCTGGAAGATCAGCAGCCCCTCCACGATGATGACGCTGGCGGGCTTGATCTCCACGGTTTTGTCCGTGCGGTTGTGGTCCGTGTAGGAGTAGACCGGACACTGAATGCTCACCCCGGCCCTCAGGGCCTTCAGGTGGCGGACCATCAGATCGGTTTCAAAGGCGTCCGGGTGGTCATAGTTCTGGCGGCAGCGGACCTCGAAGGGCATTCCGCTCTGGTCCTTGTAGTAGTTGTCGTGGTAGATGACGCCCACCGCGTCACCGAACCGCTTCTTGATGTGCTCGGTCAGCGTGGTCTTGCCGCTGCCGGTGCCGCCGGCGATGCCGATAAAAATTGTGTCTGTCATAGCGCGTCCTCCCCTAAATTCCCGGGATTTCGACCGGGTTTCTCCTTTATTATAGAGTCAGCGGCAGGGAAAAGCAAGGCGGCAGGGGAACATTTTTTCCCAGATCCCGTCAAAACTGAAAAATGGCGGTTGACTACCGCCGAAAAACTGGGTATTATGTAAAATGCCAGCATATACATAAGGAGGAACCACTCTATGAGCAATCGCCAGTGCCCCAAGTGCGGCGAAGAATATTCGGATACATACCGGACCTGCCCCTTCTGTGAGGAGGAGGCGGCCATTCAGAAGGGCAAGCCCCTGCGCCGCCGGAGCGGCAAGCGGGTGGAGAAGCGCCAGCGGGACAGCAGCGGCGGCGCGGGCGGGGTCATGCTGCTGCTCACCGGGGTCATCATCCTGGGCGTGGTGGGCTACGTCTTTTTCGGCGAGCAGGTGGCGGACGCCATGGGCATCCGCTCGGACCCGGTTCAGGTGGACGAGGACCCGGCCGCAGACCCGGACCCCGCCGGACCCTCGGAGGACGAGCCCGCTGAGCCGGACCCGGCCCCCGGCAGCACGGACCAGCCCCCGGCCCCCGCAGAGGGGGACCAGACCAATCCGTCCGGCGAGGACGCACCCGCTCAGCCGGATGTCCCGCCGGAGCCCGCCGGTCCCCTGACTCTCTCCCAGTCCTCCTTCTCCATTGCCGCCGGGGAGACCGCCCTGCTCACCACCAGCGGCGGCACAGGCGAGGTGAGCTGGTCCTCCTCCAATGAGAACATCGCAACCGTGGAGGGGGGCTCCGTCACCGGCAAGGCCGGCGGCACGGTCACCATCACCGCCGCGGCCGGGGAGGAGAGCGCGGCCTGCACGGTCACCATCACCGGCGATCCCTGGGTCAGCAGCGCCAAGCTGAGCCTGAACAAGACCGACTTCACCTTCGGCTCCTCGGAGACCGTGCAGCTGAAGGTCAAGGGCACCGACAGCCCCGCCGTCTGGTCCAGCGCCAACACCGCCGTGGCCACGGTCAGCGAGAGCGGCGTGGTCAAGTGGGCCGGCAAGGGCACCACCACCGTCACCGCCACTGTGGACGGCCAGACCCTGGAGTGCATTGTCCGAGGAAAATAAGACGAGAAAAAGCGCCCGTCCGGGCGCTTTTTCCGCAGGTACCACGCCCCTTTGGGGGAGGCGTCTGCGCAAGGCAGACAATTCCTGCCGTTTTCATGGAACTATATTGGGTTGGCGCTTCCGATTTCCAGCAGATTGCCCTCCGGGTCCGCCACATAAAAGTTGCGGATGCCAAAGGGGTAGGTGATGGGCGCCCCTGTTGGAAACGCCACGTCCAGCTTAGACAGCCGCTCATACTCCGCGTCCACATCGGCAAAGCTGGGCAGCCAGAGCGCGATTTCAAAGGTCTGGTTAATCCCCGCCGGCGGAACATAGTCCACGCCGATTGACTTGACAAATTCCTCCCGGCTGTACATAAACAGGGACAATTCGCCGCTTGCCGTTTCAAAGTCCGCAAACGCGCCGCCGTCCCACTGGGTGTGAAGGCCCAGGACGTCTCTGTAGAATCGGACCATGTTCTCCATGTTCCCGGCCAGCAGACCGACGCCGGCGCGCACATCCTTCCCCTTTATTGTCATGACCTCCTCGTGTAATTATAACAGAAAGGTGAGCCGCCGGGGGATGTTCCGGATCTCCACCTCCTCCGCCCCGGCCCCGTACTCCCCGTCCAGGGTCCAGGGGAAGCCCTCGGGGGTGGCCACGGTGACGGAGGACACGTGGCGGAACACCACGCCCCCGCCGCCGAAGTCCTGGAGCACCAGACTGCGGACAAGGGCCTGGAGCTCCGCGGCGCTGGTGGGGTTGGGGATGAGGAGCATCTCAAAGAGGCCGTCGTCCAGCACCACCTTCTCCTTTTGCAGCTTCATGAGCCCGCCCACGCTGGTGGCATTGGTGACCGCGCCGAAGAGGAAGCTGCCGTCGAAGATCTCCTCCTCCGTGGTCACCGTGGCCCGGTAGGGCCGCAGGGTGGAGAGATCCTTCACACCCTCCAGCAGGTAGGCCAGGTGTCCCAGATCGTTCTTGATGGACTGGGGCGCGCTGTAGGAGGCCCGGGTAAAGGCCCCGAAGGAGGCCACGTAGACAAAGGGGCGGCCGTTGAAGGACCCCACGTCCAGGGCGCGGCCCTGGCTGGCGGTGATGCGTCGGGCGGTCTGGGCCGGGTCCGGGGAGAGCTCCAGGCTGGCGGCGAAGTCGTTGGTGCTGCCGCCGGGGATGTACCCCAGGGGCGGGGGATCGGGGAGGCGCATGAGGCCGCTGACCGTCTCGTTGAGGGTGCCGTCCCCGCCGCAGCAGACAATGCGGTCAAACGGGGCCCCCTCCGCCTCCGCCAGCTCCGCGGCGTGGCCCGGGTGGGTGGTCTGGCGCACGGAGACCAGATAGCCCTCCTGGCCGAAGTGGGCCACCGCCTCGAACAGGGGGCCCATGGACCGGGTGCGGCCGGCCCGGGGGTTGACAATGAGCAAGAGCGTCTTTGCCATAGCGAAACTGCCTTTCCAAACCAAAACATGAAGTTTTTGTTAAATCTTTCCACGCTCCAGTATAACATACTCAAGAGAGTATTGCAATCTCGGAAAAAGTTGAGTATGATGGGATGAGAACGAAACAAGTCGAGGAGGCATACAGACGACTATGAAGAAGGACAACCACTATTTTGCTTGGGGACTGACAGCGGTGGCCGTGGTGTGCGCGGTGATGCTCATCTACGATCTGGTCTTCCGGGACAGCATCGTCATGGCCTATACCAAGAAGATGATCTCCATCCTGGCCCCTATTCTCTATGGCTTCGCCATGGCCTACCTGCTGGCCCCCATTGTCAACTGGTTTGAGCGGGCCATCTTCCGCCGGGGCGGCAGCAAGGCCACGCCCACGGCCCTGCGCTTTTTGTCCATCCTGCTGACGTGGCTGGTGGTGCTGACGCTGCTCTACGGCCTGATGAGCATCCTGCTGCCGGAGCTGGTGGGCAGCATCAAGCAGCTGGCCGCCAACGCCAAAGGCTACTACGACACCATTGAGGAGTGGAGCATCCGCCTGCTCAACAACAACCCGGAGCTGGCCCAGCAGGCCCAGGAGCTGTTCAACCAGTACTACCAGGACGCGCTGCTGTGGATCAACCGGAACGTAGTGCCCCAGCTCCAGGTGGCGGTCCAGGCCGTCACCGGCGGCGTGCTGGGGGTGCTGACCTTCTTCAAGAACCTGTTCATCGGCGTGATGGTCTCCCTGTACCTGCTGGGGGCCAAGGAGAACTTCTCCGCCATCAGCTGCCGGCTGTGCTACACCCTGCTCAGCGAGGACCGGGCCTCCTGGTTCATCCGGGGCGTGAAGGCCACGGACCGGATCTTCTCCGGCTTTGTCCGGGGCAAGCTGCTGGACTCCCTGATTATCGGCATTCTCTGCTTCTTTTTCTCCAGCCTCTTCAAATTCCCATACGCGCCGCTGGTCAGCGTGGTGGTGGGCGTGACCAACATCATCCCCTTCTTCGGGCCCTTCCTGGGGGCCATCCCCAGCGCGTTCCTCATCCTGCTGGACAGCCCCATCAAGTGCCTGTATTTCATCGTATTCATTCTGGCTCTCCAGCAGTTTGACGGCAACATCCTGGGGCCCAAGATCCTGGGGGACAGCACGGGCATCTCCGGGTTCTGGGTCATTGTGGCCATTCTGGTGGGCGGCGGCCTGTGGGGCGTGGCCGGCATGTTCCTGGGCGTGCCCATTTTCGCCTGCATCTACGCGGGGGTGAAGTCCTACTCCGCCTACCGGCTGAGCAGGAAGGGTCTGCCGGTGTCCACGGCCAGCTACGCCACCCATCAGCCGGTGTGGCCGGAGGACCGGACCGAGCAGCCCCCGGCGGACGGGCAGTAACCGCCCGGCAGGAGGAATCGAAGCGGGAGCGTCTGGGGAGGACCTGGGCGCTCCTTTCCCTGAAAGCTGCCGGCTGTATACTTTGCTTGCAGTAAACTGAAAATTGGGTTTTGATAAGGGGGGAAAACCGATGGATGCGTTTGGTAGGCGCTGTTGTGCGCAGATAAGAGCCCCATCATTCCTGCGGAGGATGACTGGTATGCCCCGCTGCTTGGCGACTGGCAGTTTGATTATTCCGAACCTGACGGCAGAAAATTGAAGGGCGAGTGGTTTTTCAGACGGATTTTGGAGGGTACGGCCATTGAGGATATTTTTATCTGCCCCTCCAGAGAGACAAAGACGCTGCATCCGCAGCCGGATGGAGAATACGGCGTGGCGGTCAGAATGTATCATCCAGCAAAACGCTGCTATGACATGACCGATGTCTGCACCAAGTATACAAAGCGGCTGGAGGTTCGGAAGGAACAGGGGAAAATTGTCTGTACGGTTCAAGAGGATCCCACAGAAAAGTGGGTGTTTTTGAAGGTGACAGAGACTGCGTTTCATTGGCAGAATATTCGCGTCTTGGAGGATGGAACATGGCGTGTTAACTGTGAGGTGTTTGCCTCGCGGATGGGTTGATTCCGGTTTGTCGGGGAGATTTCATCTCTGGGTGAGATCCCCCAAATCCCTTTTCAGATTGGTGTTACGAAAAGCCGCTTCGTCAAACCGCGCGTCAAAATATCCAAAGCGGGCAATCCCCTGTTGATGGATGACTGTCCGACAAATCGGAATTTATTGAACTGTAATTCTTAAAAGGCAAAAATCAAATCCTTGCCGTATGCTTTGCACAATTTCTACATAGACAGGTTTTTCAAAAACAATCTCAAATAATTTTTTGTTATATCCAGCAGTGCAGTGACACCATGTTAATGAATTTGAATTTTTTGCTTTTTCTAACATAGGACATTCACAAGAAAACATTTTTGTATACAATTGATTATCTTTAATAAACCAACCGGCACCATTTTCATTCAAAGCATTGACAAATCTATGCAAATCCTTATCCAAAGAGAGATAGAGTTGTTTCAAGTTATTTGCTGTATCTTCTAACCTGCCATTTTCATTACAATAGCACTCTTGGCGAATGTTTTTTACCGTTTCCTTATCAAATCTATTTTCAAGAATAGCAGATAGCTTTTCTACCCACTCAGCTCGAATGTCCGGCGTTGAATTTACAGATAATGGAATTTCTTTTAGTATGCTTTCTGCAACTTCACTTGATATATTCTTTTCCAAACTATGTTTCAACCTCATCAATTCATCTATTTCTAATGTCGGAGAAACTTGCTCTGGCATAGAAAAATTTTTCATATTCTTTCTCCTTAAATCAAAATTTGCCGAATTGATTATAGCAGATAGTTTCCATAATATCAATGTGCTTTTGTAGAAACTGCCGAAGTTATATCCCAGCAACACTTTCCTTACAAGGGACAATAATTAATAACGCTTGCATTTTTAAATTTATGTGTTATAATACAATATAAGCAAGAACTCCCGATTGATTTTATGTTGCTTTTGACAAAGCGTTAAAGTGAAAGTAAAACTTTCGGCAGTATGTTTAGATGGGAGTGGAAATGAGCAAACGGAAAAAATATGTTGTACTAATTACAGTTCTGATCGTTAGTATCATACTGGTGTATTGCCTTATCCCAAAATCATTGAAAAACATCATAAAACAGGGCGTGAAGGGCTGGAACGGGATTACATATTGTACAGTTTATGATGTATCCGGAAATCTTACATCGGATTACGCAGGGGACAGCAGGCAGTTTTTCGGTTTGGATGACGGGCAGTCATGGCCTCTTTTAGAACACGTTATGGTGGTTGGCCCTATTTGGTATCAGCGCGCCTCTGGCGGTTCTGAGTTGGTACATTTGTATTTTTCCCTTCCCCAAAAGGATGGCTCGCATCATCAGCTTACTGTGGAATTGATAGGCGCCTCTGATGGACTTCCGGCGTTGGTAAACGTAGGCAATTGCGGCTATATTGTAGTATCAGGAGATTCAGAAATTGACCGTTTTATTCATGAATCCATGAGATAGAGAAGGCAGCTTGCCCGCACCGAACTGACCCTGTAAAACTGAAATCCTCCGGCGGAGTGAACCGCCGGAGGATTTTTCTGTGTTGAGGAGGCCTCATTCCGGGGAAGGGGACAGGTGCTCCATCTGGTAGATTCTCCAGCACAGGATGGAGGAGACCACCAGGGAGATGCTGTCCACAATGGGCTGCACCCACATACAGCCATAGAGGGGAACCAGGCGGTCCATGAAGAACAGGATGGGAATGTCCAGAACGCCCTTTCGCAGAATGGAGCACAGGAGGGATTCCTTAAACCTTCCCATGGCCTGGAACTGAATTATGATCAGGTAGCAGAGCGCCATAAGGGGCATGGCGATGACCATGCGCCGGAGAAAGGAGGCGCTGTAGGCGATTGTGACGGAGTCTTTGATGAAAATGGTAGACAGCGGTTCTGCGAAAATTTCGTAAAGCACGACGCATAGCATGGAAAAGCTGGAAGAAATGATACATCCCAGCTGAAATGCGGAGTTTTTGCGCTGGATATTTCCCGCCGCGTGGTTATAGGCCAGCAGGGGGAGCAGGCCATTTGCCACGCCCAGGGAGAAGTACAGCGGAAGCTGGTCCAGCTTCTTGGCGATTCCAAACGCGGCGACCGCCTGGTCGGAATATTTGGATATAAATTTGGATTGGGCCGAAACCGCGAACACGGTGAGCGCGTACTGCACAGCGGAGGGGAAACCGATGGACAAAATGGTTTTCAGATACTGGGGCGTAAAGCGTAATCTGGAAAAGGATGGGCTTAATACGGTGGAAGCTCGGTTTTTCAGCAGGTAAATCAGGAAAAAAGCGGTGGCGCCCATGTTGGAGAGGGCGGTGGCAATGCCGGCCCCCACGGTGCCCAGCCCCAGGAAGGAGGGGAGAATCAGCAGCGGGTCCAGCAGCAGGTTCAGCAGGCCGCCGAAGGAGACGCCGATGGAAGCGTAGTTGGCCCCGCCCTCGGCGCGGACCAGATTGGCCAGCAGGGTGTTCATCACCGTAAAGGGGCCGCCCAGAACAATGACCCATTGCGCGTACCGCGCCGCCCAGGGGAAGGTTTCGGAGGACGCGCCGCACAGATATAAAATGGGCGTTTTCAGCCCGGCAAACAGAAGGGAGAAGCAGCAGGCCGCCAACAGCCCGCACCAGATGGAGATGGCGGAGATACATCTTGCGGCGTGGCTGTCGTTTCGGCCCAGCGCGCGGGAGATGGCGCTGGCTCCGCCGATGCCGAACAGATTGGAGATGGCGGTGAGCATCAAAAAGGAGGGGAAGGCTACCGTAACTGCCGCTGTCTGGCGGGGGTCGTTGAGCAGGCCCACAAAATAGGTGTCGGCCAGGCTGTAGATCAGCGTGATCATCTGGCTGGCAATCGCCGGGACCACCTGAATCAGCACCGCTTTTTTAATGGGATAATCTTCAAAAACAGAGATACGCGTATTTTTCATAGAAGCAGATTCCCCTTACCAGTTGTAACGCAGAAACGACGCACACAGCGGAAAACCAATGTGTGCGTCGTTTTCCCGGATGGCTCAGCAGTTGACGCCGGGATGGAAGGCGGGGGCGTTTACACTGGCGCTGATGTATTCCAAAAGCTGATTGATGCCGAACACCGGAACCTGGGCTATGTCCTGAATGATGCGGGTGAAGGGGGCGTAGTTGGCGCATTCCAGCACGAGGGCGCCGGTATCGGGGTACTGCTCCATGTGGCGCCGGGTCATCTCACAGATACTGTCCGACATGTGTTCCCAGTTTCCCTCGGGGTTGTCGCCGATGATGAGCCGGGAAAAGGCGGAGTCGGAGGAAAGGCCGCTTACATGGACCGGGATATCTTTGGAGGACCAGCCGGCCTGGTTGAAATAGGGCTCGCTCATGCCCTGGGCGTACTCGGTTAAAATGCCGATGCTCCGCTTGCGGCTGAGGGCGGTGTGGAGCATGGGAACGAGAATCAGGGGGGAGGTGAACACCGGAATATTGACGGCATCTGCCAGCTGGCGCTGGAAGCCCGCCAAAAAGCCGCAGCTGGTGGCGATGGCCTTGCAGCCCTCGGCCTCCAACTGGCGGGCCGCCTCGATAAAGGGGGTGAGAAGGCGGCTGTCCGCGTTTTTCGCCGTCATGTTGAGGGGGTCCACGTCCACAATCTGATACCGCACGGGCATGGAAAACGTCCTTGCGTTGCCAATATCACCCACCAGGCGGGGGAAGACCGTGCGCATCATCAGGATGCCGATGTCCTGGCCGTAGTTGGTATAGCCGCCTTTTATTGCTGTCATACATCATCTTCCTTTCGGTATTTTGGCTCCGCTGACCGGATGTCAACGGCCAAGCTTCGACTTTATTTTTAACAAATTACGCAAGGAAAGTCAAAGGAGGAAAGGGAAGATGGTACACTTTGTCGAAAAAGGGGCGGATTTTGAGACACTTTGTAGGGCAGTCAATAGACAAAATAGTCGTGCAGCAGCAGGGCGATGGACATGTAGAGGCGGCTGTAATAATCGTCCAGGTGCAGGTCGCTGATCTCCTCAATTTTTTCCAGCCGGTTGATGAGGGTGTGGCGGTGAAGAAAGAGCTGCCTGGCGGTCTGCATCATGTTGCAGTTGTTGGACAGGTAGACACGCAGCGTTTGGAGGTAGTTGGAGCGGTTGGCCCGGTCGTACTGGAGCAGCTGCTGGAAATGCCGGTTGTCCAGGACGATGGAGCTCTCCCGCCGGTGTATCTGGCCGAACATTTTCAAAAATTCAATGTGGCCGTAAAAGCAGACGCCCCGTCTGGCCTTTATCATCTGCAGGGTGGTCAGCGCCTCCACCGCGTGGCGGATGGCGGTGAGAACATTGTCGTCCGGCCGCAGATGCTCGGCGCCCAGGTAGTAATTAACGCCATATTCCTCCGACAGGAGGGCAAAACGGATGTTCAGCCGGTAAAATGTAGACAGAAAACTGCTTAAAGAGGGATAGGAGGTCAGGCAGAACCATCGGTGCTCCGGGAGCTGGTGCATGGAGGTGTACAGGCTGTTGGCCTGGATAAAGGAGGTTATCTCCGCCAGGCATTTCTGCCAGGTGGCCTGCTCCGACTGGGCGTAGTTGATGGGCTCCATCAGCAGAATCTGAACGCAGGACTCCTCGCCCTCGGCCTCGGCTGTGGCGGAGGCCTTGGCGAGGTCGGCAGACAGCAGAGAAAAAATCTGCTCCAGAATTTCTCCGCTCCAATCCAGCTTGGTCTTGGGGTCGAGCATCCGAATCATGGTGTGGAGAAATTCGGAGAAGGTGAGCTCCTTCGGCACAAGAAGCACCGGGAAATCCAGGGCATCGGCCTGATTCAGAATGTAGGCGGGGATGTTGTTGATATAGTACCCCGCCTGAATCGCGATTCCGGAGACGCCCCGCCGGGCCAGCTCGGGAATAAAGCTTTGATACAGCTCCTCTTGATCCAGACCGTATCCGGTGGTCAGCAGCAGCTCGCCCGGCTGCACAGAGTTGGGGGTATCCGGGATTTCCATAATGTTGACCCAGAGTATTTTGTTGCGGGTCCCTTTGGCTCCAGCGACCAGCGTTACGCCGGAAAATATCTTTTGCTGAAGCAGGTCCTGAATGGTCAGCGACACGAAGTGCGTCCTCCCCTCGGCGTGATGTAAGGCGCTTTGTACAGTGTTGATATCATATCACATTTTTTGTGGTTTGAAAATGGGAAGAACCGACAAAGTGTTTAGCGTATCAGCGAAATCGTAAACACATTGTCCATTGTCGAATTTTGCGGTTCTTTATAAAATATCTACGAAAGGAGGGGATTGTACCGTGAATTATCGGGTATTAATCACCGAAGCTGTGAACGAAAAGGGGCTGGAGCTTCTGCGGGAACAGGGCTACCAGCTTGTTATGGGCACCGGGCCGGAGGAAGAGACGCTTCTGCGGGAATGTGCGGACTGTGACGGCGCATTGACGCGGAACGGCAAGTTTTCTGCCCGGGTTTTTGACGCCTGTCCCAACCTGAAGGTGGTTTCCATGCACGGGATCGGCGTGGACGGGATTGATGTGGAGGCGGCTACGGCTCGGGGGATTCAGGTGTGCAACGCCGCCGAGTCCAACCAGCGTTCGGTGGCCGAGTACGCCATCGGCCTGATCCTTATGCTGGCCAAGCAGTCGGTCACCTACCACAACGGGCTGAAAAGCGGCCAGATGGCCGATGTGCGCAAGGTCTATGGCAGCGACGTAAGCGGCAAGACGCTGGGCATCATCGGCATGGGCAATATCGGCACGCAGGTGGCCCGGATGGCGGCGCATGGCCTGGGCATGAAGGTGGTGGGCTACAGCCGCCGCATCACCAGAGACCAGGAGATGGATTTCGGTGTGCTCACCCCAGACATGAAGAAGGTGATTTCCGGCGCGGACTACCTGTCCCTCCATCTGCCGGGCACCGGCTCCACCACCAAGCTGCTGGACGCGGAAAAGCTATCCTGGCTGAAGCCCAGCGCCTTCCTTATCAACACCGGCCGGGGCGAGGTCATCGACGAGGCCGCGCTGATCAGGATGCTTCAGGAGGGCAGGCTGCGGGGGGCGGCGCTGGATGTGTTCGAGGGGAATCTGCCCAAGGAGGACAATCCGCTGCTGTCCATGGAGAATGTGATTGTGACCCCCCACACGGCGGCGTTTACCACCGAGGCTCTGGAGCGCATGTCCTATCAGGCCGCCCTGGGAATTGTGGAGGTGCTGGAGCAGCGGCCTGTGACCTACGCGGTAAACAAGCTGTCTGACAGCTTTGAGGAGAACCAGAACATTACCGCGGTTATGGATTTCTTCCGCCACGAATTCAACTATCAATAAACAGCCTTGATACAGCAGGGAAGAAGGAGAACGAACATGAAAGTACGTGTTTACGGAGCCCAGCCGGATGAATTGCGGCTCTATGAGGAGGCGGAGAAGCAGGGGGACCTCTCCTTTGTATTCGCCAAGGCTCCGCTGAATGAGGAGACGGTACAGGAGGTTCAGGACTGCGAGGCCCTGATTCTGCTGACCAACTGCCAGGTGAATGAGAAGGTGGCGGAGGAGTTGTCCAAGCGGGGCGTGAAGTACCTGGCCTGCCGCTCCGCCGGCACCGACCACGTGGACTATACCGCCGTGAAAAGGCTGGGCATGCGCTGCTGCAATGTGCCCTTTTACGCCCCTGAGGCCATTGCGGAGCACACCATCCTGATGGCCCTGCGGGTGTTGCGCCACGAGAAGAAGTGCAGCGCCAAGGTAGCCGCCGGCGACTACACCCTGGAGGGCCTGAAGGGCCGGCAGCTGGGCCAGCTTACCGCCGGCGTGCTGGGCACTGGCCGCATCGGACGGACCACCATGAGCCTGCTCAACGGCTTCGGCGCCAGGGTACTGGGCTGGGACCCCTATCCCAACGAGGCGGCGGCCAAGCTGTGTACCTACGTGGAGCGGGACGAGCTGTTGAAGCAGAGCGACATTATCTTTCTCCACTGTCCTCTCACCCCTGACAGCTACCACGTCATCGGCCGGGAGACCCTGGGCATGATGAGGGAGGGCGCTGTCCTCATCAACACCGCCCGGGGAGGGCTGGTGGACCAGGACGCCGTTCTGGAGGCCCTGGAGAGCGGCCGGCTGGGCGGCTTTGCCTTTGACGTCTATGAGAATGAGGCCGCCTTCGTCCGCAAGAAGAAGACCCTGGATGAGATTGACGACCCCACCTTCCAGGCCCTGCTGGCCCGGGACGACGCCATCTACAGCCCCCATGTGGCATTCTACACCGACGGGGCTATCTACAGCATGATCGAGGTCACGCTGGCCAACCTGCGGGAGTATCTGACCGCAGGCCAGTGCCGCAATGAAGTGAAAGAGGAGGCGGGGCCTGTATGAGAGACATGGTATCCCAGGGCGCCGGGCGGCTGGAGCCCTCCCTGATCCGCACCGTTCTGGACCGGGCGGCCGCCCTCCGGGGCGAGGGGCACAAGGTAATCCCCTTCAGCGCCGGCGAGCCCAATTTCGACACCCCCAGCCCCATCAAGGCCGCCGCCCAGAGGGCCATTGAGGAGAACTACACCCACTACACCTCCAACCGGGGGCTGCCCGGCCTGCGGACCATCATCGCCAGAATGATGGAGCGGGCCACCGGCGCGTCCTACGACCCGGAGACGGAAATTATTGTCACCTCCAGCGGGGCCGAGGCGCTGAACAATACCATCCATGCCTTTGTGGGCGAGGGCGACGAGGTGATTATCCCCACGCCGGCCTTTGTCTCCTACAAGAATCTGGTGAAGTTCACCGGGGCCGCGGTGGTGGAGGTCCCCCTGTCCCCCGGGGAGTGCTTCCGGCTGGACGCCAGGGCCATCGAGGCCAGGATCACCCCCAGAACCAAGATGATTATTCTCAATAACCCCAACAACCCCAGCGGAGCCGTCTATACCCGGGAGGATCTGGAGGCGGTGGCCGGGCTGGCGGCGGAGCATGACCTGCTTGTCCTTTCCGACGAGATGTACAGCCGGCTGGTCTACGACGGGGCGGAGTTTGTCTCGGTGGCCTCCCTGCCCGGTATGCGGGAGCGGGCCATTGTAATCAGCGGCTTTTCCAAGTCCTACGCCATGACCGGCTGGCGGCTGGGGTATATTATAGCGGACAGGGCGCTCATTCCCCCGCTGCTCAAGGTCCACCAGTACTCCACCACCTGCTCCCCCACCTTTATCCAAAAGGGGCTGGTGGACTCCCTGGAGGACCCCCAGACCGAGAAGGAGGTCCGGGAGATGCTGGATGCCTTCGCCCGGCGCCGGCAGGTGATTTTGGCAGGGCTGGAGAAAATTCCCGGTCTGACCCCCATTACCCCCAAGGGGGCGTTCTACGTGACGGTGGATGTGTCCGCCACCGGGATGAACGGGATGGACTTTGCCAACAGGCTGCTGGAGGAGAAGTTTGTGGCCACCGTGCCCGCTATCGCCTTCAACGGCGACACCGCCAGTCTGATCCGTATTTCCTACGCCGCTTCGGACGAGGACATTCAGGAGGGGTTGAAGCGGTTGGAGGCCTTTGTCAGAGAACGGAAGGGCTGAAGCCCGACGGAAAAGGAGATTGACCCATGAGCTTTGCATTGATTGGACCGGGAAAGCTGGGGCGGGTGCTGTTTCAGGCGGCGGCAGGGCCCCGGCTGGTGATTGGCCGGTCCCCGGAGGGCCTGGAGCCCTTCCGAGACCGGGCGGAGCTGGGGATATCCACCCGGCTGGCGGACGCCGCCCGGTGTCAGGTGGCGGTGGCCGCTGTGCCCGCCGGGGCCTGCGCCCAGGTGTTTGCCGACCTGTGCCCTCAGCTTCCGGCGGGGCATATCCTCCTCAATTTTGCCACCGGCTGGGACATCCCCCAGGAGCTGGTAGAACAGTACCCCCGGCTGCATCTGCTGAATGTTAAGCTGGTGGGCTCCGCCATCGGTATCTCCCACGGCCTGAAGGGGCTTGCGGTGGTGGCCCGGACCTCCAGCGGGGTGCTGGAGCAGATCGGGCGCTGCCTGCCCGGTCTGGAGCTGACGGTGGGCGACCCCCTTGCCGTGCGGGATATCAACACCCGCGCCACCCGGGCGGCCCTGGCTGCGGCGGTGGCTCTGGAGAAGGAACTGGCCGCGCAGAACGTCCCCGCGCCTGTGATCCGGGCGGCGGCGGGCTGTCTGATGCCAGGGGTGATGATCGCCTATCAGAATGGGGAGCTGGGCGCCTTTGCCCAAAAAATCGTGGACGAATTGCGCTGATGGAGTACAAACAGGAAGCGATTCCTGTCCCTGTAATATTTAGGAAGAAAGGTAGAGAGATATGAAGGTTATCGTAGTAGGCGGAGGATGGGCCGGGTCCGGTGCGGCCATCGCAGCCCGGAACGCCGGCGCAGAGGTCACTGTTCTGGAGCGGACCGATATGCTGCTGGGGACCGGTCTGGTGGGCGGCATCATGCGCAACAACGGCCGTTTTACCGCTACGGAGGAGATGATCGCCCTGGGCGGCAACGAGATTTTTGAGACCATTGACCAGAATTGCCGCCACCGCAACATTGAGTTCCCCGGCCACAAGCATGCCAGCCTGTATGATATTGCCCTGATTGAGCCCGCTATCCGCCGCCTTCTGGTGAGCAAGGGCATCGAGGTCCGCCTCCAGGCCCGGGTGAAGGAGGTGGAGATGGACGGCGGCAAGATGACCGCCGTGATTCTGAGCGACGACGAGAAGATCGCTGGCGACGTGTTCATCGACGCCACTGGCAGCGCCGGTCCTATGGCCAACTGCGGCAAGTACGGCAACGGCTGCGCCATGTGCGTCCTGCGCTGCCCCACCTTCGGCGGCCGGGTGAGCGTTGTGGGCAAGGCCGGCGTGCAGGAGAAGCAGGGCAAGAAGGCCGACGGCACCATCGGCGCGATGAGCGGCTCCTGCAAGCTGTTTAAGGAGTCTCTCAGCCCTGAGATTGTAAAGATGCTGGATGAGAGCGGCGTAGCCGTTATCCCCATTCCCGAGAAGCTGCGCAAGGGCGAGGGCGCTCTGGCTAAAAAGGCCTGCCAGCAGTACGCCCTGAAGGAGTTCAACGAGAACATTATCCTGCTGGACACCGGCCATGCCAAGCTGATGTCCCCCTACTACCCCCTGGAGCAGCTGCACCAGGTTCCCGGCTTTGAAAACGCCCGGTATGAGGATCCCTATTCCGGCGGACAGGGCAACTCCATGCGTTATATGGCCCTGGCCCCCCGCGATGACGCGCTGAAGGTGGAGGGGCTGGACAACGTGTTCTGCGGCGGCGAGAAGGCCGGCCTGCTGGTGGGCCACACGGAGGCTATTGTTACCGGCACCCTGGCCGGACACAATGCGGTGCGCTATCTCCTGGGCCGGGAGCTGCTGGTTCTGCCCGAGACCCTGGCCGTGGGCGACGCCATCTCCTATGTGCGCAAGGCGATGGACACCGAGGAGGGCATGACGAAGAAATACACCTTCTCCGGTTCGGTCTACTTCAACCGCATGGAGGAGCTGGGTCTGTATTCGACCGATGTCTCCGCCATCCGGGACCGGGTGGAAAAGACCGGCCTGACCGGCGTGTTTGCCGGAAAGCTGGCCTGAGCGGTTCAGGCATACTGTGAACCATATAAAACAAGGGAGATGTGGCCTACGTGGTAGAGTTAACATACATGCACTATATTTATCTGGCGGTCATTGTGGTTGTTATTGCGCTGATGATTCTGAAGCACGATGTGGTTGTGCCCTGTATTGTTGGACTGTTTGTGCTGGGCTTCTGCTATAGCGGATTCAGCGTTATCGGGGGAGCTCAGGCTGTGTTCAACGGCATGATGGTAGCGGGGGCCGACCTGTTTGACATTATGCTTATCATCGCGCTGATGGTGGCCATGCTCAAGGCCATGGAGGCCATAGGGGCGGACAAAATGATGATTGCTCCGGCTGCCCGGGTGATTAAAAGTCCCACCGTCGCCTTTGTGGTCATTGCGGTGGTGATGTACATTTGCGCCTCCTTCTTCTGGCCCACCCCCGCCACCGCTCTGGTGGGCACCATCCTGATCCCCATTGCCATGAAGGCCGGCCTGAAACCGATGATGGCCTGCATGGCCATGAACCTGGCCGGACACGGCCTGGCCCTGTCCGGCGACCTGGTGCTCCAGGGTGCGCCCGCCCTGTCCGCCGGCGCCTCCAACGCCGACCTGCCCTCTATTGTGGCAAACGGCGGCATTCTGGCCACCCTCACCGGCGTGGTCGCCTTCGCTGTGGCGGCCGTTATATACCGCAAGGAGATCACCGCCCGCTACATCCCTGACGGCACCGACAACGTCCAGCAGGCGGTGGAGGTGGCCAATCCCCCCAAGTGCGCCAAGGCCTTTGCGGTGATCGTCCCCGTCGTGTTCTTTGTTATCGTGCTGCGCATCATTGCCGGCGCGGCCATCCCCGGCATGTCCAAGATTTTTGGCGGCGACGCCACCGCCCTGCTGGGCGGCGCGGCCTCCATCCTGCTGATTCTGATCTGCCTGGTCACGGACTCCAAAACATTCCTGGAGAAGATTGGCGAGTACCTGCGCACCGGCATGCTGTTCTCCATCAAAATCTTCGCCGTGGTGATTCCCATTGCCGCATTCTTCTACCTGGGCAACCCCGAGAGCTGCCCCTCCATTTTGGGCGAAGGTGCTCCCGGCTTCCTCTTTGACTTGGGCAACGCCATGCAGAATGTTCTTCCTCTGAACCCCTTCACCCTGGCAATCGGCATTGCCGTAATCGGCGGCATCACCGGCCTGGACGGCTCCGGCTTCTCCGGCGTGCCCCTGGTGGCCGGTCTGGCCGCCGCCCTGGGCGGACCGCTGGGCTACGATGTGACTATGCTGGCCGCTCTGGGTCAGGTTGCCGCCATCTGGGTGGGCGGCGGCTGTCTCAGCGCCTGGGCCTTCGGTGCGGTGGCCAGCGCAGGCGTGGCCGGCGTGTCCTCCGCGGAGCTGGTTCGGAAGAACTTTGTTCCGGTAATAGCCGGTCTGATTGCAGCCAGCCTGTTTACTGCGGTTATGCTGTAACGGGCCTCCCGATATTCCAGGCATTTACGGGCCGCCGCACCTC
>OFFG01000666.1_pt1 | contig 27046 bp, 23 predicted proteins | sample 1521331 | NCBI WGS metagenome assembly OFFG01 (sample SAMEA3504129, study PRJEB24116) | mouse gut metagenome | biome: mouse gut; feature: mouse-associated habitat; material: faeces | place: Denmark | collected 2011 | reverse complement strand
TTTTACAAACATGCATTTCGATTTATAAAGCTGCACCTCGTTTTACAATTGACCTCCGACTCTCGACCTGACTCTTGAAAATGCAAATAGTTATTGATAAAAAATAATATTTTATTGATATTCGATAAATTTTTATTGACATTCATTTCCAACGGTGATACTGTATCCTTACAGAGTGACATCACCTGTATAAAATCTCCGGTTTCTCTCAATCCGATTCATACATGGTATGCCACAAATCACGGAAAGGAAGGATTGACTATTCTCATGAAAGACAAATTAACTCTCTTCACCAAGTATCTGCTGGATTTTATGTTCTATTCCGGTATTTTCGTTATCATAACACTGCCATTCAGTGTCAGGTTTTACGGCAGATACAGCACCTATTTTGCTGAAAATTATTATTCTCTGTGCGTCGTGCTTTTCCTGTCCGGCATATTTGCCATCCTGATCGTACAACAGCTGCGCAGGATGTTCAAAACAGTCATCGACGACGACTGCTTTATTCACGAGAATGTGAAGAGTCTTGAGAAGATGAGCAGCTACAGCTTTTTCATTGCAGTCATCACCTCATGCCGTCTCTTTATCTTCATCACGCCCTCCATCTTTATCATCATCCTTGTCTTTGTGATCGCGGGGCTTTTCAGTAAAGTACTGGCGGGCGTTTTTGACAAGGCAGTGACCTACAAGCTGGAGAACGATCTGACCATTTAGCAGTGACCCGCATACTGCAGAACAGCCTGACTGTTTAAAAGTATATGAAAATATTTGCGGATGTTTAAAGGACAACATGACATAACGGCAAACTACAATGAAGGAGGCTATCATGGCAATCATCATCAATCTGGATGTAATGATGGCGAAGCGCAAGAAAGGACTGACCGAACTGGCAGGTGAAATTGATATTACCCTTGCGAATCTGTCCATTTTAAAAAATAACAAGGCAAAGGCAATCCGTCTTTCCACGCTCAACGAAATCTGTAAAGCGCTGGACTGCCAGCCCGGGGATCTGCTGCAGTATGTGGAAGACGAAGATTCTCCGGAAGCCACAGAAAAATAGAATGACATGTTAAATATTTATGATAAGAAAGGAGTCCACTTATGCAACAAACAGAACAAACCAATCCTTACACGGTATACCAGCCGGCCTACACTCCAAAACCCGACACCGTCTACACGAAGACTATGAAAGAACATTTTTCTTTCTTCGGTATCGGCAGCCTGCTCTATGCGATCTTCTACACATTCTGTCTGTATAAGAATGCATCCGGTATTACCTACCCTTTTTTCGTCGCAGGAACCCTCTTTTATTTCTTCTTCTCTATGCAAAAGTTAGGGGTTCCTTACAAAAAAAGCAGTATATTCTATCTTGTCAGCATTCAGCTTCTGGGAATCTCCAACTGCCTCACTGATTCCCCGCAGATTCTGTTTTTTAACAAATGCGGCATTTTTCTGCTGGCTTTTATCTTAATGCTGCACACCGTGTACACCGATCAGAACTGGGATCTTCCCAAATATTTTACAGCCTGTTTCCAGACAGCCGGTACCACGATCTGCTGCCTGTTTCGCCCCTTTGGCGACATGGTGTTTTATTTTGATGCGCAAAAACAGAAGAAAACCGGCAAAAAAAGTTATCTTATTCCAATTTTCATCGGGATTGCCATCTCTGTTCCTCTGCTTCTGTTTGTCACCGTACTTTTGGCCAGTGCAGACGCGGTATTTGCCGAAATTTTCTCACGCATACTGGAATCAATTAATTTTGAGTCATTTTTCACCATCTTTTTCATGATGACTGCCGTGTCCTTCTCTTCCTACGCAGTCTATGCAGCGCTTGCCATGAAAAACGTCAAAGAAGAGCGGACAGATCACAGGACGCAGGAACCGGTTATCGCCATCATCATTACGGCGGCGCTCTGCTTCGTCTACCTGATCTTCAGTGTGATACAGATTCTGTATCTTTTTATCGGAAACATGCGTCTTCCAGAAGGTTATACTTATTCCAGCTATGCCAGAGAAGGATTTTTCCAGCTGCTGGCGGTATGTATTTTAAACCTGATCATTGTGCTTATTTTCCTCTGTTTTTTCCGGGAAAATATTGTGCTGAGGATTCTGCTCACGGTCCTTTCCGGGTGTACTTTTATCATGATCTTCTCAAGCGCCCTGCGCATGCTCATGTACATCAACCGCTATAACCTGACGCTGCTGCGGATCCTCGTTCTCTGGGCGCTGTCTGTCATCTTCCTGTTGATGATGGGCGTGACTGTATTTATCTATAAGAACAGCTTTCCGCTCTTTCCTTATGGCATGGCAGTGGTCACCGTTTTTTATATTGTGCTTTCCTTCTCCCGTCCCGACTACTGGATTGCCCGCTATAATCTGAACCAGGAGCATATGGCCTTTCTGAACGACTATGACATTCACGACAACCAGCAGTATCTTTCCACCCTGTCGGCGGATGCCGCACCGATCCTGCTTGATGACAGGTATAACTTCTATATCAAAGGAGCGAATGAATACATCCGCACGGAAGGCCTGCCGGAAAACTACGAGGAAATCAGAACCCGTCTGAATCCGGAAGAAGGCTCCATAGATGAACTGGACTGGATGCGTCTGTATTATTTGAAGATCGAAGAACTGTCCGAGGAGATGCATCTGCGCAATTTTAACTTTTCAGTCCACACTGCGGAGAAATATCTGTGGTAATTATTGTTGAGTCCCTCTAATCATGTTAAAATAAGCTATCAGACAATCGAATTGAGGGCTAAACATATGAGACATAAAAAATCACTGCAGGACATTGCATATGGCCTGTTTCTCCTGACAGCAATTATCCTGTTATTTTTCTGGTACACATCGCAGAACAGCCGGCGGATGGAAGAACAGAACAAAATCTATGCCGCCGACTCTGCGCGCCAGACAGCTGTCAAAATAGACGAGGAGCTCAACAACGCTCTGGATCTGATCACCACTTATGCTTATTTTATAGAAGACGGACTGACCAAACCCGATATCACTCTTTCCATGCTGGACAACCTTGCCGAACATTCCCTGTTTGACGTACTTCTCTTTACAGATTCCGATGGCGTTGACCATATCAGCGACGGCAGGACTTCCAATGTGACCGACCGCAGCTTTTTTATAGACGGCATGAATGGCGGCATCGGCACGGATATCATATTCGATCCCCATCTTTTCAATGAAACGATGGCCTGTTTCTATGCGCCGATCCACTATGACGGCGAGATCATAGGCGTCCTGCGGGGCGCTTATCTGGCGGAGGAATATCTGCACGACATGTTAAATACCTCCTACTTCGGCGAACGGGCAGATCTTTTTCTCTGTACATCGGACGGCACGGTAATTGCCAGCTCCGATGACAACGAGAAAACATACGAAGGCAATCTGATCGATATTCTGCTGGAAACCAACGTGATCAATGAAAATGCGGCAGCCGGCGCCCGGGAGATTTTTGCAAACGGCGGCGAAGGCGCTTTTCTCTGTGACTCTGACAGCCTGACCGACAATCTCTGCGTTACCTATCTGCCCAGCCACGACTTTGTCCTTCTGCAGACTTTTCCAAAAAATATTACCCAGCGCATGATCCGGGATGAAAATCTTGTCGGTATCCGCCTGGAAGTCATGCTTCTGATTCTCTTTGCCGTTTATGTAATCCTGCTGCTCTTCCGTGCCAGACGGGAGAAGAAAATGCTGGAACAGGAGAATCACGAACTTGGATACCGGATCAACGACGTCCACTCCCTTTTGAATCGGAAAGAAAGACAGTATCGGATCGCCATTACTTCCAATGCATTCTGCACTTTTGAATTCAATCTGACCAAAGACTTAATTGAAAATGATATTGTCCGCACGATTGACGGACAGCAGATCTCCCTGCTCGAGCGGGTAGGACTCAAAGCGCCCTGCAGCGCTTCCGCATGTTTTAATAAATGGAAGGAATTCGTCCTGGAGGAATCTTTGGAAGAATACACTGCTATGGTGAACCTGGAATATCTGCGGCATCGCTTCGAAGAAGGCGACGCTCAGGTAGATGTGGATTACTGGGGGCAGGCTTATGCCGACCATCCGATGTGCGTCCGTCAGTCCTTTATCATGACGCGGGTCGACAATACGGATGAAATCATGGTAATGGTAGTCTCCAAAGAGATTACCGAGCAGGTGCGGGAACAGAAGGAGCAGACACAGGCGCTGCAGGATGCCCTGATGCAGGCGCAGCATGCCAACAAGGCCAAGAGCACTTTCCTTTCCAACATGTCCCACGATATCCGCACACCGATGAATGCGATCATCGGCTTTGCCACCATCGCCGTCAACCATATCGACAACAAAGAGCAGGTCAGGGATTGTCTGCAGAAGGTTCTTTCTTCCAGCAATCATCTGTTGAGCCTGATCAACGATATTCTTGACATGAGCCGTATCGAGAGCGGCAAGGTACAGATCAAGGAACAGGAATGCAATATTTCCGAATTGATGCACAATCTGGTCAATATCATCCAGCCGCAGGTCAAGGCAAAACAGCTGGAGCTGTTCATTGATACCTTCGAAGTAGTCAATGAAGATGTGATCGCGGACGCTCTGAAATTAAATCAGGTATTCATCAATCTTTTGAGTAACTCCGTAAAGTATACTCCGGCCGGCGGCACCATTTCCTTCCGGATTCAACAGAAGACCACCTTCCGCCACGGATACGGGGAATATGCCTTTATTATCCGGGATTCCGGTATCGGCATGTCAGAAGATTTTGTACGGCATATCTTCGAGCCTTTCGAGCGGGAGACTACCGTGACCCGCTCCGGCATTCAGGGTACAGGGCTTGGCATGGCGATCACGAAGAATATCGTGGAAATGATGAACGGCACCATTTCCGTGGAAAGCGAACCGGGAAAAGGAAGCGCCTTCACCGTGGAACTCACCTTAAAGCTGCAGGATGTAGAAAAGAATGCAGAACAGTTAAAAGAGCTGAACGGACTTCGCGCAATAGTGGTAGACGACGACTTCAATGTCTGTGACAGCGTCACGAAAATGCTCAAACAGCTTGGTATGCGCGCCGAATGGACTACCTCCGGCAGAGAGGCCGCCTACCGCGCCCGGACAGCGCTGGAGGAAAAAGATTCCTTCCAGATTTATATTGTAGACTGGCAGATGCCGGAGATGAGCGGTATCGAGACGGCCAGACAGATCCGCAGCATAGCCGGAGAAGATGTTTCCATTATCATTCTTACCGCCTACGACTGGTCCGATATCGAGGAGGATGCCAGAACAGCCAATATTTCCGCTTTCTGCGCGAAACCGCTCTTTATGTCAGACTTAAAATCCGCACTGCTGGCAGCCAGCAACCCGGCCGGCAGGAATGAGGAAGCCGCCGCCTGGACTCTGGCTGATTTCAGCGGCAAACGCGTCCTTCTGGTGGAAGATATCGAACTGAACCGTGAAATTGCGGAGATGATCCTGACCGAAGCAGGTTTCGCGGTTGAATCCGCCCCTGACGGAACGGATGCCGTAGCCATGATGGAAAAGGCCGAAGAAAACTACTACGACGTGATCCTGATGGATATCCAGATGCCCGTTATGAACGGTTACGAGGCAACCCGCACGATCCGCAACATGCCGCGGAATGACGTCAAGACTCTGCCCATCATCGCCATGACAGCCAACGCCATGGAAGAAGATAAAGAAGCGGCCCTGAAAAACGGCATGAATGCCCATATCGCGAAACCCCTCGATATGGATATCTTTATAGCGGTATTGAAACAATTTGTACACTGAACCATGGTATGTCCGGTATCATCCACGATAAGTACCGTTACCTTGCTTATTGTGGGTATACCGGGAAAATGTAGAGGTTAACGGATAATCATGAAAATTTTACTGATCGCTGTCAATGCCAGATATATCCATTCCAATCCTGCTGTTTTTTCTCTGAAAGCCTGTACAGGCATCTACAATTCTTATGTAGATATCATCGAATTTACGATCAACCAGTCACCTTCTTATCTTTTACAGGAAATTTATAAAAGGCAGCCCGATGTGGCCGCCTTCTCCTGTTATATCTGGAACCGGACGATACTGGATGCCGTTATCCCCGATCTGCACAAAATACTGCCAAAGACCGATTTCTGGGCCGGCGGGCCGGAGGTCTCCTACAACGCACAGGAAATGATCGACAGATGGCAGCTGCGCGGTGTTATGACAGGTCCCGGGGAAGGTTCTTTCTCTTATCTGGTATCTTCTTATGTAAATGGAACAGCCAACAGTCTGCCCGCGGTTCTCGATCAAACCAATACGGTCAGGCTTTCCCTTAATGAAATTCCCTTCTGGTATGGCGGATATGGAATCAAAGACACATCAGACAGTTGTATAAGTAATACCGGAGATACTGGAACATACAATGATATCCAACGGGAAAAAGGCATGGCAGACTTTACAAATCGTATCGTCTATTACGAGAGCAGCAGAGGTTGTCCCTTCTCCTGCAGCTATTGTCTTTCTTCCATTGACAAAACCATGGACTTCCTCTCTGTCGAACGTGTCTGTCGGGAGCTGGATTTCTTTCTCGAACGAAAAGTACCGCAGGTTAAATTTACAGACCGTACTTTTAACTGTAAGAAAGACCATGCGCTGCCTGTTTTGCGGCATATTCTCGAACACGATAACGGCATTACCAATTTTCATTTTGAGATCGCCGCGGACCTGCTGGATGAGGAATATTTTGCAGTATTGAGACAACTTCGGCCCGGAGCCGTGCAGCTGGAGATCGGCATTCAATCAACATGCCCGGAAACCATCGCTGCCATTGACCGGAAAATGGATTTCGCGAAAGTAGCTGACGTGGTCAGACAGATCTCCCGCTGGCATAATATCCATATCCATCTGGATCTGATCGTCGGGCTTCCTTTTGAGGATCTGTGCACATTCCGAAATTCCTTCAATGACGTCTATGCCATGCGGCCGCAGCAGCTCCAACTGGGTTTCCTGAAAGTACTGAAAGGATCCGCCATGGAACGACGCTCCCTGCAGTATGATCTTGTATATACCGGCCTGCCGCCCTACGAAGTGCTGTCCACGAAATGGCTTTCCTACGAGGATATCTGCCGCCTGAAACAGGTGGAAGATGTGCTGGAAATCTACTATAACAGTGGACAGTTTGCGCATACGCTGGCATTTCTGTGCGGTCATTTTGACACGCCCTTTGCCATGTATGAAAGCCTTGCCGGCTGGTATGAGGAACATGCTCTGTTCGGCATACAGTCCTCCCGGCTAAAGAAATACGAGACCATACTGGCATTTGGAACTGCCTGCATTGAGAACAAAGAACAGATAGAGGCTTATGAAAAATCCAGACAGATCTCGCTTCTCACAGAGTATGTCACCTACGACTTATATCTGCGGGAACACGTGAAAAACCGCCCCTCCTTCGCGGCCTCTCTGGAAAAATGGAAAGATATCATACACGAGATCCTGCATCGGGAAGCGGAGGCTCATGAACTCTTTCCACAACTGGCAAATTCCGGTTACCGGGATTTGACGAAAATTCTTCATGTTGAAGTATTTACGTCCGTTTTTGATACGCCGTGCGCTGTTCTATTCTTTTATGAAAAGCGTGATCCGCTGACCAATAATTGTCAGACGGTAAAAATATCTTTCAGTATGCAAAACCAACTATGAATTTACCTGTAAATATAGTTTCACATTTATAAAAAATGTATGCAAATAAAATAATCCTCTGGCAATTAAATAAAAAGAGAGTATAATAAAATTATATTTTCGTCAAAAGCGTTAATATATCCCACACCAGCAGAAATGTGATTGCAAATGAAAGGAGTTTCAAAATGAAAAAAGTAAGAAGATTATTTGTTCTCGTTTTAGCTTGTTCTATGCTGTTCTCCATGACAGCAATGGCAAAAGAAGTGGGTGCTCCCGTCGCAGATTATGAGCTGGCGGCTCCCGCAGAAATTACTGGCTATTGGTATTGGGTAGACAGAAATGGTAAAATTGTCGATCTTGCCTGGATCGATTATTCCAAAGATCCTGTAACCGTTATGCCTTCTGAAATTGTAAACGCCGCTGTTGATCAGGATAAAATGGTTGGTGAATACATGAATAATGCCGTTACCGGTATCTGGGCTATGGACAAGGTTGTTCCTGTTGCACAGGGCGGCGGTGTTATTGTAGACGATAACGCTACGAATCTGACATTCTCAGTTTTGAAACCTGAACTTTCACGCGTTTATTCCGCAAAGGATTTTGCTGCTACATTAAACGGAACATTGTTAAATGTCGTAAAAGTCGGAGTTCCTGCCAATTTCGGTTTTGATGTTGCTAATGTAAACTTCTATACACCTGGAATCACTGCAGAACAGAATGTGAAAGTCTATCAGTATAACGATGATGATGTATGGACAGAATGCAATGTTACCGAGGTAAGAGAAGATCACGTTGTAGTTGATGTTACATCAGCAGGAATCATTGCTTTCATTGAAGTTCCTGCTGAAGAAGTTGTTGAAGAAGCTGCTGTTGTCGTACCTGCTGCTGTTGTGACAACAGTTGAAGAAGCTGACAACGTAGCTGCTGTTGCTGAGACAGCCGATGAAGAAGAAGCTGACGATGTAACTGCTGTTGCTGAAACAGCTGATGAAGAAGCTGATGATACTGAAGCATCCGACAGTGAAGTTGCTGACGATGAAACAGCTGTTGATGATGAGACAACTGTTGACGATGAAGACGCTACTGAGACACCTGCAGAATAGCAACTTACTGAAACATAAAACTTTATTCTTATCGTGTGTGGGAAACTATTAGATAAGGTGTGTAAGCTTTCAGTTACAACAGAGCTTACACACCTTATTTTATGGTAAACCTCCATCATGCTCAGCCCGCCATCTGGCAGGCCGCATGGCCATCCATGCGATCTCTTGCTGAAAGTAACTTCTCAGTGGGATAGATTAAATATTGCGTATATTTCATATATTTCTACACATACTGTTACTAAACATCCATATTCCGTACCATCATACCACCATAACAACAATTACTATTGATACAATAGCTGTACAACAAAGAAAGGAAACGAATATCCCCATGAATCCAAAAGCACTCTTTCAGTTATCCTACGGCCTCTACGTCGTATCCACAAAACATGACAAGAAAATGAATGGCTGTATCATCAACACAGTCACTCAGGTGACAGACGACCCGAAACAGATCGTCGTGGCCATCAACAAACAGAACTTAACCTGTGAGCTGATCCAAAAATCCGGAATCCTTTCCGTCTCCATCCTCTCTGAGACGGCACCTTTTTCCCTGTTCCAGCATTTTGGATTCCAAAGTGGAAGCACCGTGGATAAATTTGTAGATATTCCTTTTTCCATGACAGGACAGGAACTTCCTTACCTCACAGAACATGTCACTGCCTATCTGGACTGTAAAGTCATAAACAGTTACGACCTCGGTACCCATATGCTTTTCCTGGCATCTGTATCGGACTGCGATGTCCTTTCCGGTGAAAAGGCGATGACCTACTCCTTCTATCATGAATATGTCAAACCAAAGCCTGAAAATATTTCTGTGAAAGGCTGGCGATGCGTCGTCTGCGGATATGTCTACGAAGGAGAAGAACTTCCTCCGGATTTTGTCTGCCCATGGTGCAAACACGGCATAGAAGATTTCGAAAAAATCCTGTAGGAAAGAGATTTCTCTCATTCAGTCATTCAGTGATACCCTCTTCCTCCGCCCGCAGTTTACAGCCGTTCTCATAGGAATTGATCTCACAGATTTCCGCCTTGTCCTGACTGACACAGAAACTACAGGAAGGACAGGGCTTCTTCACTCCCGCAAAATCACGGGGAACAGCCTTACCCTCCGCATTATGCCTGCAGGTACTGCACCAGCAGGAAGCACATGCTGCAAATAAAGAAATTTCAATCGTATCATGTTTATCATCAACTTTAGTATCTTCCGCAGATATATAATCAAAAAGATTTATCTGGCCTTCAATCTGTTTTTTCATATGTATAGGTATCCCCAATCTAAGATTTTTATTCATTTCCCGCACTATTTTTCCATGTCATAATCTTTTTAAGCCGCTCCCCGGTCTCCTTCTCTTCCCCTTCTGCGGTCGGAATATAGTACCGCCTGTCCTGCAGAGTATCCGGCAGACACTTCATTCTGGTCAGTTTCTCTTCCGTATCATGAGCATAACAATATCCTTTTCCATAGTGCAGCGCTTCCATCAACTTCGTAGGAGCATTCCTGATCTGCAGCGGCACAGGCTCTGCGGGAAAATCATGGATATCTTTTTTGGCGGCCTCGCAGGCTCTGTACAGGGCATTGGACTTAGGAGCCATGGACAGATAGACCACCGCATGTGTCAAATGCACATCACATTCCGGCATCCCCAGAAAATGACAGGCCTGATAGACAGAAACCGCCACCTGCAGCGCTCTTGAATCCGCCATGCCGACATCCTCACTGGCGAAGCGTATCAGACGTCTGGCAATATACAGCGGATTCTCCCCGCCATCCAGCATCCGGTTCATCCAGTAGACCGCCGCGTCAGGATCACTGTTTCGCATGGATTTATGAAGAGCGGATATCAGATTATAATGCTCCTCACCTTTCTTGTCATAGAGCAGGGAACGGCGGTTCGTACATTCTACCAATGTCTCATCCGTCACGTGTATGGTTCCTTCTCTGTCAAGCTGACTGTTGATCACCGCCATCTCCAGCGTATTTAAGGCCGTCCTGCCGTCTCCGTTGGCAAAGCGCGCTATGGCACGAATCTGTTCTTCAGAAATCACAATCTGTTGATTTCCAAATCCTTTCGGACTCTCCAAAGCGTGCCGCAGCAATTCATACAGATCTTCTTCTTCCAGCATTTTCAGCACAAATACCTTACATCTGGACAACAAAGCCGAATTGATCTCAAAAGAAGGATTTTCCGTAGTGGCTCCCACCAGAACAATACTACCCTTTTCCACAAAAGGCAGAAACGCGTCCTGCTGTGCCTTATTGAAACGGTGGATCTCATCCACAAAAAGCAAGGTGTTGATCCCCATGCGCCTGCTGCCCTCAGCCTGTTCCATCACCTGCCTGATCTCCTTGATGCCGCTGGTCACTGCGCTGAAATCAACAAAATCAGCCCTTGTCATACCGGCAATGATCCGCGCCAGCGTAGTTTTGCCCACACCCGGAGGCCCCCAGAAGATCATGGAAGAAATCTGATCCTGCTCGATCAGACGCCTTAACATCTTCCCCTCACCCAGAAGATGCTTCTGTCCCACATAATCCTGCAATGTCTCCGGCCGCAGCCTGCTGGCCAGCGGAGCGCTTGTGATCCGGTTATCAAATAAACTCATCTGTTCCATCGCTCTCCCATTACCTCCATTATAAATAACATATGTTTTTATATATTTCATGGTATCATTTACTATACCACACTATCAGCCGATTGTATGATAAAATTATAGTAATCCACAAAAAATGCCCATTTTACAGGGATGCAACCGCAACTTACCATAAAAAAACCTAAAAGCAACATGAAATTGATAGAGTTTACATCAACTTTTTTCTAAAATAAGAGACAGTGAAAGCAAACCGGTGCAGCTTTATACACATCATATTTATCTGTAGTAAACGACATTAGAAATTTCGTTTACTATAACTTACTTTAAAACAGACAGAATGATAACGATCAAAAATATCGACCGTTATAGAAAAGGAGAGTTCACATGAGTTTAGGAGAAAATTTACAATTCTTAAGAAAAAAGGAAAACATCACACAGGAGCAGCTGGCAGAACAGCTTGGAGTTTCAAGACAGTCCATATCGAAGTGGGAATCTGATACCGCATACCCTGAAATGGAGAAACTTCTTCAATTATGCAAACTGTTTCACTGCACCATGGATGATCTGATGCAAAAAGAGATCAGCCAGATTTACGTAGAAGATAAGAGTAATTATGACAGGCATTATAATGAATTTAGCAAATTCGTCTCTCTTGGCATCGGCCTGATCTTACTCGGCCTTTCCGCTTCAATGCTGGTTTATGGCTTGAATTATTTCTTTGAGGGAGAACCGCTTACGGAAGATTTCTCCGGTATTATATTCCTGATTTTTCTTGTGGTCGGCATGGCGATCCTTATCCTGTACGGTATCCGCAATGATGATTTCAAGAAGAAAAATCCTCATATCGTAAACTTTTATCAGGAAAATGAGGTTGACAGCTTCAACAGAAAGTTTTCGGTCATGGTTACTACAGGAATTTCCCTTTATATCATTAACCTGATCCTGCTTTTAGGTTTTGATGCGATCTTTCCACAGATAGACGGAAACGAATACCTGGAGTCTTTCCAGATGTCCTTTTTCTTCCTGCTCTTTTCGATCGCCACGACTATTATTGCTTATTACAGCACACAAAAAGATAAATACGACATTGAGAAATACAATCAACTCAATGACAAAAATTCCAACATTCACAGGAAAAATGCCCTGACAGGTACTGTATGCGGCTGTATCATGCTGATTGCCACAACCTTATACCTGATCGCCGGTTTCGTATTTAATAAATGGGGAATGCCATCTATCGTAGTATTTGCCATCGGCGGTATCGGCTGCGCCATTGCCTCTATCATCATCAACTCCAAAAAATCACAGTAAACCACCATCATGCTCAACCTGCCGCCTGGCAGGCCGCATGGCCATCCATGCTATGAAGGTCGAAGACTTTCATAGTAAGTTTAACGGGCATAAAAGAGCCGGATTTTTCCGGCTCTTTATTGCATTGCTATATTCTTTACATATTCGTCAGAAAAAGTGTAATAAAGATCTAAATTTACGTCAGAAAAAGTGTCACTGTCATTTGAATATTCGTCAGAAAAAATGTATAATATATAATAAACACCAAATACCTGGATGAATCAAAGAAATTTATTAAAAGTATTTAGTATAAAGGGATTTAGTATAGAGGTAATTTATGGAAAGAATCATTATGGGATCATTAGAAAAATGGCTCAAAAGAAAAAATCGAAAACCCCTTATCATTAAAGGAGCCAGACAGGTAGGAAAAACCTGGCTGATGAAAGAATTTGGCAGAAAATATTTTAAATACACGGCATATGTTAATTTCGATAATAATGAACATATGACAGAAGTCTTTGATCAGGATTATGACATAGAAAGAATTCTCATGGCCATAAATATAGAAACCCATGTGAAGATCATACCCGAAGAGACTTTGATCATCTTTGACGAAATACAGGAGAGTCCAAGGGCCATCGCTTCCTTAAAATATTTTTATGAGAAAGCTCCGGAATATACGATCGTAGCTGCCGGATCTTTGTTGGGCGTTGCAATCCACAAAGGTGTATCTTTTCCTGTCGGCAAAGTAGATACGATACAGTTGAATCCGATGAGTTTCCGTGAATTTCTTATGGCAATCGGTGAACATGAACTTGTTAAACTGATCAATGATAAAAACTATCAGTTAATGTCCGTATTCCGGGACAAGTACATCGACTGGCTGAAAAAATATTATTATATCGGCGGAATGCCGGAAGTTGTTTCCTCTTTTGTGGAAGAAAGAGATTTCTCCGAAGTACGTTATCTACAGAAACGTATCATCGAAATGTATGAAGCCGATTTCAGTAAACATACAACGGAAAGAGAACTTCCAAGAATCAGAATGGTCTGGAACTCTATTCCAATGCAGCTTGCAAAAGAAAATAAGAAATTTCTGTTTGGCAAAATAAAAGAAGGAGCAAGAGCCAGGGATTTTGAAATTGCAATAGAATGGCTTCAGGACTGCGGATTGATCACAAAAGTCTATAAAGTAACAAAACCTGCAGTGCCATTGAAAGCATATATCGACTTTTCTTCTTTTAAACTTTTTTTACTGGATGTTGGTCTGCTTTCGGCAATGAGCGATCTGGATGCCAAATCTATTTTAATAAAAAACAATATATTGACAGAATTCAAAGGTGCATTAACTGAACAATATGTTCTGCAGCAGCTGGTCGCAGATACAGATTATACACCATACTATTTCACAGAGTCAAAATCAGAAGGCGAAATAGATTTTATGATACAGAAAGAAACAAATATTGTTCCTGTCGAAGTAAAAGCAGAAGAAAATCTAAGAGCCAAAAGCCTGAAAACATACTGTGAAAAATATAAACCGGCCGAGGCTGTCCGCACTTCCATGTCGGATTATAGAGAACAGGAATGGATGACAAACATACCCTTATGGACAATCATTACGCTTTAAAACAATTTATAAAATCACTCTTTATAAATGAAAAGCCGGAATCCCGGCTTTTTACTTATGCACAAGTTGAGAAAACGCCATCTCCCAGTACTTTTCCGGAATATCCGGCCATCTCGCTTCCCCTTCCGCCTCCCTGCACAATTTCATCGCCTGCTGAAGACAGGGGGTCGTGTAGTCATTCCCCGTATACAGACAATGCAGAATTAATTCAGGCCAATGCAGCGCTTTCTCCATAATCCCGGAAGTCATAAACTCTTCCTTCACGGCATCCACATCATAAGGCAGCTGAAAAAACTCCTCCTCCCATCCGTGATCCGTTCCGTGCAGTATCATATACTGTGTCTTACCCTCATGATACCAGGGAAGCCCCACAGAGCCCGGATGAACCAGCTTTTTGGAACCAAACATAACGCTCTCCTGTACATGAGTGTGCCCGCTGATGATCAAATCCACATCCAGCTCCTCTATGATCTTTTTCATATTATCATTTTCAGATGTTAACAATTCATTGGATCTTGTAAGGGAACCATGGCAATAACGAAAAACAGGATACCCCTCTTTCTCATAAATTCCCTGAATATCCATCTCTTCATAAAAATCCAGATCCATTTGCGTGAGATTTTCATAAGTATAGAGCAGATTACCGCTGGCGGAAGAATAAGTCCATCTCTGCTGCGGATCTTTCCGGTGATCCAGCATATAATCCTCTCTGTTTCCCCGAATAAACGTACAGCGATACTTCTCTTTCATTTCATAGATCATCTTCATCGTTCTCTGCGGATAAGGGCAATCACTGACGTAATCTCCCAGAAAAAGGAATTCATCCACATTTCTCGCAAGTGCATGCTCAATACAGGTCTCTAAAGCAATATGATTACTGTGAATATCCCCGATCACCGCCAGCTTCATTTATCTTCCTCTTCTTCATCTACGATATCATCCAGATTCTCTATCTCATGATGCCCGTCGCTGAGCTTCTCTCTTACCTTGGCAATTCTTGCCACTTTAACATTATCATCCAGATTGATCATCTTCACACCGGAAGTAATTCTTCCCAGAGTGGAAATATCATCCATGCGGAGCTGTATGATAATGCCCTCTGTGGTGATCATCATGATCTCATGCTCATCATCCACCGCTTTCACACCGACCACATCTCCTGTCTTCTCGGTGATCTTATAGCATTTGATACCTTTGCCGCCTCGTTTCTGTACCGTAAATTCATCTAGGTAAGTACGTTTTCCCATACCATTTTCGGACACGATCAGAAGAGAGTCGCCCTGGTGATCCAGCTGCATTCCGACGATTTCATCCCCGTCTGACAAATTCATGCCGATCACACCCATAGAACTTCTGCCGGTGGGCCGCACATCTGTCTCCTTGAAGCGGATACACATACCAAGTTTCGTCACCAGGAAGATTTCCGTATCCCGGGAAGTTGTCTTTACTTCGATCAATTCATCGTCTTCCCGCAGATTAATGGCAGCAAGTCCGTTTTTACGGACATTACTAAATTCCATAACAGGTGTTTTCTTTACAATACCGCGCTTTGTGACCATGAAAAGATTTTCATTCTCCTCATAATCCTTGATCGGTATCATCGCCGATATCTTTTCTCCCGGATTCAGCTGCAGGATATTGACAATGGCAATCCCTCTGGCGGTTCGGCTGGCCTCCGGAATCTCATACGCTTTGATCCGGTATACCCGCCCTAAATTGGTAAAAAACATCAGATAATGATGTGTCGATGTCATCAGAAGATCCTCGATATAATCTTCCTCGATCGTCTGCATTCCTTTAATGCCCTTGCCGCCGCGGTTCTGTGACTTGAAGTTATCCACAGTCATACGTTTCACATAACCGAGACTGGTCATGGCGATCACGGTATTTCCCTTGGGGATCAGATCTTCCATATTGATATCATAGACGTCGAATCCGATCTTACTTCTTCTGTCATCTCCGAATTTCTCGGAAATAATGAGGATTTCTTCTCTAATCACTCCCAGCAGCAGCTTTTCATCTGCCAGAATTGCCTTTAACTCGGCAATCTTAGCCATTAACTCCCTGTGTTCGTTTTCAAGTTTCTCTCTCTCCAGACCTGTCAGCGCACGCAGACGCATGTCCACGATCGCCTGTGCCTGTGCATCGGAGAACTGGAAACGCTCGATCAGCCTTTCTTTCGCAATCGGCGTTGTCTGGCTGCTTCTGATGATCTGGATCACTTCATCAATATGATCCAGCGCGATCAGAAGACCCTGTAAAATATGATCCCGCTCTTCCGCTTTGTTCAGATCATATCTCGTCCTTCTGGTCACCACTTCTTCCTGATGTCTGATATAGTGCGTCAGCATATCAAGAAGATTCATGACTTTCGGTTCATTATTCACCAGCGCCAGCATGATTACACCGAAGGAATCCTGAAGCTGTGTATGCTTGTACAGCTGATTCAGGATCACGTTGGCATTGGCATCCTTGCGCAGTTCTATTACGATACGCATACCTTCACGGTTCGTCTCATCCCGAAGGTCCGTGATACCGTCAATCTTTTTTAACTTCACAAGATCCGCGATCTTTAAGATCAGGTTGGCCTTGTTGACCATATAGGGAAGTTCCGACACGATAATGCGGCTCTTTCCGTTAGGCATCGTCTCAATATCCGTGACAGCGCGTACTCTCACCTTGCCGCGCCCTGTCCTGTAGGCTTCTTCCGCCCCCCGCGTACCGAGGATAATGCCGCCCGTAGGAAAATCGGGAGCTTTCACGATCTCCAGCAGCTCTTCCATATCGGTAGATCTGTCCTCATTCACACGATTGTCAATGATCTTCACTACCGCACCGATCACTTCCCGCAGATTATGAGGCGGTATGTTCGTAGCCATACCAACCGCAATACCGGAAGTACCGTTTACAAGCAGATTCGGATAACGGCTGGGCAGAACCTTTGGTTCTTTCTCCGTATCGTCGAAGTTGGGAGCAAAATCAACGGTATCTTTATTGATATCCGCCAGAAGCTCCATGGAAATCTTACTCAGCCTTGCCTCCGTATAACGCATGGCCGCCGCACCGTCGCCGTCCACGGAACCGAAATTCCCGTGTCCGTCCACAAGCGGATATCTGGTAGACCACTCCTGCGCCATATTGACAAGCGCTCCATAGATGGAACTGTCACCGTGGGGGTGATATTTACCCATCGTATCACCAACGATACGGGCACTCTTTCTGTGAGGCTTGTCCGGGCCGTTATTCAACTCGATCATGGAATAGAGAACCCGGCGCTGTACCGGCTTCAAACCGTCTCTTACATCAGGAAGCGCACGGGCCGCGATAACGCTCATGGCATAATCTATGTAAGAATCTTCCATCTTTTTTTTGAGATCTACTTCCTCAATCTTGTCAAAAATTCTATCATCCATCCTGTAACAATGTTCCTTTCCAGTAAAGAACTGTCATTATCAAATATCCAGATTCTTTACAAACTTCGCATTTTCTTCGATAAAGATCCGGCGCGGCTCCACCTTGTCACCCATCAGCGTGTTAAAGGTAAGATCCACCTCCGACTCCTCTTCCTCATTGATATTCACACGAAGCAGGATACGTCTCTCCGGATCCATGGTGGTCTCCCACAGCTGATCCGCGTCCATCTCTCCCAGACCTTTGTACCGCTGGATCTTATTATTCTGGTCACGGCTCACTTCCGCAAGGATTTTTTCCAGTTCCTCATCGCTGTAGGCATACCACACCTGTCTGTTTTTCTCCAGTTTATAGAGAGGCGGCTTCGCCAGATATACATGTCCCTGCTTGATCAGTTCCGGCATGAAACGATAGATAAAAGTCAGCATCAACGTAGCGATATGCGCCCCGTCCACATCGGCATCCGTCATAATAATGATCTTGTCGTACCGCAGCTTGCTGATATCAAAATCATCATGAATCCCCGTGCCGAAAGCCGTGATCATGGCTTTGATCTCCGCATTGGCATAGATTTTATCCAGTCTCGCCTTTTCCACATTCAGGATCTTACCGCGAAGCGGCAGAATGGCCTGCGTTGCACGGCTTCTGGCAGTCTTGGCAGAACCGCCTGCAGAATCTCCCTCCACGATATAGATCTCGCAATTCTTGGGATCTTTGTCGGAACAGTCCGCCAGCTTACCCGGCAGCGCGCTCCCTTCCAGCGCCGTCTTACGTCTCGTCAGATCCCTCGCCTTTCTGGCCGCCTCTCTGGCACGCTGCGCCAGAATCGACTTCTCGCAGATCGTCTTGGCAACCGACGGATTCTGCTCCAGGAAATAGGTGAGCTGTTCACTGACCACACCGTCAACCGCTCCTCTGGCTTCCGAATTCCCCAGCTTCTGCTTCGTCTGGCCTTCAAACTGCGGATCTTCCACCTTTATACTGATAATAGCCGTCAAACCTTCCCTGATATCCTCTCCGGAAAGATTCGCTTCACTGTCTTTCAACAGTTTATTAGTACGCGCATAATCGTTAAAAGTTTTCGTCAGCGCATTCCTGAAACCTACCAGATGCGTACCGCCTTCCGGCGTATTGATATTATTAACAAACGTATAAACGCTCTCGTTATAGGAATCATTGTGCTGCAGGGCCACCTCCACATACACGCCGTTCCTGCTGCCCTCGAAATACATAACGTCGTTGTACAATGCTTCCTTACTCTTATTCAGATATGTAACAAACTCCTTGATACCGCCCTCGTAATGGAATTCTTTCTTCTGTTCCTTCCCTTCTCTCTCATCAATAAGAACAATTCTTAAACCTTTCGTCAGAAAAGCCGTCTCCCGAAGCCTTGTTTTGAGCGTATCATAATCAAAAACAGTCTCCTCAAAAATCGTCTTATCCGGTATAAAGTGCACTTTCGTTCCCGTCTTATCGGCTTCACATTCTCCCACTACTTTAAGCGGATAACACACATGTCCTCTCTCATAGCGCTGTTTATGCACCTTGCCTTCCGCACAGATTTCCACTTCCAGCCAGTCGGACAACGCATTGACCACCGAAGCGCCCACGCCATGCAGGCCGCCGGATACCTTGTATCCCCCACCGCCGAATTTTCCGCCGGCATGAAGAATCGTAAATACCACTTCCACAGCAGGTATACCCGCCTTGTGGTTGATCCCCACAGGAATTCCTCTTCCGTTATCCTCCACGGTGATCGAATTATCCTGATTGATCGTAACATAAATCGTGTTACAGAAACCGGCCAGCGCCTCGTCAACCGAGTTATCCACAATCTCATACACCAGATGATGAAGTCCTCTCAGTGACGTACTGCCTATATACATACCAGGTCTTTTCCTGACTGCCTCAAGACCCTCCAAAATCTGTATTTGATCTGCACCGTATTCGTTAGCCATATTCACCATGCCCTTCTTCAACGCCGCTATCCACGCTTTTCGGCTGACCATACAGCCTGTATCAATAAATAGCTATACTATAATTTTACCACTCTCTATATGAAAAACTTTGTCGATTTCAAATCGGTTATTCACAAATTCATCCAGTCCCGTACAGGTGATGATCGTCTGTATGTCCCCGATCGTACTTAACAGATAATTCTGCCTGTTGCTGTCAAGTTCCGACAACACATCGTCCAACAGCAGTACCGGATTATCTCTGGTCATCTTCTTTACCAGTTCAATCTCTGATAGCTTAAGCGAAAGCGCTGCCGTCCTCTGCTGCCCCTGGGATCCGAATTTGCGGATGTCGATATCTCCCACCACAAAACTGAAATCATCCCTGTGAGGCCCCGTACTGGTCTGCTTCAGCTTAACATCCCGCTCCTGATTCAACGACATCTTTTTCTCATACTCATCTATGAGCACATCCGGCTCATACTGAATGACAAGATTCTCCCTGCCGCCCGACAGTTTCCTGTGTATCTCCAATATGATCTCATTCAGCTGCTCCACAAAGAGCTGCCTTCTCTCTATGATCTTACTTCCGAAAGAGATAAGCTGCGAATCCCATATATTCAGGGTATCGCGCAGAGAAGGATTGAAATACATATCTTTCAACAGCTTATTGCGCTGGTTTACGATCTTGTTGTAATTGTTCAGGTTGTAGAGATAGAACTGATCCAGCTGACACAATTCCATATCCACAAATCTTCTTCTCTCCGCCGGACCATTCTTAATGATGCTTAAGTCTTCCGGAGAAAAGAAAACAACATTCAACAAACCAAGCAGCTGTGCCGCTTTCTTGATCTTCTGGCCGTCAATCGCAATTCCCTTGGACTTGTTTTTCCGAAGATGCATATCCACTCTCGTCTCTATACCTTCTTTTTCCAGATAAGTCCTGATATGCGCTTCCTCTTTCCTGAAATTGACGACGTCCTTATCCTTTGTTCCTTTGTGGGATTTCGTAGTAGCCGACATGTAGATCGCTTCCAGGATATTCGTCTTACCCTGCGCGTTATCTCCATAGAGAATATTTGTGCCGCTGCTGAAATCAATATGTAAAGAGTCGTAATTCCTGTAATCTGCAATTTCCAATGATTTTATAATCATCAGTTCTCTACCCTAACCTGTTGTCCGCCGTATTCTATCACATCGCCCGGATGCACCTTCTTACCGCGCTGCACCTCCACAACACCGTTCAACTTAACCTGTCCTTCCTGCACCTCGATCTTGGCATCCACACCGGATTCCACCAGACCTGCCAGCTTAAGCGCCTGTCCCAGCTTGATAAAATCGTCCCTGATCTTTATTATTTCCATATTTTTATATCTTATTCCCATCAACTTTTGATAATCGTGAACCAACTTTCAGAGTATGCTTCCTTAATTCACCGTCGTAAAATTCACCGGCAGTATCACATAGATATAAGTCTCTTCCGCATTCCTGATAAAACAGGGAGCCTTCGGATTGACCATAAACAGATTGATCTCTTCATCCTCGATCACGCGCAGGGAATCGATCAGGAACTTGGGATTGAATCCGATCATCAGATCCTTCCCTTCCTTGTCAATGTCGATCTCCTCATCCATGCTTCCGACAGTGGAATTCATTTTCAGCTGCATTATGCCTTCCATAACACTCATGATAACAGGCTTCTTGTCCCCTTCTTTTACAAGCAGAGTGGCCCTGTCGATACAGTTGAGCAATTCCTTCTTGTTGATCCGCACCCTCGTCTCATAGTCGCTGGACAGCATCTGCTCAATCCTGAAATACTCGCCCTCGATCAGTCTGGAGACAACGATCGTATTATCGAATTCGAACAAAATGTGCTTACTTGTAAAATAAATGCTCACATCCTTATCCATATCGCCGGAAAGGATCTTGCTGATTTCATTCAATGTCTTACCGGGCACGACCACCTTCTTGTAATCATAAGAATTCTTAAGCAGTATTCTTCTGATCGAGATCCTGTGGCCGTCAAGCGCGACCACCTTCAACGTATTGTCACTGATCTCAAACAGTTCTCCTGTCATCAGCTTGTTATTATCGTTATCCGAAATGGCGAAGATCGTCTGTCTGATCACTTCTTTCAAAGTAAACTGGGACAGCATCACGCAGTCATTCTTCTCGATCTCCGGCAGGAAAGAGAAATCTTCTCCTGATTTTCCGATAATGTTAAATTTGGCCTTTTCACAGGTAATGGTCGTCTTAAAGGCATCATCCGTCTCGATCGTGATATCATTATCCGGAAGTTTCCTTACGATCTCCAGAAAAATTTTGGCATCTAACGCGATAATACCCTTCTCTATGATCTCACCGTCAATGACAGTCTCTATACCAAGTTCCATATCATTAGCAGTCAGTTTGATCTCACCGGTTCTCGTATCTACAAGAATACATTCCAGAATAGACATCGTCGTCTTGTTGGGAACGGCTTTGGAAACAGTTTGTACTCCGTTTAAGAGACTGGACTTTGAACATACAATCTTCATAATGTGTATAGGTTCCTTTCTTGTATATGTGCAAAAATTTTGGGCTGCCATCAGGTAATATATTAATAATTTATTTCATAGTCTTAGTAATAACAGGTGTTGATAAGTGGATAACCCCGTCTATTATACTATTTATCAGCAGAAAAGTAAAAGAATAACCATGTGAAAAACTCCGGATAACCTGATCATAAATCTTACATTATCAACATCGGTTTTCTGCTGTCCAGGTTGCATGAAAACTGTTCTTTTATGATATCAACTTCATTTCCACCGGATTTCAACAGGATTACCATAGTATGATCACCTTATATGTGGATAAGAATCACTAGGAAGGACTTACCTTCTTCTTGATCAGTTCCACCTTATTCTTAAGTTCTTCGTTTTCCACTATGCCTTCCGTTATTTTCTTGATGCCGTGGATGACAGTGGTGTGGTCTTTCTTGCCGAGGATCTTGGCGATACCTGCAAGCGGTGTGTCCGTCATGGTCCTGCACAGATACATGACGATCTGCCTTGGCAGTACAAATTCGGAGTTCCGCTTTTTGGATGAAATCTCCGACGGATTGATATTAAAATGTTCTGCCACCACGTTGATGATCAGCGTCGGAGTGACTTCCCTTGGCAGATTTGGGTCTATCACGTCCTTGAGGGCTTCTTCCGCATAGGCCAGATTGATATCTACCTTGTTTAATTTGGAAAATGCCAGGATCTTATTAAAAGCGCCTTCCAGTTCCCTGATATTGGATTTGATGTTGTTCGCTATATATTGAAAAACTTCATCGTCTATTTCTTTCGGATAAACTTCCGCATTTTTCTTAAGGATCGCCATCCTCGTCTCATAGTCGGGCGGCTGGATATCCGCGATCAGACCCCACTCGAATCTGGAACGGAACCTTTCTTCAAGAATCTCCATATCCTTTGGCGGCTTGTCCGAGGAAAGGATGATCTGTTTACCGGCGGAGTGCAGCGTGTTAAAAGTATGAAAGAACTCTTCCTGGGTACTTTCTTTGCCGATGATGAACTGAATATCATCGATCAGAAGCACGTCAACAGTCCGGTATTTTTCACGGAATTTATTCATCTTCACGATGTCACCGCTTCTGACGCCGTCGATGACTTCGTTGGTAAATACTTCCGACGTCACATAAAGGACCTTCATGTCTGGATTCTGTTCCAGTATGAAGCGCCCGATCGAATGCATCAGGTGCGTCTTGCCAAGACCCGCTCCTCCATAGATATAGAGAGGATTGTATATTTCGCCCGGGGATTCGGCCACTGCCAGAGAAGCCGAGTGGGCGAATTTATTGTTGCTGCCTACGACAAAAGTATCGAATTTATATTTTGGATTCAGGTTTGCGTGCTCATATTTCATATTATAGACAGGGTCGTCTTCGTCCAGAGCGCCTTCCACCACATCCTTTTCCAGAATAAAAGAGATATCGTAGGTATGGTTCATCATCTCCGATATGGTTACCTGAAAATAACTTTTATATTTGGAAGAGATATAGTTGAGAGCATGAGCCTGATCGGAAGGGATGATGATCATCACCACGTTATTCTTTACCTGATAGAAATTAAGAGGAACGATCCAGGTATTGTAGGAAATATCCGTAAGCTCATATTCCTCCCGCAGCGTCTCTTTTATTAAATCCCAGTTGTCTTTGATTGAATCCATATTTTGATAAACCTCATTTTTTATGTTACGTCGAAACTCTCCTACACTATATATTAATATAAATATTCTAAAAATTCAAATGAAGTTGTCCACAAAATAATATTTATATCCACAGGTTTGTCCACATCTTCATGTTTATGGAAAAAAGCAACTTGAAAATGAATGTCAGATGGATCGCAACTATGAAGCCGAAGGCTTCATAGTTGCGGAATCCGGCCTATTACAGGTTTGCCTTCGGCAAAGAGGCCAGATTCTTCTCAACTTTTATATGTTCTCACGGCCTTTGCAGTAAATGCAAAGACCTGAGATGAACTGTTACGATCTATTTTTTTATGTCTGTCAAAATAAGGCTGTGGATAACTGTGAAATCAGATATAAACATTATGAACACCGCATTTTTGAATGAAAAACAGGACCTTGTCCATTTTATGAAGGAGTTATGCACAAGTTATACACATGATTGTGGATATTGTGTATGGTTTTTCAGCCTTTTTCTTTTATTTTATATTGAAAAAATGGGCTTATTTACTTGACGTTTCCCGGTGAATTATATATAATCAACATGTTGTTTTTCAAATATTTGTAAAATAAAACTACCTTATATATAAATTAAGGTTTCATAGAAGGAGGTGCATCGAAATGAAAATGACTTATCAGCCCAAGAAAAGGCAGAGATCCAAGGTTCACGGATTCCGCAAGAGAATGAGTACTGCCGGCGGAAGAAAAGTTCTGGCTGCAAGACGTGCAAAAGGAAGAAAGAGATTATCAGCATAGGCCGCATTTATGTGGCCTTTTTTTCTCCTGATTTCATGTAAGTTGTAATTTATTATTCGGCAGACTGAGCATGATGGGGTTTACTATAGATTAGGGAGGAAAAATGGTATTTTCAGAATCTTTAAAGAAGAATCGTGATTTCCAGTATGTTTACAGAAATGGCAAAAGTTACGCAAACAAGTATCTGGTAATGTACGTATTGAAAAACAACACACAGCGAAACAGACTGGGAATATCCGCCAGTAAGAAGGTGGGCAACAGCGTCGTAAGGCACAGGTTCGCCAGACTGGTGAGAGAGAGTTACCGGCTACACGAGAATATATTTAATAGTGGTTTAGATATAGTAGTCGTTGCAAGAAAAAGTGCTGCTTCGGTTGGTTATTTTGAGATCGAAAGCGCATTATTACATCTTTCGGGCCTTCATCACATTCTTTGTGAAGAAGTGTAGATTTAGAAATTGATATGAAAAAATTACTAATTTATCTTATTAAATTCTATAGAAGCTATATTTCTCCAATGAAAAGCACAAAATGCCCTTATTTTCCGACCTGTTCCGAATACGGACTGGAGGCTGTTGAGAAGTACGGCGCTTTTAAGGGCGGGTTGTTGGCGATTTGGAGAATATGCAGATGTAATCCTTTTTCGAAAGGTGGTTATGACCCTGTTCCATAACAGATAAGCAGCAGGCTGAACTGCTGCATCACAAAGAACAGGAAGATTTAAACAGTTGAGAAAACATGATTTCAAGGAGGTAAATCGATAGTGTCAAATATTTTGTTAACCCAGGATCCTGGTAAGATACTCGGTCCCATTGCAAAGCTTCTGGGTTATATTATGGAGGGTATCTTCTTTATTATTGATAAGATCGGTATCCCTAATATTGGACTTGCTATTATTTTGTTTACGATCGTAATGTATCTTCTTATGATGCCGCTTACGATCAAGCAGCAGAAGTTCTCCAAATTGTCTGCGAAGATGAATCCGGAGCTGCAGGCTGTTCAGGCCAAGTATAAGAACAGGAAAGACAATGATGCCATGATGGCAATGAATATGGAGACGAAGGCCATCTATGCGAAGTACGGTGTTTCGCCCACCGGTAACTGTCTGCAGCTGATCATCCAGATGCCGATCCTGTTTGCTCTCTACCGGGTCATCAACAATATGCCAGCTTATGTAGACAAGATCAAAGAAGCCTTCTTCCCTCTGGTGGACAACCTGATCGCACAGGCCGGGAGCACGGAATTCATCAAAACATTTTCACAGGCCGGTTATTTTGGCAAACAGTTTGAGAATGAGTCTTTTATAAACGGTGTCACTACTTATGTGCAGAATACTTTTATTGATGTGTTGAACAAGTCATCGACAGCGGAATGGCTCAGCATCAAAGACAAATTTCCGAGTCTGTCGGAAGATGTGGATCATACGCTGGGGTTATTGAACCAGTATAATAACTTTCTGGGATTGAATATCGGTAATTCGCCTTCCTATATTGTAAAAGAAGCTATCAGCGCAGGTTCTTATCTGATGGTACTGGCGGCTGTCTCGATTCCTGTTCTGTCGGCTGTGACCCAGTGGATCAATCTGAAGCTGATGCCGCAGCAGGAGACCCAGTCGGATAATAAGAACGATACACAGAATACCATGATGCAGTCCATGAAGACAATGAATATGATGATGCCCATCATGTCTGCCGTTTTCTGTTACACACTGCCTGCAGGTCTCGGTCTTTACTGGGTAGCCGGTGCTGTTGTGAGAAGTATCCAGCAGGTTGTGATCAACAAACATATTGATAAGCTGGATCTGGACGAGATCATTAAGAAGAATGAAGTCAAAGCCAAGAAGAAGATGGAAAAAGCCGGTGTTAAGGCTGAGCAGATGGCTGCTTATGCGAGTATGAACACGAAGAAGGTAAATACTGCAAATATATCAAAGACAGCTGGCAATTCCAGAATGACAGCAGAAGAGAAGGCAGAAGCAGTCAGGAAATCTACTGAATACTATAGCAAGAATGCAAAACCAGGAAGCATGATGTCGAAGGCTAATATGGTGAAGCAGTATAACGAGAAGAATAACAAATAGGATTAACGGATTTTATCAGGGTGATTTTATGTAGGAATGGAGGATTGAATATTTATGGAATTTATTGAGATATCTGCAAAGACAGTGAATGATGCGATCACGGAAGCATGTCAGAAATTTACTGTGACCAGTGATAAGCTGGAATATGAAGTTGTAGAGGAAGGATCTACCGGATTTCTTGGAATAGGCGCTAAACCTGCTATCATTAGGGCGAGAGTAAAGTCTTCCGTGCAGGATACCGCAAAAGATTTCTTAAGAGATGTCTTTGAAGCCATGGATATGACGGTTGTCGTGGATGTAAAATATGACGAGATCGAGAATTATATGGAAATCGATCT
>OFFG01000664.1_pt1 | contig 27161 bp, 21 predicted proteins | sample 1521331 | NCBI WGS metagenome assembly OFFG01 (sample SAMEA3504129, study PRJEB24116) | mouse gut metagenome | biome: mouse gut; feature: mouse-associated habitat; material: faeces | place: Denmark | collected 2011 | reverse complement strand
TTGCTGTAGGCACAGGCGCCGGGATTCTCCTCCACGCCGAAGATCTGCCCCCGCCAGTCCAGAAACTCATAATTGTCAATCTCCTCCGTCAGAAGACTAAGAAGCTCTCTTGTGGTTCCGAAATGAATAAACTTCGCCGGCGCCAGACGCAGCAGCTTCATGCGGTAGGAATGAAGCGCCTCCCACACCGCCCTCCGGCATACCGCAAGCTCCTCTGAAAAATCCCCCTCCGGCTTTTCCTTATAAAACTGCTCCAAAGTCGCCTGACTTCCCAGAGGGTAGAGAAAATCCGCATAGAGGGAAAGGCGTACCTTTTCATTCACAAAACGGCCGTACTTTTCATCGTCAAAGCAGCCGTCGGTACTGATTAACTGATACAGAGAGGACAGCATTGCCGAGGAAAAAATAACGGCTCCCGTGTCGATATCCACACATTCTCGGGCGTTCACCGCCCCGGCGTCCCGCAGCACCTGCGCAGGCTGCTTTTGCAGACAGGCCGCCACATTTCCGTCCTCTCCTCTTAAATAAACGCCGTGGTTCTTGCCCGTCTCCACATGCTCTTTAAAGGATATGGCCGCCGCTCCGTTTCCATTGTAATCAATCTGCAAAGGATTAAATAATAACAATACATCGCCGGACAAAAGCAGCATTCCCTCACGGATTCTCGCCGGAACGCTGGACATGGCAATCATAAACTCATCAAACAGCGTGGAGGAACGCCCGTCCGGCAAATCATGGGGCACCGGAGAAAAAAGCTTGCCCAGCGCCGAATACTGCGGCACCCGCTTGCTGTCTCCGCCGCTGTGAATCACAAGAATCCGAAGTCCCCGAAAATCCGTGGTTTTCTCCTGCTGCGAAATATAGCGGATTACGTTTAAGGTAGCTCCGCCACTTCCTACCCGCTTCCCCTCCGGGTCCGGCAGCACCGCAAAGCGCGTCTGTTCCGGCAGAAAACCTTCCCGCTGCCGGAGCTGCGCCCGGAAGCCTTCCGCCTGCTGCTCGTTGGAGGCCGTGAGAATGACATAATCCCACCTTGCAAAATCCGCCCGGTTCAGCGAACGTATATAATCATCCCATGCGTCCTGATAGGACTGGGACAGGAATAAAGAAACCAGTGATTTCATATGTGCTCCTTTCTAATGAAATTTATTGTAACATGGATTGGGGGAAAAATCCATGAAAAAAGACCGCTCCGCTGTTTTATGCGGGACGGTCTTTTCTGAGCTTTTTTAATCCGTTATGCCTTTATTCTGTCAATGTCTGTTAAATTGGTTCCTGAGGAAATCTACTTCTCCCTTGCTCTCTTTCTCCCGCCTTTATCCTGATACAGCTCCACATTCCCAATCCCCTGAACAAACTTGGAGAACTGGCTGTAGCCGAAATCTTTCACGTTAAAATTATCAAACTTATTATACACATGGTTGCCGAGCTCGCTGATGCCAATACCTCTTTTCCCTGCCTTGTGAATAATCTCCCTCACAAAGTCTATGATTTCCTCCCGGGACTGTTCATCGTCCTTCAGGTAAATTGTAATGACATTCTGTCTCTTTTCCAGAAGGAAAAGCCCGGCGTCCTCCACAAACTTTGACAGAAGGCTGTAGCCGTAATTTCTCACGTCAAAGTCAGGGTACATATTCACCAGCCTGTTCCCTACTGCTGCAAGCTCCACGCTCTTTCCTTTATTTTCATTCTCGTTAATGATATTTGTAATCGCGCTGTATATGACTTCCCGGCTGATGGTATTGTCCTGATTGTCCTTATTGTCCGTATCTTCATCCTGATTGCCGAGATTCTCAAGATTTACAAATCTGGTACACGCCACCCTAAATGAGCGGGGCGTCTTTTCCTCCCCCATCCCAATCACTTCCATGCCGGACTCCCGAAGCCGGCTCGCCAGACGGGTAAAATCGCTGTCGCTCGATACGATGCAGAAGCCGTCCACGTTACCGGTATAAAGGATATCCATTGCATCTATTATCAGTGTGGAATCCGTGGCATTCTTCCCCACAGTGTTGCTGAACTGCTGCACCGGAATTACGGAATTTTCCAGAAGCTCCCCTTTCCACTTTGTTGCCTGGGTACTGGTCCAGTCCCCGTAGATTCTTTTGTAGGTGGTGATTCCGTAGGTGGAAAGCTCCTCCAGGATATCACCGATATATTTTGCCGAAATATTATCTGCATCAATAAGCAGGGCAAAACGTTTATTTTCCATTCCATTCCTTTCTTCTGCGCTGCCTTTGTTACCTTAAATCTGTGAATGCAGCGCCGCGCAAACCTGACAGAGTGAAAAAGCTGTTTTCACTCCCCTTCAATTTCATTTAAGACAAATCCCCCCACACAATCACTTTGCATGGGGGGGGTAAATTACAAAACAGTTAAAACTATACCGGATATGCCGCGTTTTTGGTGTCCGCCTGGGTCATATCCACTTTTTCCTGCTGTGCCTGACGATACTTGAAGAAGTCTGTGGCAACCTGAGGGAACAATGCGTAGGACAATACGTCCTCGTCCTGCTGTTTCCATTCCTTCATCTCTGCCTCTAACTTATCCATCTCGTTTTCAATCAAATCAGCGGGACGGCAGGTGATTCTCTTTTCGCCGGGAATAACCTTGTCGATAATTTCCTGATTCATAGGCTTAACGGTCTGGCCGTACTCGCCGCGGAGAACCGCCTTGGTCTCCTTGGTTGCCATCTTGTATCTCTCTCCCATAAGTACATTAAATACTGCCTGTGTACCTACAATCTGGGACGAAGGTGTAACAAGAGGCGGCTCGCCTAAGTCTTTTCTGACTGCCGGGATTTCTTTCAGCACGTCATAGTATTTATCTTCCGCATTCTGCTCCTTGAGCTGGCTCACCATGTTGGAAAGCATACCGCCGGGAACCTGATACAGCAGAGTCTTGATATCAACGCCCATAACCTTGGGATTGAGAAGCCCACTTGCAAGGCACTCGTCTCTGTAGGGTCTGAAATAGTCTGCAATTTCAGAGAGGAGATTCTGGTCGTAACCGGTATCGTAAGGAGTTCCCTTGAAGGTTTCAACCATAACCTCTGTAGCCGGCTGTGAAGTACCCATTGCAAAGGGTGAAATTGCGCAGTCGATTACGTCAACGCCCGCCTCAACGGCTTTCAGATAGGTCATGCTGGCAACGCCTGAGGTGTAATGGGTATGAAGCTGAATCGGCAGCTTTGTCACGGACTTCATGGCCGCAATCATTTCAGACGCCTTGTAGGGAACAAGGAGTCCTGCCATATCCTTGATACAGATGGAGTCGGCGCCCATCTCCTCAATCTTTCTTGCCATATCTGTCCAGTATTCCATTGTGTAGGCATCGCCCAATGTATAGGAAAGAGCAACCTGCGCATGGCCTCTGCCCTCTCTTGCCTTTACCTTGTTGGTGGCGTTTACTGCCGCCTGAAGGTTTCTCAAATCGTTTAAGCAGTCAAAGATACGGATGATATCGATACCGTTTGCAATGGACTTTTCAACGAAGTTATCTACAACGTCGTCCGCGTAGGGTCTGTATCCCAGGATGTTCTGTCCTCTGAAAAGCATCTGCAGCTTGGTGTTCTTAAAGCCGTCGCGAAGCTTTCTCAGTCTGTCCCAGGGGTCTTCCTTCAGGAAACGAAGGGAAGCGTCGAAAGTAGCGCCGCCCCAGCACTCAACTGCATGGTAACCAACTTTATCCATTTTTTCAACGATTGGAAGCATCATATCGGTAGGCATTCTTGTCGCAATCAACGACTGATGTGCGTCACGAAGAACGGTTTCCATAATTCCAACCGGTTTTTTAACCTGTTCTGCCATTTTTACATCCTCCTAATTTCAGTTATAATCAATTAAAATACTCCAAATACCGCCATGAATGTACCGGCCGCTACCGCCGTACCGATAACGCCTGCAACGTTCGGTCCCATTGCATGCATCAGCAGGAAGTTGGTAGGGTCTGCCTCCGCGCCCACCTTCTGGGAAACTCTGGCAGCCATAGGAACTGCCGACACGCCTGCAGAGCCGATAAGGGGATTGACCTTGCCTTTTGTGGCAATGCACATAAGCTTGCCGAAAAGCACGCCTGCCGCCGTTCCGAATGCAAAGGCAATCAGTCCCAGCGCAACAATCTTTAAGGTATCCACATTTAAGAACGCCTCTGCGCTTGTGGTGGCTCCTACGGAAGTGCCAAGCAGGATAACTACGATATACATAAGCGCGTTAGACGCCGTATCGGTAAGCTGTCTTACCACGCCGGACTCTCTGAACAGGTTACCTAACATCAGCATACCAACAAGGGGCGCTGTGGTAGGAAGAATCATGCAGACAACGATGGTAACCACAATAGGGAAAAGAATCTTTTCAAGCTTGGATACAGGACGAAGCTGTCCCATCTTGATTTTTCTTTCTTTTTCCGTTGTAAGTAATTTCATGATAGGCGGCTGGATAATGGGAACCAGTGACATATAGGAATATGCCGCCACCGCAATAGGTCCCAGCAAGGCGGTCTGCCCCAGCTTTCCGGCAAGGAAAATGGAAGTCGGGCCGTCCGCGCCGCCGATGATGGAGATTGCCGCCGCCGCTTTGTCGTTAAAGCCCATGGCAATTGCTCCGAAATATGCTGCGAAAATACCAAACTGCGCCGCAGCGCCAAGCAGGAAACTCTTAGGATTGGCAATCAGGGGACCGAAGTCGGTCATAGCGCCCACGCCCATGAAAATGAGGGAGGGAAGGATTGCCCATTCGTCTAAGAGATAAAAATAATACAGTAAGCCGCCGCTGCCATTCGCCGAATCCTCAATGCTTATCATAATGTCGGGATAAATATTAACCAGCAGCATACCAAATGCGATAGGCGTCAAAAGCAATGGTTCAAAGCCCTTGGCAATCGCAAGATAAAGAAAAACACAAGCCACAAGAATCATCAGATAATTGCCCCAGGTCAGATTAAAGAACGCTGTCTGATGAATCAGGTTGGACAGTGTATTCACGATATAATCCATTTCTTTTACCTCCTGTTGTTTTCCCGGAAAACGTCTGTCCGAAGCGGAACGCATACACCTGTTCAATCAGGGGACAGACAGATTCCATAACTAGTTCAACGTTGCCAGTAAAGCGCCGGCTTCTACAGCATCGCCAACAGCCACGTCGATACTTGCCACGGTACCATCCTGAGGTGCAACAACGGGAATTTCCATCTTCATCGCTTCCACGATTACCACCGTGTCACCAGCCTTGAGAGACTGACCTACGCTTGCTTCAATCTTAAATACCTTGCCGGCTGCGCCTGCTTCCACTTTAATGCTTCCTGCACCTGCAGCAGCCTTGGGCGCTGCGGGAGCTGCTTTGGGCGCTGCCTTCGGAGCAGCCTTGGGCGCCGCGGGAGCTGCTGCTCCTGTGGATGCCCCTTCTTCCACTACTACGTCATATACGTTTCCATTCACAGTAATTGTATAATTTTTCATTACGAAAATCCTCCTGAATTCAATGTTTTCTTTCTTCTTCAAAGCTTACATATTCAAGTGCATGTATTCTCTAAATACGCGCGCTCTGCCACTTTTTGCCCGAGCGCTTAATGCTTCTCACTACAAAACCGTCTGCGGAAGAAGTCCCTTCATATGCCGCAATCGCCGCTGAAATAACGGCAACCAGTTCCAAATCGTCGGACAGCTCTTCTTCTGCCGCCGCGGGTGCTGCAACTGCCGCAGCAGGCTTTGAAGCCTCGGCCGCCGCAGGCTTCTTTGAAAGCTTATCCTGGAGTTTCGGAATAAATCCAAACAGACCGATGATAAGGGAAATCAGGATAAGAACGCAGAAAACGGTTCCCATTCCAAGGAGCGTATTGAGCGCCGCCTTTTCCATCTTTTCACCAAAGGTATATTCCACATTGGTTGCAATACTGGTAATATCACCCTTTTCATAAACAATTTCTACTATCGCCTCACGCAGAGAGCCTTTCACCCTGACGTCAATCACACCGTCTTCTCCGTCAAATTCAGACTCCGTGCTGATAACTTCTACATAATCACCCATATCCTCCGTTGCGGATTCCCAGCTTGCAATGGCGCTGACGTCAACCGGGGAAGTGTACTGTGCCTGCATATTCATAACCACACACTGGTTAATGCTTTCCACAATGCCCTGGCCCACTGTCTCCGCCTCCTCCGCCGTAAGCAGAGGCTCATCGGCTTCCTCCGCCTGGCCGCACGCTGTCAAACCGAGCATACAGGTAATCATACCTAATATCAATAACCATTTTTTCATATTAAGTAAGCATCCTTTCTAAACTGTACCGTGTTTTTTTGCAGGACGGTCTTCTTTCTTGGAAAGCAGCATCTCGAAAGCGCCAATCACATACTTTCTTGTGGCCGCCGGTTCAATTATCTGGTCTACATACCCTCTTCTGGCCGCGCCCTGAGCGCTGGTCTGCAGCGAAGCATATTCTTTTGCGCAGGCTTCAATTGCTTCCGCGCCCTGTCCGTCGCAGATAATCTTGGCTGCCAGCTTCGCATCCATGGTTCCAATCTGAGCGTCGGGCCATGCCATGGTGATATCCGCTCCGATTGCCTTGGAGTTCATCGCCACATAAGCGCTTCCGAATGCCTGTCCGATGATGACGTTCACCTTGGGAACAGTCGCATTTGCAAAGGCGTATGTAAGCTTTGCAGCCGCTTTGGCAATTCTCTTTTCGGAACATTTGTCAGCCTTGAATCCCTTTACATTGGTAAGGGAAAGAACCGGGATATTAAAGGCGTCGCAGAACTCAATGAAATCCGCCGCCTTGTCGCACCCTGCGGGCGTTAAAACAGCATCAAACTTATCCGTCACCGTTCCCTCGTCGCCGTAAACCTCGCTGCGGTTTGCAACAGCGCCTACGGTTTCGCCGTTTAATCTGATGAATGCCGTAACCATTTCCTTTGCGTATCCGGCCTTTACTTCAAACACTTCGCCGTTGTCGGCAAGCTGGGACAGCGCAATGGAGGTATCTCCCACGCAGCCTGCGATTTCCGCGCATTCGCGGTTCAAATCGTCTGTGCAGTCCTCATAAAGCATATCGTCCTGATTGTTGGCGGGAAGCATGCATACAAGCTCTCTGATTTTTGCAAGAACCCCTGCCTCGTCGGCAACCACGTCCACAATGCCGGCCTCTTCGCTCTGGAATGCCGCCGCGGACGTATCGCATCTGCTGATTTCATTTCCGTCAAGCGCATTGGGCGCATTCACGAACAGCTTTGCTTTCTTTTCTTCCATGAAAGTAAAATCCGTCAATGTGGGAATAAGCGCAAGACCGCCGCCGCATGTACCGAAAATAGCCGTAATCTGCGGAATCACGCCGGAACTTAACACCTGCTTTTTATAAATCTCTCCAAAGCCGTTAAGCGCGTCCGTCGCCTCCTGGAGACGTAAGCCTGCGGATTCAATCAGCCCGATTACAGGCGCTCCCGTTTTCAAAGCAAGGTCATAGAGGTTTGCAATTTTTTTCGCATGCATTTCGCCAACGCTGCCGTTTAAAACAGAAACGTCCTGGCTGTATACATACACAAGGCTGCCGCCTATGACTCCATAGCCGGTAATCACACCGTCAGAAGGAGTTTCTGTCTGTTTCAGATTAAAATCAGTGCTTCTGGCAGTTACTCCGGCACCAATTTCAACGAAACTGTTTTCATCGAGTAAAGATGCTATTCTTTGACTCGCCTGTGAATTAGTACTCATGTTTCAGCCCTCCATTTTATATTAAAAAAATAATAACATTATTCACGGGTACACAGGCACCGCAGGATACAGGTATCCATTGGACACAATGTGCCCGGGGACGCACCCGTCCACATAATTTCGTCGTATAGCAGTATATCATAAATATTTCAAATAGGATAGAGCAAAGTTTTCAAAATTTACACTTTTTTCACAGCTCGCAGTTCTTCACCGTTCTGGGGAAAGGAACCACATCCCTGATATTTCCCATGCCTGTCAGGTACATCACGCACCTTTCAAATCCCAGTCCAAAACCGGCGTGGCGCACGGAACCGTAGCGGCGCAAATCGAGATAAAACTCATAATCCGCCCTGTTCAGGTTCATCTCTTCCATCCGCTGCACAAGGAGCGCAAGGTCGTCCTCCCTCTGGCTCCCTCCGATAATCTCGCCGATGCCCGGAACCAGACAGTCCATGGCCGCCACGGTCTTTCCGTCATCGTTCAGCTTCATATAAAAAGCCTTGATTTCCTTCGGGTAATCCGTCACAAACACGGGGCGTTTGAATTCCTTTTCCGTCAGATATCTTTCGTGCTCGGTCTGCAAATCGCTTCCCCAGTGTACCTTGTACTCAAATTCATCGTTGTGCTTCTCCAGAATTTCAATGGTTTCCGTATAGGTCACATGGCCGAACTCGGACTCCAGCACATGTTTCAGACGCTCAATCAGCCCCTTGTCCACGAACTGGTTGAAAAACGCCATCTCCTCCGGCGCATTTTCCAGCACATAGCGAATCACGTATTTGAGCATGGCCTCCGCAAGCATCATGTCGTCCTTCAAATCCGCAAAGCACATTTCCGGCTCAATCATCCAGAACTCCGCCGCGTGACGGGAGGTGTTGGAATTTTCCGCCCGGAAGGTAGGGCCGAAGGTATATACATTCTTAAAGGCAAAGGCATAGGTCTCCACGTCCAGCTGGCCGCTCACCGTCAGATTGGTGGGCTTCCCGAAGAAATCCTGACTGTAGTCCACCGCTCCATCCGCCGTCTTTGGCACGTTATCCAAATCCAGCGTGGTCACCTTAAACATTTCCCCCGCACCCTCGCAGTCGCTTCCGGTAATCAGCGGCGTGTGCACATAAACAAATCCCCTCTCCTGGAAAAAGCGGTGAATTGCATAGGCTGCCATGGAACGAACCCGGAAAACCGCCTGGAAGGTATTGGTTCTCGCCCGCAGATGGGAGATGGTCCGCAGATATTCAAAGCTGTGACGTTTCTTCTGCAAAGGATAATCGGAAGGGGAAGCGCCCTCAAGCACTACCTCTATGGCCTGCATTTCCAGCGGCTGCTTCGCCCCCGGCGTCACCACAATTTTTCCTCTCACCGTTACCGCCGCGCCCACGCCGATTCTGGCAATCTCGTCAAAATCCGAAAGTGCGTCGGAGTATACCACCTGCAGCGGTTCAAAAAAGCTTCCGTCGTTCACCACCAGAAATCCGAAGGTTTTAGAATCCCTGTTGCTTCTCACCCAGCCGCCTACCGTCACTTCGACGTCCGCATACTTTTCCTTTTCCCGGAATATATCCTTGATATTCGTCAGTTCCATAACTATCCTGCCTTTCTTCTTCTACATATTTTTTATATTCTACCATAACATTTGAAGCTTCCGCAATCCGCGGCGCCAAAAGTATCCGCTTCCTGTTTATCAGTATAGCATATTTTTCCGTTTTCCTTACATATAAATTTAAAGAAGCTGACTACCTGAACGGAATTCTATGAAATATATGCAAAAACTATCCGCCTTCCTTCTCACCGCCCTCCTTTTGTCTGCTCTTCCTTTTGCGCCTTCCCATGCACTTGGCTCCCGGGCCTTTCCTTCCCCCGAAGCTGCTGCCTTGACGGAAACTGCATTACAGACAAATGCTTCCGCCGACGATTCCTTAAAGCTGTACGCCCAGTCTGCGGTTTTGATGGATGCGGATTCCGGGCGCATCCTCTATGAAAAGGAGGGAGAAAAGATTCTCCCCATGGCAAGCACCACCAAAATCATGACCTGCATCCTTGCGCTGGAATACGGCCATATGGAGGATTATGCGCAGGCCAGCTCCTATGCGGCGAGTATGCCGAAGGTCAAACTCAACGTCACCACGAACGAATATTATAAAGTGGAAGATTTGCTTTACTCCCTCATGCTGGAATCCCACAATGATTCAGCCGTTGTCATTGCAGAACACGTTGCGGGAAGCGTGGAAGCCTTTGCCAGGATGATGAACCAGAAAGCCAGGGACATCGGATGCTTTGATACTTATTTTATCACGCCCAACGGTCTCGACGCCACCGCCACGGGAAGCGACGGAACCGTAAAGACCCATTCCACCACCGCTGCGGACCTTGCCAGAATCATGTCCTACTGCATAATGGATTCCCCGAAAAAGGAAGATTTTCTGGAAATCACCCGCACGCCCTCCTACTCCTTTGAAAGCTATAAGGAAAAGGACGGAAGCTATACAGGCAGCGGCCGCACCTTTTCCTGCAACAACCATAACGCCTTTCTCTCCATGATGGACGGGGCGCTTTCCGGGAAAACAGGCTTTACGGGTACTGCCGGATATTGCTATGTCGGGTCGCTGCGCCGGGACAACAGAACCTTTGTGGTCGCCCTTTTAGCCTGCGGCTGGCCGAACAACAAAACCTATAAGTGGAGCGACACGAAACAGCTTATGAATTACGGCCTTGAAAATTTTGAATACCATACCCTCTCGGAAGCAGCCTTTGACGAAAGCCGTTTAAAGCCTGTCAGCGTTATAAACGGGCAGACAAAAGGGCTTGGGGACGTTGCGCTGGCCGAAGTAAAAATAGACAAAGCCGCAGAGAATGCCTCCGCTGCGGACGAGGAAGAAATAGGAATTCTTCTCAAAAAAGATGAACAGATACAGGTGGATTTCCAGCAGGCGGAGGAACTCACCGCCCCCATAGCCGCCGGAACCGAAGTGGGCACCATAAAATATCTGATAGACGGCGACGTCTATAAGTTAGAATCCATCGTCACCACGGACGATATTCCTGCAATCGACTATCAGTGGTGCCTTAAGCAGATTCTTTCAAGATACAGCCTGTAAGAATCTGGTGCAAAATCCGCAGGTTCAACGGGCAGAGCGAACCGGGCGGCGGCTCACTGACCTTTCACGCCGCCGGAACGCGAGGTTAAATGTCAAGCTGTACGCTGGCCTCCTGCTCGGCCTGGATTTTAAATTCCTCCAACTGCACCGATGAAAGCTTCGGAAGCTCCTCTAAGGATTTTACTCCGAAGGAACGCAAAAACTCCTCCGTTGTGCCGAAAAGCAGCGGACGGCCGGGTGCGTCCATACGCCCCACCTCCATAATAAGCCCGAATTCAATCAGCCTGTTCACCGCGTGGTCGCAGCTTACCCCCCGGATTTTTTCAATTTCCGCCCGGGTGACAGGCTGTTTATAGGCAACGATGGATAAGGTTTCCAGAAGGGTGTCCGTGAGCACATACTTCCGGGGCGTCTTTGCAATTTTAATCAGATACTCGTACATCTCCGCTTTCGTACACATCTGCCAGGAATCCTCAAGCTCTATGAGGGTGACGCCGCACTCCCGCCCGTCATAACCTTCTTTCAATTCCGTAAGCAGCTCTTTCGTGTACTGCCCGTCTCTTTCTATCACGGACGCAAGCCTGTCTGTCTCCACCGATTCCCCCATTGTAAAAAGAATCGCCTCAAGAACCGCCTTTTCCCTTTCCCTGTCCATCTTACTCCCCTTTTCCGTGCATTTGAATCAAGCAGGAAATCTTTCTTCTCCTGCCGCGCACCCCTTCGTTTTAAATGCACGACGTAATGATAATATCCTCGAAAATATCTTCCTGAGTGATGGAAATCTTCCCCACCTTCATCATTTCCAGTATCACAAGAAAAGTGACGATGATTTCCATTTTGCTTTTTTGTTTTTCCAGAAGCTCCCGGAAGCTGAACGTCCTGTGGGAAAGAATATAGTCCTCCACATAGGAGGTCTTGATATCCATATCCACCTCGTCCTTTTCAATCTGGCCGAACTTACTCCTTACAGGGTCGATTTTGTCCTCCTGCCGCTTCATCACCATTTTAAACAGCTCCTGAAGCTTTGCAAGGCTGGCGTCCCCGATAAGCGTTTCCATATCCACTGGCGGATTGTAATCCTCCACCTCCTTCGGGAGGGTCTTCCCCTTGAACAGAGTCAGCGCAGCATCCATCTGCCTGTCCTTCAGCTCATAGGACATATACTTATACATTTTATATTCCAGCAGCTTTTGAACAAGCTCCGCCCGGGGGTCTTCCTCCTCCCCCTCCTCGTTCACTTCCCTTGGAAGGAGCATTTTGCACTTGATTTCCAGCAAAGTGGCTGCCATGACGAGAAATTCGCTCATGATATTCATGTCTTCCGTTTCCATGGCCTTTATGTAATCCAGATACTGGGCGGTTATCTCCACAATCGGAATGTCATAGATATCCACTTTGTTCTTCTCTATCAGATGCAAAAGCAAATCAAGGGGGCCTTCAAAAGCCTGCAGCTTTACCGATATTGCCATTTTCCGTCTCTTTCTATCTGCAAATCGCCACCGTCTGGCTCGTCCCTAATCTGCTCGCCCCGGCCTTCTCCATCGCCATAGCCGTTTCCTTATCCCGGATGCCCCCGGAAGCCTTCACTCCCATCTTGCTGCCCACAGTCTTACGCATCAGCGCCACGTCCTCCGCTTTTGCCCCTCCTGTGGAAAATCCGGTGGAGGTCTTTACAAAATCAGCGCCGGCCTCCTTTGCAAGCTCGCAGGCCTTCACCTTTTCCTCGTCTGTCAGAAGGCAGGTCTCAATAATCACTTTAAGAAGCGCGCCGCTGCAGGCCTTTTTCACCTCACGGATATCATCTCTCACCACATCATATAATCCGTCTTTAAGCGCCCCCACATTAATCACCATATCAATCTCGTCCGCTCCGTCCTTCACGGCGATGGCAGTCTCCGCCGCTTTGGCCTGTGTTGCCATCTGTCCTAAAGGAAATCCCACAACCGTGCAGACCTTCACGTCCGTCCCCTTAAGCTCCCCGGCAGCATATGCGGTATAATAGCCGTTGACGCAGACAGACATAAAACCGTACTCCTTCGCCTCGTCGCAAATCTTCTTTACCGCTTCTTTAGTGGCTTCCGCTTTCAATATTGTATGGTCAAATAATTTTGTATTCATGTTTTCCTCATTTCTGCGCTGCTTTTTGGACCCAGCTTTGCCGAGGCCGTGCGCATAACTTCATTTCCCCGTTCGCACATGCAAAAGTTTGCAGGACGCCTTTTCTTCTCTGAAATCTCGGCACCCCCGCAAAATGCCCGCAGGAATGATTTTATCATGTATAAAAATTCCAGTCAACCCGGCGCTATATCAATTACCACCACTTCTCCCGGATTGAATATCCTTATGGGAAGGGTATGGGTTCCCAGCCCCCGCCCCAGAATAAGCGCAGACCTTCCCTCATGAAATTCCCCGCCGTCATATTTCGGGAACAGCTTCAAAGCCGGTGAAATCACTCCTCCAAGAAACGGGAGGCGCATCAGCCCGCCATGGACATGGCCGGACACCACTAGCCCGGCTCCCCATCCGGCATACACCTCAAAGTATTTGGGATTATGGGCAATCAGAACCGTTGCCCTTGTTTTGTCCGGTTTTCCGATAAGCCTGTCCAGATAAGAAGTCTCCATTTTCCCATGCTGAAATTTACCGTAATAATCCCACCCGATTTCAGCGCCGTAAATATCCATATTAAATGCCGGAAGATACACCTTCTCATTGACAAGATGGCAAACGCCTGCCTTTTCTATTTTTTTCGAAAATTTTTGATACATATCCCCGAACTTTTCAGTGTCAAAGGCAGTCTTCTGTTCATGGTTCCCGTTGCCGTAATAAACCGGGTAATCCGCCGCAAGGGCGCACACAAGCTCCGCCGCCGTGTCAGTGTCACCGTTTTTTTCAGCGGTATACATATCTCCCGCAATTAGAATCATATCCGGGGAAAGCCTGCGGACAGCCGATAGCAGCTTTTCATTTTTCTCCCCGAAGGATTTATTGTGCAGGTCGGATAGCAGAATAATCCTGCCGCTTTTTTTCAGCTTCTCCACCCTGCAGCTATAATTTCTTATCACGAAACGATTGCAGTCCACAGCCATCACAGCCAGAAAGAAAGCCGCAATAACCGACAATAAAGTAATAACCATCATAACGTATACATTTACAAAAATGTTTTCCTTCCTGCGAATAAATAAGGACGTAAGCCATATACGGTAGACTTGCGTCCTTATTTGTCTGCTGTTTAAATCATATCAAGTATATCATAACCAAAGTTCGCCGTCTATTATAACTTCACAGCCTGTATTTTTATGCCTGGCACCATTCAACCATACATTCACAGCCCGCAATACAGCCTCCAGACCTTCATCAGATAGTCCTTATATCCCGCTTTATCGATAGTCACGTCCGACAAAATGGAAACGCTTCCGATTCTCTGTCCGTTCAGCTTGTAAACAGCCTCTCCCACGGCGTCGCCTCTCGCTATGGGAGCCGTTATCTCCGCAGGCAGGGAAATGGTCTTTTCAATGCTGCCAAGGTCGCTCCCCGCAATATCCAGATAACGGAAAGGCCCCTTGTAAACAAGCGCCGCCTCGTCCGTAACTCCTCCCTTGACGGGTATGGAGGGAAGCTGCTCCGTATTGGCATCCTCATAAAGGGCGCTGACGCTGTAGCCGTAATTTAAAAGCGACATGGCGTCCTGAAAGCGCGTCTTATTGCTGGGCGAGCCCATTACTACTGCAATCAAATCAATGTTGTCCTTGCTTGCGGTGGCTGAAAGGCAGTAAAGCGCCTTGCTGGTGGAGCCGGTCTTAAGCCCTGTCGTCCACTCGTACATTTTCAGCAGCTTATTGGTGCTTGAAAGGGTAAAGTTGCTGGTTCCCTGAGTCGTTACATGGGTAATGTCCTCCATCCAGATTTTTGTGTAATCCAGAATCTGGGGATACTTTGTAATCAGCTCACGGGACATAATCGCCACGTCTTTTGCGGAAGTGTAGTGATTGTCGGACTCGCTAAGCCCGCAACAGTCCTCAAAATGTGTGTCGGTAAGACCAAGCTCCTCCGCCCTCTTGTTCATCAGCGCTACAAACTCCTGCTCGCTGCCTGCAATAAATTCCGCCGCCGCCACGCTGGCGTCATTCCCGGAGGCCACGGCGATACATTTAATAATGGTCTCCAGACTCTGAACCTCGCCTTCCTCCAGAAATACCTGGGAACCTCCCATGGACTTCGCATAGGCGCTGGTCATAACCTCGCTGTCAAGCCGCACCCTTCCCGTACCCAGATGGTCGAAAATCACAATCAATGTCATGATTTTCGTAATACTTGCCGGGCTCCGCCTCTCTCCTGCATTCTGCTCGCAGATAATCTGCCCTGTGGAAGCCTCCATCAGTATATAAGACGGTGCTTCCAGAGCCGGCGCCGCAAACGCATTTACCGGCGTCATCAGCAAAAAAATAAAACATATCACATAGCACAGGGTTACTTTAAAATATTTACTCACGTAATCGCTCTCCCTTATGTATTCTATTACTATGGATATGTTTTATTTAATTATAAAATGCACGTCCGCCTTAATACCATCTGGCGCGAAACGCCTCATAGGCGTCCATCAGCCTGTCTTTCTGCTCCTTTAAGCTGATATTGAATATCTGCATCAGCTTTATCAGGTAATCCGCCGTCACTATAAGGAATACGATTCTGCATACCCAGATTCCCACTCTCATGTCATACCTGTCCACCAGTCCCAGCACTCTCTTATGCAGGAAGGTTACAATGATAATCGCATAAAAGCCCCAGGCAATCGTACTCTCAAGGCAGATAATCCCCTTGTAATTACAGGGCTTTTCGTTATAATCCCACCACACTTCCCCGAAAAGCCGCAGCATCAGCTTTCCCACAAGGAACTCAAACAAAGTGGCAAGAAATGCGCCTGCCAGATATAACTGCACCGGATTTTCACTTAAAGGACGCAGCACCAGATAGCCGATTACCCCTCCAAAGCCGTAAATCGGGCAGAACGGTCCGCGCCCGAAGCCCCGGTTGGTTAATTTTTTATTGCAAAACGACATATATATGGATTCTACCAGCCATCCTATCATGCTATAGATAATAAACGCTGCAATCAGGTGATATACGTCCGTGTCAAATATTTCCCTCGTCCACATAATATCAGCCCTTTCTTAAGAATTTCCTAAGACTCCCTATAAAGACAATAAAGTCCTTGGAAATTCAAGGACTTTACTTTGCTCATAATCATTAATTGTATTTGCGTTTTCTTGCCGCTTCAGATTTCTTTTTACGTCTTACGCTGGGTTTCTCGTAATGCTCTCTCTTACGAATCTCCTGCTGAATACCAGCTTTCGCACAACTTCTTTTAAAGCGTCGTAAAGCGCTATCTAAAGTTTCATTTTCTTTAACGATTACATTTGACATCCTACACTCTGCCCTCCCTTCAGTCCCCTTCCGGTAACAACGACTGATACGGGTTTTTATTGTGTATCCTGATACACACTTGTCATTATACCACAAATTTTTTATGCGTCAATTATTTCTTTGAAATTTAAGGAAATAAATCGCATTTTTCTTCTATACTTATACAAAGCGCTAGAAATAGAGAGCCAGCCGCTTTTTGTCGCTGTCGGAAACACCGATGGCCTCCATACTCTGCTCCGCGCTCCACCCCATCCTTTCCATTAAGTTTCTGATGCTGTTTTGTAAGGTTCTGATATTCTGCTCATCCGCTGCTTTCGCCGCTGCCTCCGCCGCCGCTTTTTCTGCAGCTCTGTCAGCAATCGTCTGCATTGCAAGACACACGTCACATTCCTCCTTCTTCCTATTTATTGTCAGTTTCGCATTTACACAGGCGTTCAGTACATTAACTTCATTTCTTTTCAGATGCCGGAAGCCCTCATTATTTTCCACAATCTCCGTCAGTTTATCTGCATTTTGGGAATATTTGATAAAACTTAAAACTTCCTTCAAAGTAGTGTGGAATTTATCAAACTCATCATCCTTTATTGCCGCCGGAGCAATCAGATTAATCTTATAATCGGGTACAAATGTAAGAATATCCGCATCCTGTTCCTCAAACATTTCATGGATGGACACCGGTCCATCCCACTCTTTAGAACCAAAGTAAATAACCAGAGTCACAACCGGCATAAGTCTGTCTTCTTTCATAAATCCTGAAAGATAATCATCGCTTCCGGCATTTTTGTAATCTCCCGACTGCTTATGGGAAAAGACCGCCCTTTCTACCTGCTTTGCATATTGCAGGGCGTCATAAACCATATTCTTCACCGCCATCGCATAATGAATATTGGACTGATTTTCAATTGCCAGTACCAGATACGCCCTTTTCCTGTCCGTCATTGCGGTAACGCTTCTGATTACATCTCTTGTTCGCTGAACCGGCAACTGAGCACCGTCTTTACCGCCATAAGGAACATCTATCTCTCTTGTATCCAGTTCCTCCAGACTGTCCGGTGTAATAACCTGCCTTCCGTTATACACAAAATAATTAAATGCATCGGCAAATATTTCATTCTGCCTCATATATTTTGCAGTTGCCGTATCTTTTATCCCCATGGGAACCACCGCCTTATCATAGGTTGCGTTATGCGTTTCTTACGTATCTCTAAAATCCGGCTCTTTTCTCTGTTATAACAAGCATATCATAAAAAATATTCTTCTGCAATATCCGACCAAATCCAAAAAGAGAACGCCGTTCCCTGTCACTGCTTTTGCAAACGGCGTTCTCCCGATTATTTCTTTGAATTTTCTTACTTAATCTGCCCTTCAAGCACCCCCGCGGCCTCCGCTATGGCGTCGTCGATGCCCTCCGGATTCTTCCCGCCGGCCTGGGCCATGTTCGGTCTTCCGCCTCCTCCTCCGCCGACCTTTCCGGCAACGCCCTTAATCAAATTGCCGGCATGGGCTCCTCTGTCCATGGCTTCCTGCGTTGCCATGGCTACCATGTTAACCTTTCCGTCCTTATCGGAGACAAGCAAAATCACGCCCTCGCCAAGCTTTGACTTTAACTGGTCGCCCAAATCGCGCAGGCCGTTCATATCCACGCCCGCCACTCTGGCGGCAAGGAGCTTTACTCCCCTGACCTCCGACACCTGATTCATCACGTCTCCCAGGGCATCCTTGGCCGCCTTGCTCTTTAACGCCTCGTTTTCGCTCCGAAGGGCTTTCATCTCGGAAAGCAGATGTCCGACTTTCGCCGGAAGCTCCGAGGGCTGCGCTTTCACTAAAGCCGCCGCCTCTGCAAGCGTTTTTTCAAGGCCGGCATACCAGGCAAGCACGCCTTTTCCCGTAAGGGCTTCTATTCTGCGGACGCCCGCCGCGATTCCGCTCTCGGAAACAATTTTAAACAGCATAATGGACGAAGTATTTGCAACGTGAGTGCCGCCGCAAAGCTCCGTGGAAAAGTCTCCCATGGAAACCACCCGCACGGACTCTCCGTATTTTTCGCCGAAAAGCGCCATTGCTCCTGTCTTTTTGGCCTCGTCAAGGCTCATCACCTTTGTCTCCACACAGACGGCTTCGGCAATCTTTTCATTGACCATCCTTTCAACTCTGCCAATTTCCTCAGGCGTCATGGCGGAGAAATGGCTGAAATCGAAACGCAGTCCGTCTCCGTTTACAAAGGAGCCTTTCTGCTCCACATGGGTGCCAAGCACGCTGCGCAGGGCTTTCTGGAGAAGATGGGTGGCGCTGTGATTTTTACAGGTATCGCTTCTGTTTTCCTCATTTACCTTAAGCGTCACCTTATCTCCGACCTTCAGCATCCCTTTTACCATGCGTCCGATATGGCCCACCTTGCCGCCGAGAAGCTTAATGGTGTCCTCCACCTGAAATTCGCCGTCCGGGCAGGTAATGATTCCATTGTCGCCGCTTTGTCCGCCCATGGTGGCGTAAAAAGGCGTCTCCTTCACGATAATCGTGCCCGTCTCGCCGTCGGTCAATGCACTGACCAGCTCCGTTTCCGTGGTGAGCACCGTAATTTCCGAATCATAATTTAAATGGTCATAGCCCACGAATTCCGTGGTGATGGCCGGGTCAATGGACTCATAGATAGTCACGTCCGCGCCCATGTAATTGGTAACCTTGCGGGCCGCCCTCGCCGTATCCTTCTGCTTCTGCATGGCCGCCTTGAAGCCTTCCTCGTCCACGCCGATGCCCTTTTCCTCCAGAATTTCCATGGTAAGGTCAAGAGGGAATCCGTACGTGTCATACAAGCGGAAAGCGTCCTCGCCGGAAAGCGTGTTTTTGCCCTCCTTTGCCATTGCCTCCTCCATATCGCTCAAAATACCAAGGCCCTGGTCGATGGTCTTGTTGAATTTATTTTCCTCCTGGGTAAGGACATTGAAAATAAAATCCTTCTTTTCCTCCAGCTCGGGATAGCCGTCCTTACTTCCCTCAATCACGGTGTTGCTAAGCCCTGCAAGGAATGTGCCCTCAATGCCCAGCAGTCTTCCATGGCGGGCCGCACGGCGGATAATTCTCCGCAGGACATAGCCTCTGCCCTCGTTTGTGGGCATAATGCCGTCGGAAATCATGAAGGTTGCGGAACGCACATGGTCCGTCACGATACGGATGGAAACATCCCATTTATATTCTTTCTTATATTCCTTGCCGGAAATCTCGCATACTCTGTCGCGGAGCGCGCGAATGGTATCCACGTCAAAAATGGAATCCACATCCTGAACCACCGCCGCAAGACGCTCCAGCCCCATACCGGTATCGATGTTTTTCTGCTCAAGCTCCGAATAATTCCCCTTGCCGTCATTGTCAAACTGGGTAAATACGTCGTTCCACACTTCAATATATCTGTCGCAGTCACAGCCCACGGTACAGCCCGGCTTGCCGCAGCCGTACTTCTCGCCTCTGTCATAGTAAACCTCCGAGCAGGGACCACAGGGGCCTGAGCCATGCTCCCAGAAATTATCCTCCTTGCCGAAGCGGAAAATCCTCTCCTTCGGAATCCCGATTTCCTTATTCCAGATGTCAAAGGCCTCGTCATCCTCCAGATAGACAGACGGATAAAGCCGCTCTGCGTCAAGGCCCACTACTTCCGTTAAGAATTCCCAGGTCCAGTTAATGGCCTCTCTCTTAAAATAATCGCCGAAAGAAAAGTTTCCCAGCATTTCAAAAAAGGTGCCGTGACGGGCGGTTTTGCCGATGTTCTCGATATCTCCGGTACGGATACACTTCTGGCAGGTGGTCACCCTCCTTCTGGGTGGAATCTCCTGCCCCGTAAAATAAGGCTTTAAGGGCGCCATGCCTGAATTAATCAAAAGCAGGCTGTTGTCATTGTGGGGGACAAGGGAAAAGCTTTTCATTGCAAGATGCCCCTTGCTCTCAAAAAATTCCAAAAACATTTTGCGCAATTCGTTTACGCCATATGGTTTCATAGTCATCTCCTGTTTCAAGTTATTAAAAATTCATCTTATCTGCAAAGTAAGCGTCCAGGTCTGCGATTTTCACGCGCTCCTGCTCCATGGAATCCCTGAATCTGACGGTCACGCAGCCGTCCGTCTCAGAATCAAAGTCGTAGGTGACGCAGAAAGGCGTTCCGATTTCATCCTGACGGCGGTAACGCTTTCCGATATTGCCTCTGTCGTCGAACTCGCAGTTATATTTTTTTGAAAGCTGTGCGTAAATCTTCTCCGCTCCCTCGCTTAATTTCTTGGAAAGAGGCAGAACGCCGATTTTTACAGGGGCAAGAGCCGGATGGAAGTGAAGCACGGTGCGCACATCGCCCTCGCCAATCTCCTCTTCGTCGTAAGCGGAGCACAAAAATGCAAGCACCACTCTGTCCGCGCCAAGAGACGGCTCAATCACATAAGGAATATATCTCTCGTTCTTCTGGTCGTCAAAGTAGGACAAATCCTCGCCGGAGGTGTTCTGGTGCTGGGTCAAATCGTAGTCCGTCCTGTCGGCAATGCCCCACAGCTCGCCCCAGCCGAAGGGGAACAGGAATTCAATATCCGTGGTTGCTTTGGAATAGAAGGACAGCTCCTCCTTTTCGTGGTCGCGGACGCGCATTTCGTCCTCTTTCATGCCAAGGCTCTTAAGCCAGTCGATACAGAACTGTTTCCAGTAGGCAAACCACTCGAGGTCCGTATCCGGCTCGCAGAAGAACTCCAGCTCCATCTGCTCAAATTCCCGGGTACGGAAGGTAAAGTTTCCGGGAGTAATCTCATTACGGAAGGATTTACCCACCTGGCCGATTCCGAAAGGAATCTTCTTTCTGGAGGTTCTCTGCACATTCTTAAAGTTTACAAAAATACCCTGCGCTGTCTCGGGGCGCAGATACACCGTGTTCTTCGCGTCCTCTGTAACGCCCTGGAAAGTCTTGAACATCAGGTTAAACTGACGGATATCTGTGAAATTATGTTTGCCGCAGGTGGGACAGGGAATGTTATGTTCCGCAATAAACGCTTTCATCTTTTCCTGGCTCCAGCCGTCGATGGAGCCGTCCAGCTCAAGCCCTTTCTCCGCCGCATAATCCTCAATCAGCTTGTCTGCACGGAAACGCTCATGGCATTCCTTACAGTCCATCAGCGGGTCGGAGAAACCGCCCAGATGCCCGGAAGCCACCCAGGTCTGCGGGTTCATCAGAATCGCACAGTCCACCCCGACATTGTAAGGATTTTCCTGGATAAACTTCTGCCACCACGCCTTTTTCACATTATTCTTCAGTTCCACGCCGAGATTGCCATAATCCCAGGTATTTGCGAGACCACCGTAGATTTCGGAGCCCGGATACACAAATCCCCTCGATTTTGCAAGCGCTATGATTTTGTCCATTGATTTTTCCATATAAAAACTCCTCGTCTCTATTTATAGATAATAAATGTATACACCTCTGTCTCAAATGAGCCGTCGTCCTCCGCAGCCGCCCCGCTCCCCGAAGTCATATCCTGCTGCTTCGCTCCGTCTTCCGTGGACATTCCATATCCGGATATTCCATCCCCGTACTCAGTGGCCCCGACCGATCCTTCTGCCGGATATTCCGTCCCGCCGACGGACTCTGTCCCGGAACCGTACAGGCTGTTATCTGCATCGCCGGCCGCATTCCCCGTGCCGTTGTCCAGATAATACCCCTCCCGGATGGATACCGTATCCGTCCCTGTCAGCTTCACATTCTCACAGGAAACATAGCGGATCTCTCCCTCGATCTTCACATCCGTATTGGCGCGGATAATCACCACTTTTAAATCTTCTTCCCCGTAGATCTCCTGCTTTGTGGCGGCTCCGGTGACTTTTCCGGCTTCCACTTTCGCAAAGTCGCCGTCATAGGCATAGCCGTCCGCCAGGGACGTCACCACACGCTCCTGATACAGCTCAATACCGTTAAATCCCGCATAATCCGCCGCTGTTTTGTACGTCATCTGCATTCTGGCAGTGCCGTCCTCGACCGTGATTTTGTCAAGCGTGACCGTTCCCTTACCGTGCTCCGCCGTGTAGGCGTCCACGGCCTCCTTCACAAACTCTTCCAGTTCCGTCTCGTCATAATATGCGTGCCCCAGTTCCTCCACATCAAGGGAAACGACAGTGCCCTTTTTGTCCACGTACACCACACTCGTCTCTGATTCAAGCGTGGTCCCGCAGCCTCCGGCCATTCCCACCGCCAGCAAAAGTATGACAGCTGCACACCATAATCGTTTCATAAATTCACTCTCCATTCTTTTTCCAAAACCTGTCTTATTATACTATTTTCAAAGTACGATTTCAACCTGTAAAATCGCCCGTATCGGAGAGTATTTTTAAAGACTGAAACGAATGCCCGAGATAAACGGCCAGATATTCTTTCAGAATCTGCATCAGCACGGAAAGCACGGAATCACTGACCGCAAACGTATAAAGCTTTTCAACCGGCACGGAGAGGATATACTGCATCGTGTAGAGAGCCGATTCCTCCAGTCTGTAAGTTCCGGCGGCCGGGCTTTCCTTCCCGCATTCGGCGCACAGTACCCCGGCGTGTCTGACGGAAAACAAAGCAGGATTCTCCCTGCTTCCGCACCGCGCGCAGGCGAAAACTCCCGGCCCTGTTCCGTTGACCGCCATGCTTCTGAGCTCAAAAATCACGCGCACCAGGCGGTTGTCAAAAGAAGGGCTGCCCAGCGCTTTCAGAGACTGGTAGAGCAGCTTTAACATCTCCCGCTCGTCGTTGTTTTCCTGACAGCAGTAATCCGCAAATTCAAGGAAATAGAATCCGTAGTATGTAGCCTCGTAATCCGCCGTGAGCTCCCGGAAATAGTTCTGAATGGACGCCTTCGCCACTGTATAGGAACTCCTGCCCTCGAACAGCTCAAATTCACCGAAGGAAAAAGGACTGGCCGCCGCCAGGAGCTGGCTGTTCTGCCTCCTGGCCCCCCTTGCAAATGCCGTGATCTTTCCTCTTTCCGTGGTCAGAAGCGTGATCCTCCTGTCATAATCCCCGGCCGGCATCCATTTTAAGACCATCCCCGTCACCGTAACATTCTGTCCCATCCGGTCTCTCTTTCCGCCCTCCGCCGTCCGCCGCGGAGCGCACATTCTCTGTCTCTGTCCTCTTAAAGTTCAGATAATCGGTCACTTTTCCTGTTACTTCAAATTCCCTCCAGGCTTCATCCATCAGCACACCCTCCTCTTCTGTTCTTTAGGTTTACCGCATGGCTGTGCTTCTATACTGGAAAAAAACTGGAAGAGCGTTCCACAGCTTAAAGGCTGTTTTTGTTGTAACCGAAATTCCGCATCTGGGTGTCGCTGTCCCTCCAGTCTTTTCTCACCTTCACCCAGAGCCTCAGATTCACCTTCACGTCCAGAAGGCGCTCAATCTCGAAGCGGGCGTTCGTCCCGATTTTTTTGAGCATCGCGCCGCCTTTTCCGATTATAATCCCCTTGTGGGAGTCCCTTTCGCAGACAATTGTCGCATCTATGTCCATCAGGTCCCGGCCCCGGCGCTCCTTCATCTGGTCGATGCAGACCGCGATACCGTGCGGCACCTCATCATCCAGGGCATGCAGCGCCTTTTCCCGGATCAGCTCCGCCACAATAGCGCGCTCCGGCTGATCCGTCACGACATCCTCGTCATAAAACATCGGTCCGTACGGCAGATAGCGGAAGATTACATCCGGCACGATGTCCATATTATGGCCGCGCAGAGCCGAGACCGGAATAATTTCTGCAAAATCAAAGACCTTCCGGTAGGTATCTATATATTCCGGCACTTTTTCCCTCGCAACGGTATCCACCTTGTTGATCATCAGGATCACCGGTGTCTTCGCCCGTTTCAGCTGTTCTATAATGTGGCGTTCACCCGCACCGATAAAATTGGACGGCTCCACCAGCCACAGTATCACATCCACCTCTTTTAAAGTATGCTCCGCAATGCTTACCATGTATTCCCCGAGCTTATTTTTTGCCCGGTGAATTCCCGGGGTGTCCAGAAATACAATCTGGCCCCGGTCCGGATCCGTGTATACGGTCTGAATCCGGTTTCTCGTCGTCTGCGGTTTGTTGGATGTGATCGCAATCTTCTGGCCGATCAGCTGATTCATCAGAGTCGATTTTCCCACATTCGGCCTGCCAATGATAGTCACAAATCCCGACTTCAGGCAGTCCGTCCTCTCCATACTTTCTTCCATACAAATCCTCCCTTTTTACTTCACCGGCGCATCCTGGCAGAGATTCTCCAGTTTCATGAACAGTTCTTCCTCCGCCCGCAGCGCACTCTCATTTCCGATTACACACAGACACCCGTCTGAAAGTACCGAGCGGATGAGATCCGCAAGCCCGCGGATATCCTCCCTGGTCGCCCCGGTGATCTGGTCGCGCTCTTTCTGGATATCCTCCGATGTAATTCCCTGCAGATACGCCGTCATGGAGCGCGCTCCCTTCGCACTCGGATTCAGCGGCGTATCCAGGTCGCTGATCGTTCCGATAATATACTTTGTCATATCCCGCTCATCCGCCTCAAACTGTGCCAGATATTCAGGAATCCCCTCAAAGACCCGGTTCGTTGCGCCGAGGTTCGGGTCGCGGTAGGACACAAAAAAAGTATCCCCGTTGCGCATATAACTGTTCATACAGCCGTAGGCTCCCCCCATCACACGCACATTCAGCCACAGATAATCATACCCCATGATCACCTTCAGAATCTTAAGCGCCCCGTGGTACGCATAGCCGTGCGCCGCAAAATTTCCGGCACGCGCGACATACTGCACCTGGGATGCATCCAGAAATCCCTCGTTCTTTTTCTGCAGCTCAAACTCCGGCATCACGCGCTCCGGGTTCCCTCCCTCCGGCACGGGAAGCTCCCGCCTGAGGGCAAGGACTTCATCCCTGACAGCCGCATAGTCCTTCTCCTCACAGGTAATGCTCACCAGCAGACGGTCCGCGGTAAAGATCCGCCTCATCATCCCTGCGAGTTTTGACGCAAGCTCCGCTTTTTTCTCCTCAAAATGCGCCTCATATTCCTCCAGCATCCGGAAACAGCCGATTCCGCTGACCGCATCCTGATAATACGCCGCGCGCGAAAGATAGGACAGCGCTCTCGTGGACGCAACAGAGTGCCCGGAGGAGCTTAATGCGGTCTCCAGCCTTGATTTCTGCTGCGCCACAATCTCATACAGCCTTTTTTCATCGGATACATCCGAAGTCAGCAGAATCCCGCGGATCAGCCGCATCGCCTCCGGCAGACGGTCCGAGAGCACTTTTGTCCGCACCTCATAGACAAATTTAAGCGAGTCTCCGGCCCCGTCCTCCTTTCCATAACAAGGATAAATTCCGACGCTGCTTCCGATGCCTCCTGTATGAATATTAATCTCATTGGCAAGGTCGGCATACCGGTAATCAGCCGTGTCCACATAGCCGAGCACCGATTTTAACAGCCCCAGATACGGCAGCTCCTCCGGGCGAATATCACGGATGTCAAACAGGAGCGTCAGATAATCAATACCACCCGAAAACATTCCGTGATGGACGAACGTAGTCCCGTCCTCATCCCTCACATGGTTGCAGAGCGGCGCCGCCTCCGTCCGGATATCCTCCCGCTTTAACACGGGAATTTTTTCCAGATCCTCCTTCGGGGACGGCTCCTCCTGGTAAGCCTTAAGGCGTTTCGTGTCCGCGACCAGCTGCGCGATCTCATCTTCCGTAAGACTCTCCCTGTATAAGGCAAGCTTTTTCTCCAGCGCCGCCTCCCGTTCCGCAGAAAGCCCGCGCTGCGGCTCAACCGTTATGACGGAAGCATGCGGATTATCCAGCAGGTATTCTTCAATCAGTTTTTCGAAATAATCTCCCTGCACCGCCTCCCGCAGAAAACGGTAGGTTTCGATCGCTTCCAGATGCATAAACGGCTGCATGTCGTCGTGAAGCCAGCTGTCCAGACACTGGATACCGTATAAAAGCCCCTTCGGAAACTGCCCGTAGTCAGCCTCCCGGAAACGGAATTCCGAGCTGTTGATCCCCGCCAGCAATGCTTTTTTATTGATACCGTTTTTTACCTGCTGCGCCAGAACCTCCCGGATGACGGAGAGAAAACGGTCCTTCTCCGAGATCTCCGTGTTGCGCGCGATAATGGAAAAAAACGGCTGCCGCACGCTGCTGTCATAGCCTCCCACAATATCCTTGCCGATTCCCGCATCGAGCAGCGCCTGCTTCAGCGGCGCCCCGGGAGCGTTGAGCAGCGCGTAATCCAGAACATCGAACGCCTGATAGAGCGTCTTATCGAGCACGCTCCCGGTCACCATGTTCCAGGAGAGGTAAGCGCGCGCCTCCGTGCTCTCCCCCGAGGCAACCGGATATTTCCGGTGAAGCTCCACCGGCGCGTCAAACGCCTTCTGAATCCGGATCTCCGAATCCACCGCCACCCTGTCATAGCCGCTTAAATACTCCTCATCCATCCACTGCAGTTTTTCGGCGATATCCATATCCCCGTAGAGATAAATATAAGAATTGGTGGGATGATAATATTTCCGGTGAAAATCCAGATATTCCTCATAGTCAAGCTCCGGAATATGCTCAGGATCCCCGCCCGACTCATTGCGGTAGCACGTGTCCGGAAACAGGGAACCCAGAATCTCCCGCTGAAGCACATCGTCCGGGGAGGAAAACGCCCCTTTCATCTCATTGTACACCACACCGTTGATCGTAACCGGGGCGTCCCCGCTCTCCATCTCATAGTGCCACCCCTCCTGCCGGAAGATTTCTTCATATTTATATATATTCGGATGAAATACCGCGTCCATATACACGCTCATCAGATTCTGGAAATCCTTCCGGTTGCAGCTCGCCACCGGATAAATCGTCTTGTCCGGATAAGTGATGGCATTCAGAAAGGTGTTTAACGACCCCTTCACCAGCTCCACAAACG
>OFFG01000655.1_pt1 | contig 27465 bp, 23 predicted proteins | sample 1521331 | NCBI WGS metagenome assembly OFFG01 (sample SAMEA3504129, study PRJEB24116) | mouse gut metagenome | biome: mouse gut; feature: mouse-associated habitat; material: faeces | place: Denmark | collected 2011 | reverse complement strand
CGGAAGTCAGAAAAGCAAATTGTTCATCTGAAAGTTTCCCTAAAGCGTTGTCCTCAGAGAGCTTTTGTCAAGGGTAAATTTATAAAATGCTGTATAACCTTCATAATTGTAGGTCATACAGCATTTTATTAAAGTCATCAACCATACCAGAGATTTCTGAAAAGTGTAGCTATGCAGGCTTTTGAAGCAGAATCCGTTACTCCGACATACAATCAACTTCCTCCAGGAATTTGTCCCTAAAACGTTCCCAGAGATTTTGAGATAAATCATCGACCATTCCAAGATGACTAACAATGCGGTCTTTGAGGTCATTCAGTGCATAATTTCGTTTTTCTTTATCAGCCAGACGGAATGTCATATCCCTTGGATTAACAGCACCTTCAATTTTAGTGTACTGAAATCCTGGCAATAAAATACTTTGATATGCGCTCTGCTTTACCCACGCGGCCCCCATTTCATTTAGGCAGACCGAACTTTTATAATAATTTTTTGACAGCATCATAATGAAAAAGAGATTATCATTGTCCATTTCATTGCGAATGAAATCGTATAAATCTCCAGCCCCCTGCGGAATTCCATACCCAGCAACAGAACTGCAAAATAATTGATCCTGTTTCACACCTATTTGCTCAAGCATAGTAACAAATTTCTCAACAATGGGTTTGTCATCCGTGGAATGGCTGATAAAAATTTTAGGGGCCTTATACATTTCGTCAAAATGGTCATACATATACTTAACCACTTCACTCATAGCTACAAGGCAATCTTTTATGCTGATTAAATTATGCGTTCTCAACCATAGCAAAAGGTCGAGCTGCGCACAATCGCAAGGGAAAGCAACTTTGTATGCTGATATGATTTCCTTGCATCGTTGAACGCATCTTAGAAAAGGTGCTTTCAGCTGATGATTACTGAGAGATAACACGATATAGCTATCATAAAACTCATCCAAAGTTTCTTTATTTACTGGACAATCCAAATCAGTACACCTCCCACTCCGTCTCATCTCCACATATATTCCGTATCTTCAACCGCAAAGGCCGCTTATCGCTACGGACTGTCCCATCCCAAAATTCCTTTGTTTTCGTCCCGTTGCAGATCACATACCCCAGCTTATCGATCTTGACCTCGCTGTCAGAGTGCCATTCGCCCTGGGCGGCAGTACAATCCACACTTAGATACTCGATCAGCTCCAGCCCCTCCTCACTGATCTCAATGGGCTTGAAGGGTTTCTTTTCAGTGGCGTTCATCCGGGCCTTTTCGTTGAACTCGAAAATCTTCTGCATCACCCGGTCGCTGAGAAACTTGTCCACAAGGACAGCCCAACCGCCGTATAGGTCATCGTGGGTTTCCCCCACATGAAACTCTGCGTAGTCGCCAATCACCACATCATCCAAAATGGTTTTCAAATCCCGCAGTTCGATTTCGACGGTCGTGCTGTCATCGTCCTTGATAAACTTGCGGATTTCATCCTCACTGGTGATGTCGATATAGTAGACGATTACTTTTTTGACTGTTGTGTCCAAATCAGGGATGGCCTGGTGGATAATACGGTTCATCATCACCGTGTCCAGCAACTTGGAGGAACTGTCCATCAGGTTGGGGACATATACCGGCACCGTACCCAGCTTGCTGTCGGAGATAGCACCCTCCCAGAAGGAATCCAGTGAATCCTCGTTCTTCAGTCCGGGAATCAGGGACTTGATCTTCTCCATGGTCTGAACCGGGTTGCGGTAGAGCTGCACACCATCCTTAATTTCCAGCACATCAAACTCCGCACCGTCCGCTTTGAGGCGGTCGCGGGTGGTCTGGATGGAGTTAATGCCGATGTCACAGTGGATGAAGCGGCGCCCCAGCTTGTGGGCTACGGCGGCGGTGACGCCGCTGCCGCCAAAGAAATCAGCGATGAGCATACCCGCATCAGAGGAAGTTTTGATAATGCGCTCTAGCAGAGCTTCTGGCTTTTGAGTTGCATAATTCACCGACTCAGATGCACGGCCCGCAACATAGGCAATATCTGTCCAATTATCATTTATAGGAACGCCTGGAAGTTCATCCATAAACACAATTCGACACCGCTTAATTGGTTTTCCGTTTTTGCCCAGCCTGATTCGGCCATGACTATTGGGAACTTCTGTCTGCGGGGCATTCCACAATTCTTCAAATTTCTCTGGTGTAGTTCTCCATCGAGCAGTAGTTCCATGAAAGTCATATGCCATCATTTTATTCTGAGGGTCAAGCATATTTTCAAATTTATAGTATCTTCCAGATGGTGCCTTCGTCCATTCATCAGCGATATATTCCTCGCTATATGGCGTATATTGAATATTAAACGGGTATAAATCAGAAGCCGTATAAAAAAATATGTAGTCCTTTACTCGGCTATAGTTCTGGACACTATCATTGTGCGATGCTGTGCGTACCCATGTAATTTCATTTCGGAAGTTATCCTCACCAAAAATTTCGTCAAGTAAAATCTTCACATAATGCCCAATATGCCAATCTAAATGCACATAAATAGATGCCGTTTCGCTCATAACAGACTTGATTGCCATAAGATTTTCATACATCCAACTGAGATATTTTTCCTTGTCCCACACATCGCCATACATCTTTTCTTCAAAGGCTTTCAGTTCGTCGATGTCCAGTTCCTGCTCCGCCTGAGCAATGGCCTCCGCCACCTTGGGATTGCGGCGGATGTAGACCTTTTTTGCGTAGTCCGCCCCGCTGGCAAAGGGCGGGTCGATGTAGACCAGATCAACCTGGATACCGTGCTCTTTCAGATAGGCGCAGGCGGAGACGCACTCGCCGCGAATGACCATGTTGCCGTCGGCGTTCTCACCCACGGTTTCCTGTTTTTCCATCTCATATAGGGGCATTCCCCGCTGGAGAACCATAGAGGTGCTGTCCACGCCTTTGTATTTCAAAATGCGGTTGAAATTGCCGAGGACGGCTTGGCCCTCGATGGGTTCTGGGATAAAGGGGACGTATTTAATCGGCATCTGTTGGTTCCTCCATTTCTGCTTGCTTTACAACAAGCACCATCCGAATTAACACACCAGTTTGATACAGCAGAAACTCAAGCATCTTTTTATCAACTCTATCGTTGTGTTTAGCAATTCGGTCGTTTATGTTTTTATAAGCATTTATCAATGGCTGAAATAGGCCGCTGATTCCGGCATCTATGCCTTGCGCCCCCAGATATTTACATATTTCATTTTTATTTGTTTCTAAATTCTTATCATTACAGAGAAATTCTTGCAAAAATCCTTCCAAGGTTTTACGGAGATTGTCTGCAACATCTCTGATAAAAATGCCATCCGAATATTGTCTTAAGGCTGTACAATAGGTTTTGTGTGATTTTGGATAATCCTTCAGCCATTCAAGCGGTTGTGAAACAAGGGCATCATCTAATTCCGTTGCGCCTTTAGGAAATAGAAAGTATCCGTCTTTGTCATTAAGCAATTCATATTGAATATTCAAATCTTCTAGGAATTTTCCCAAAGCATTCATAAGAGTCTTCTTGCGGATTTTTGTTGCGTCATTTTGTGTATTAACAAATGCAACATAATGTGAAATAATTTGTGGAATTGAGAGCTTTTTCCCTGAAAACAAAAGATAAAGCCCCTGGGTTTCGGGATATGGCATAGAATATGGGGTTCCAGTCATCAAACAGAATCTATAATAATCATCTGTCGTATAGCTTGAATTAAGAGCACTGTTTTTAATAAAAGTTGCCACATTGTTGGCCAGCATCTTGGCTTTATCACTGTCGGAAAAACCAATACCTAGTTTTTCTCTATAATCAATCCACTTCATAAGTTCTCCCTGAAAAACTCACAAATTTTCTCATGTGTTCTGATGATCCGTTCATTAACCGGCATGGTATCCTCTAGATACAGATACTCAAACCGCTCATAGCCGAATGCGGCATTGTTCTGCCGCAGGAACTCGGACTGCATAAAGGCCCGCTTGTCCTTGAACGTGGGGTCATTGGCATAGATTTTGCCTTTCGTTTCCACAATCAATGCCTTATGTATCCTCCCGTCCTTACGCTGGATGATAAGGAAATCCGGAGTATACATCCCGATGTAATTCCAGCCGTGGCCGGTGGATTTGTAGCACTTGATTTTGAACTCCGTCATAGCCCGGTCGCCGTTGTAGTAGACTTCCAGTCCAAACTGTTCCACCTCCGGGAGGGGTAGCACATCCCGCAGGAATATCTGTTCAAAGCCGCTGTCCGTGCGATAGGGCAGATAGTGGAAGGAGCGGTCCTTCTGGGGGTGGGAGACAATTTGCCTGCGGAGTATCTCCAAAACCTGTGCTTGACCGGTTTGCTCCGCCAGCTCCATCATTTGCAGTGTATTCTTGTCCGGTTTTAGCTTGCCTCTGTCATCCAGGATGATTTTCTCCACCACATCCTGAGCCGGAAAGTAATCCGCCGTATCCTGCGCGTAAACAACCGGCGAGAAGTTGGCGATATTCAGCAGAGACGCCGCCTCCGGGATACATTCTGTTCTGCTCCTGTAGTCGCGCTGTTGGCAGAACGCCTTGCGGATATTGGCCTCAGTCGCTTGGCGGTCATACCTGGAACTGAAATATTTCTGTTCTCCGCGCTCATAGGTGATCGTCTCAAAAACGGTGTGTAGCTCGTCTCGATAGTAGTTCAGCTGCTCCATGGAGAGCGTCCCGATACCGCTCCGGGTCAAGCTATACAGCCATTGGGAGAATACGGCGGGCTCTGTCCCACGTTCCTCGTCATCGAAGTCGGTCCCAAGGTTCTCCTGGGAAAAGTTTGTGGTTTTGACCATGCCCGCCAGAGGTTTCACGACGGCCCCGATGATCCCGTTTTCCGGGTCGGCGTCTTTCTCCAGGATAGTCTCATAGCTGACCTTAAGTTGGTAAAAATCCACCTTGGGCAGTTTCAGATAATCAGTTCGGTCGTAGCGTTTTATTTCAATTTTTTCCGGCCCTCCTTTGGCAAATTCCGCCAAGGAGATATGGTGACGCTGTTGGAGCTGGGCAACCAGCTTGTCACCGTTGGTGCGGTTGAGGTAAATCAGCGCCGTTTCCAGCTGCCCCCTGTCCACTTGGCGCAGGCACCGGCAGGAGGTTTGCAGTACCATGTTCTTGGGGCAGTCCCCCTCCTGGGAGAGGATAATTCCGGTCAAACTGCGGCAGTCCCAGCCCTCTTTGCCAATCTGCACCAGCAGGACAATACAGATTTTTGAGATGGGTTGGTCCAGCGTATCAAACTGCATTTGGCTGTCAGCAGGCTGGGGGTACTGCTTGTTCCCCTTGTGAAATTTCAGAATACAGTCAGCAGCCAGGCCATACTCTCCGATGATCCGGGAGACAAGAGGATAGACCTGCTCTTCCAGTTTGGGAATTGTGCTACAGTAAATACCCAGCTTGGCGGCAGTCCCGTTCTGGTACACAGTGTCTTTGTAGGTGTCCAAAAACTCCCGCACACCGTTTTCGATAATCCGGCTACTGTCGGCAATATCGGCAATCTTCACCGTCGGATATTTGAGGAAGTTTCCCACGCCGTCCACCAAGGGGTAGTAGTAAACCGTGTTGGTAATTTCGGCGGTGCCGACGGTGAGCTTGTCCGTCACTGTGATCTTCTCCACTTTTTCCAGGTAGGGTGTGCCGGAAAAGCCGATGACGGAGTTGACAGTTCCCCCCTCAGTCCAGTGATTGACGACGGCCCGCAACTTGATTTCGTCGCTGACCGCATGATGTACTTCGTCGATGAAAATAGACAGGGCGGGCAATTTACCGATTAGGTTGCGCAGTTCATTGGCCTGACGGTCTTTGTCATCGTTGCTTTCGTCGAACCAACTAATTTGTCCATCCTTTTCCTGAATGCGGTCAAGGATGACCTTCTCTGCATTGGTCACAGCCACCAACCCAAACAATTCCGACAGAGGCTGGTGGTTGGCGATTTTCTGGACGTTGGGATTTTTGGTTTTATTGGACTTATTAGCCGTCTTATTCTGATCCAGCACTTCAAAAGAGAGCATCCGTTTGATCGCAGATGCCGACGGCTCCGGGATGACCCAGGCAGGGTCGAATTTCTGAATAGTCTTCAGACTGGGCACTACGGACGACTTCAAACCGGAGGGCGCAAAGATAATGAAATTGTGGGCAAAGGCCGGGTTCTGCGGTTCGTTTACCGCAAAATATAAATCCAGATAGATGAATGCCGCCATCAGGTAGGTTTTCCCCGCACCCATGGGGAGACTGAACAAATAATCCGTATAGGAAACGCCATAGAAAGCGTCGCAGAAGAAACGCTGGTAGTCAATGCTCTCTGGGGCTTTGCGAATTTGTTGTTCCATCTTTTGAGAAACCTGTTCCCCCGCATCATTATTGAGACACGCATACTCCAGTAGAGCTGCCGCCGCCGGATGACCTTCCAGATAAATCCGGGTTGTGGTGGAAAGCTCTACAGTCTGTAAATCCAATGTATTGAAGCGCCCCTCCCGAAAAAGACTGGGGAGCGGCTTGCTGTCACAGCCAATCTTGAGGAAAAGGTATGTTTTGACGGCATCGACCTGTGCGTCCCGCATCTGACCGGTGCTTTCGATATAGCCAATCAGGTCTTTGACGGTACAATCCTGAGATGTTAGCCAGCGATTGCGGGCGTTGGTTATCATACGGTAAAACATTGGACGTCTCCTTAATGCAAAGCCCTTGCCGCAGAGCAAGGGCTTTCAAGAAAATTCTATATAAATTCTAACACATACTGGGAAAAATCTCAACTGGCTTTTTTGAAGAAACCGCATCCACGTTGGCAGGCTCGTGAGTAATTTCTCTGGTGACCGGATCAAGTATGTAAAGCTCTTTTTTGAGTTGCTGGGCATAGCGCACTGTCATCCCCGTCCCGCTTCGGTAGGCCCCATTGTAGACGGCCAGCAGAATGGACGAGTGGTCCACCATGTACCGGTTCCGCTCCAGCATACAACCACGGCTGTACTCCTGCCCCACATAGACAACCTCGTCAGCCTGCTCCAAAATTGAATGATAGATTTCCCGCGCTGAAACTGACCACTTGCTCTCTTGCCCTTCACAGGGGAGGTTGGCATGGAGCTTCAGCGCAGGATTTTTCTTTTTCAGGTCAAGGACAATCTGAGCGCACCAGAGATCTACCCCTTGAGCCATACCTGACAAAAAGTCCGTCACACCTTGCTCTGCCAGCGCGGAGATCTGCACCGCTAGGACTTCCTTCAAGAGAACGCAGCCTGGGGCGCTTTCGTCATAGCCCCATGGAAAACTTTTTGGCCGGTGGCCGGTAAATGCGCAAGCTGTTTTTATCATTGTAAACAATCCCCCCATACAGATAGATGCTCCGCATTATAGCAAAAATTCTTACGCGTGTCTATTATCGTAGACGATTATTTTTCAGTTTTCTCATACACTATCTGTTGAGAAAGCGGGGTGGGGCGGTGCAATTCGACAATAATGCGGTTGGAAGAACAATTCGCAGCCTTCGCAATAAGAAGGGCATATCTCAAGATGTCCTGAGCGGCTTTGCGGGAATTGCCCGCACTCATTTGACAATGATTGAGAATGGTGACAAGCAGGCAAATTTTGAGACTCTTTGGAAAATTGCCAATGCGCTGGATATGCGCCCAAGTGAGCTTGTCGCTCAAATTGAGGCAGAGATAGAGCGGAATAGTTGATGCTATGGGGCTGGTGCGGTAGTAGCGGCAAGCAATGCCCCGGTATATACCGTCGCTCGCTTGTTGGTGGCTGCCGCCCCCAAGCCCCTGTAAATCCGGGTGCTGGTGCGCCCGGATTTTTAAGCCGCCTCCGGCGTCTGCTGTTACCCACAGGGAGAGAAAAATCATCACCGCACCCCTTGCTGGCGGTCACGATTCTTCTCTTTCTCCGTCACGCCCAAAATCCGCCCCACATTGTTTTTGGCGGTGAGCAGTTCTACCATTTTTTCTCGCGCCTGCTTGTACTCCGGATACCGCTTTTTGTTCTCCGCCTTCAACATGGCATACTCCTGTTTTAGCGACTGCATGGACGGCAGCTTCTTCAAACCGAGGGAATCAAAGTACCGCTTCGCCGCTTGACAGGCCGTGATTTCACTGCTATGCTGTTCATAAAATTGAGCCTGTTTCCGTGGCGGCAGTTTCCGATACTGCGCGTAAATCTCCCGTGTTTTACCGTAAGCGCCGATGTGCTTTTGCAGTTCGGAAATGTCTTTCATTCTCTCACGGTTGGCTTTCATCCGGTCTGACAAATCGTGGAATTTCTGCGCTGCCGCATCACAGGCTTTTTCCAATTCTCCAAGGTCCGTCAGCCCATTTTCCTGCAAGTAGATGAGCGTCTTTGCCATCTCTTTGAGATTGAAAGTTTTCGCCCAGCGTTCATATCCTTTGCCCTTTCCTTCGGCCATCTTTGCCTGAATGTCAATGAGCAGATTGGGCTTGGACTTCACCGCCGCCTTTGCCCTGGGAACGACAATACGCTTGCCGGAAATGCGCTCCATAATCGCCGCTTCAGAGTAGTCCGCGCCGAGGGAATCACAGCGGACGAACCTCTTGCCGTTGGGAATTTTGAACGCTAAGTGCTTGCCGCGTTTGACCTCCACACCCGCCGCTTTCATAGCGGAAAGGAAACTGTCAAAATCCTTGCAGCCTTGACCGAGGGCGGTGTCAATCAGGGTCTCCAACTGCCCCCGGACGGTAGACGGCTTATCCTCCCCCAGCCATGTGCCGTAGCTGCCCCGGCTGGGCTTTGGCTCCGCAATCACTGACAGGCCATTTTCCAAACAAAGCATATCGGAGATTTTACGAATTGCAAAAGAGGACCGCCAGAAGTTTCGGAATTTCCTGATGCAGTCTATGTCGGTCGAGTTGAACACGATATGCGAATGAATGTGATGTTTGTCAACATGGGTGCAGACAATGAAGCGTACTATGCCACCAAGATGGCCCTGTGGTGCTACATCCTGGACAACTGGAGCATTTCCAACCTGACGGTGAATCCCAGCGCGGACCAGGCGGCGGCCCAGCGTGTGCTGAAAGCGGCCAAGGAAATCTACCAGACGGGCATGTACTGGGACCGCATCCTCCAGCCACGGCTCACGGCCACCCCGGACCAGAACAAGCCTTATTCCGTCACGGTGGACGGGAAGGACTACTATCAGCAGGTGTTCACCGTCCACAGCGACACTTGGGTGGACGGCGGCTCTGTGCGGCTGTCCTTCGCAGACCCGGACGCTGTGCCGGAGGGGACACGGATCGTCAATATCAACGGCAACGACTGCACAGAGATCACGGTCATGGAGTCCAACGGCAGCGGCTGGGACGGACAGTTTACCATCCTGATCCCTGCGGAGGCCGAGGGCTGCGATGTACAGGTGGCCATTGACGGCGTTGTCCATGAGTATGCCAGCTTCTATGCCAGCTGTGCGGAGACGGATAAGTACGGCAACATCCAGAACTATATGGTCGATACCGATCCCCGCAGATCCATGAAGCTCGATGTGATCTCCAGCTTTGAGGGCACTCCCGACAACCCGCCTCCGGAAAATCCACCGCCCGAGAACCCTCCGCCTGAGAATCCTCCGCCCGAAGAGCCTCCGAAGCCCGGCGTGCTGCGGATCATCAAACGGGAGACGGGTACTTTGGAGCTGCTGGACGGCGCGATTTTTGAAGTGGTTTCCCCCAGCGGCGATACCATTGGGAAGCTCTCCACGGTCAATGGCGAGATCATCATCCCCAATGTGGAGCCTGGAAATTATACCGTCATTGAGAAAATTCCTCCCAAGGACCACCTTCTCAGCGCCCATCCCGCTCAGAACATCACTGTTCGTGAGGGAGAGACGGCAGAAGTGACCTTCGACAATGACCCCTACGGGGAACTGCGGGTGGAGAAGGTCAGCGATACCGGCGAGAAACTGCCCGGCGTTCACATCCAGATCAAGCACATCGAGAGCGGCAGGACCTACTCCGGCTACACGGAACCCGGCGGTGCTGTGCAGTTCACCAAACTGAAGCCAGGGGCCTACGAGGTGCAGGAGATCGCCGGAATAGCAGGCTGGAAGGCCGACACGGATACCATCAAAACCGTCACTGTGGTTACAGGCGAAACCTCTGCTGTGACCTTCACCAACAAAGAGCTGCCCGGTTTGCGGATCATCAAATATGACCGGCTGGGCCATCAGGTAATGGCAAATGTTACCTTCTGTATTTACCGTGACGGCGAGTTCCTGGGCAACTTCTATACCGGTGAACTGGGCGAGATCGTACTCACTGACCAGCAGCCCGGAACGTACCGTGTGTTTGAAAAGGATACAGGGGATGAAGTACACATTCTGGATACCACACCCCAGGAGGTGGAACTCCACGCTGGGGACGGTATTAAACCGTTGGTCTTCTTTAATGACAGAAAGCCCGGCATTCACCTCATCAAGGTGGACAGTGCGGACCCGTCCGTAGCCATCCCCAACGCCAAATTTGAGATCAAGTCAGTGGATGGAAGCTTCGGCCCGAAGGAATTTGTCACTCAGGACGATGGGACCATTGACCTGTCCATGCTCCCGGTGGGGGCGTATGTGGTGACGGAGGTATCCTGTCCGGGATACGTCATTGACAACGCCCAGCGCATTATCCAGCTGGACGGGAACGAAACGGCACAGTTTATCTTTACCAACTCCAAGCTGCCCTCCCTCCGGCTCATCAAAACCAGCGCCAGCGGCGGACCTCTGCCCGGCGTCTCCTTCCGGCTGACAAAAATTGAGGACGGCTCCCGTTATCTGGACCGTATCACCTCGTCCACAGGGGAGATCCTGTGGGAGGGGTTGGAGCCGGGTGTCTACTCCTTGCAGGAGATCGCCACAGTGTCAGACCACATTCGTGACCTGAAGGAGTACCATGTGGAGCTGTTCCCCGGCAAGACCAGCGAGATCGTTCTGAAAAATGACAAGCGGCCCAATCTCATCGTCTATAAGAATGACGCGGACAGCGGCGAGGAAGTACCTGATACTGTTTTCACCGTCCGGGCTGCGGACGGTCATTCTGTAGACGAGATCAGGACGGACCGCACAGGCCGCGCCATCCTGAAGAACCTGCTGCCGGGTGTGTACGAAATCTCTGAAAAATCTGTCCCCTCCCCCTGGCTGAAGGATGCTCCGGCGCAGCTGGTGACGCTGTATCCCAACCGGGATCACACGGTCTACTTCAAGAATCACAAGCGGCCCGTCATCGAGATCATCAAGGAGAATGCCGTCACCTTCGAGCGGCAGGCCAACGTCCCCTTCCAGGTCTGGTACGCATCCAACAATACCAGTACCGGGGAACTCAACAATCTGGGAACATTCTACACCGATGAGAATGGGCGCATTGAGCTGAACGGCCCTGAGATGGGCGAGCTGGGCCTGCGGGACGGCTGGTTCCGGGTAAAGGAGCTGGAACCGCTGAAGGGCTTCGCCATCGCGGACCCCGACACCCAGGAGGCGTTCGTGGCTGCCGGACAGGGACATACCTTCGTGTTCCGGAACCGGCCTCTGAGCGCCATCTGCGTCTGGAAGTATGATTCTGTGAATCCCAATCTTGCCATCGAGGGCGCGGTCTTCCAGATCCGCTACCTCTCCGGCAATACCTCCGGTACGGGCGGGACGGTCATCGGCACCTTCCGCACTTCGGCCAACGGCTCCTTCACGGCAACCGGGCTCCAGAGGGGAACCTACATCATAGAGGAGCTGTCCAGTGACGGCAATCACGTCATTGACACGCCGCCCCAGACCGTGTACCTCTCCGGCGAGGACCAGGAGGTCATCCAGGTCTATTTCGGCAACAGCCCCAAGGGGAGCCTGCTGGTCAAAAAGGTTTCCGGCTCCAATAACGCCCCGCTGAGTGATGTGGAATTTTTCGTGACCACAGCGGACGGAACGGTGGTGGGAGACGCCAACGGCAAGTTCGTGACGGACGGCGCGGGGACATTCCTGGTGGACAACGTTGACCCCAACACGACACTGGTGGTCAAGGAAAGCAGGTCAAAACCAGGGTATTTGCTGGATGATACGCCCCAGACGGCGCAGATCAAGGCCGGGCAGACGGTAACGCTGGAGTTCCGCAATCAGCCCCTGGGGTCCCTGGTAATCCACAAGTACAGCAGCCTGGACCGCAAGACGCCTTTGGCCGGGGTACAGTTCAAAGTGACCTACGCCCCCGGCTGCGTGGTGGATGATGAAAACGGCAAGGTGTCCTCCAACGGCATCTATTACACCGGGCCGGACGGGACCATTACCATCAATGGCATCGTGGGGACGGTGGTCATCACCGAGCAGGCTACGATCCCCGGCTATACCATTGATCCCAACACCAGGAGCCAGACCATCGTTGTCAACCCTGACGATGTTCAGCACGCCTATACAGGGCCGTCCTCCGTCTTGGGCAGATGTGTTTGCGGTGTTCGCCGCCAAGACTGCCGGAGCGGCGGATGGAGCGCAGGTGTCCGTCCTGGACACGGATACGGTTGAGAAACTGCGGCTGGTATTCTGGGATATGACGAAAATCACCACGGCGGAGACGGACATAGATCATCCAGCCGAGGGCGATACCCCCGCTTGGACGGAGAAGGTGTTGACCATCGCGGTTACGCCCCGAACCCCAGATGATATGCGGGTGTTTTACGCTTTTACAGATCAGCAGAACGCCGCCCTGGACGAGCTGCTGACGGAGGAGATACGCGCCATGTGGAACAGCCTCCTATACGGTTCCAGCGGTGAGATCGTGGCTGTAGCGCTGTCCCAGGTGGGTAATGTGGGCGGTCAGCCCTACTGGAGCTGGTACGGCTTCAACAGCCGGGTGGAGTGGTGTGCCTGTTTCGTGAGCTGGTGCGCCAACGAGTGCGGCTACATCGACGCCGGGGTAATTCCCAAGTTCGCGGGCTGTACAGGCGGCTCCAATTGGTTCAAGGATCGGGGACAGTGGCAGGACGGCAGCTATGAACCGCGCCCCGGTGACCTAATATTTTTCGATTGGGACGAAAAAGGTTCCTCCGGGCCGCAGGACGATGTGCCTGACCATGTGGGCATCGTGGAACGGGTGGAGAATGGCGTGGTCTACACCGTGGAGGGCAATACCAGCGATAGCTGCCGGCAGCGCAGCTACAGTGTGGGGCATTATGAAATCTGGGGTTACGGCTGCCCTGCCTACAATTAAAACAACAAGTCTTTACCAATCGCAAGCGGCGGAGAAGCAGTTTCTCCGCCGCTTAACTATTATGAAGGAGCGAAATATTATGGCAGTTTTTCGTGTGGAGCGCACCAGCAATTACACCGTCATGAGCAACTATCACCTGCGGGACAAGACGATTTCCTTCAAAGCCAAGGGCCTGCTGTCTATGATGCTCAGTCTCCCGGAAAATTGGGATTATACCTTGGCCGGCCTCGCCCGGATCAGCCTGGAGGGCAAGGACGCCGTCCGTGCCACCGTAGTGGAGCTGGAGAAAGCTGGGTACATCCACCGCCACCAGACCACCGATAAGGCCGGGAAATTCGGCAGCAACGAGTACATCATCCGGGAGTACCCCGCTTCTCACGAGCCGCCCCCGGAAGGGCCGTCTCCGGCCCAGCCGTTGCCGGAAAACCCGACAACGGAGAATCCGTCTACGGGTTCCACGCAGACGGGAAATCCAACGCAAATAAATAAAGACCCAGTAAAAAAAGAGAAAAAAATAACTGACTCAGTAAGTACAGAATCTTTTCCTTTCCCTTCATCCCCTCCCACCACCTCCACGCCTGTGGCGGCAGAGCCGCCTGAAGCGAAGGGAAGGAAGGGTCGCAGGAGCAGCGGGATGAGTCAGGGCGAGATGGACGCCTATCGGGGAGTGATCCGGGAGAACATCTGCTACAATGATTTTGTGCGGGAGCGCCCCTATGACGCTGGCCAGCTGGACGAGATGGTGGAGTTAATGGTGGAGGCGGTCTGCTCCAAAAAGAAAAACCTCCGATTGGCGGGGAATGACTTCCCCCAGGCGGTGGTGAAGTCCCGGCTGCTGAAGCTGGACTCTGAACACATCCGCTTCGTGTTCGACTGCCTCCGGGAGAACACCACCCAGGTGCGGAATATGAAACAATACCTGCTGACGGTGCTTTACAACGCTCCGGCGACCATTGAGAATCACTACGCCGCCCAGGTCAACCACGACCTCTATGGCGAGGGGGCGGCGTAGGCAAAAGCAGCAAACGTCCTCCCGCGCTCTATGGCTTGGGAGGACATTTCAATGCCCGCTTTGCCAGATGTATGTTGTAAAGGGGGAATCTGATATTCACCCCAAATACAACATGGCGGCTGGTCATTTGTGGTGAATGTAGGCCCAGCAGAAAGGCGGTGATGCCAATATCCGCACAGCTTCGAGCGACAAGATTGACGCTCGAACTATGTCCGAGAACGCACTGTCACGTTTTTTGAAATGGGACTGTCATGCCATTATCCTGCTTTTTTCGATTTTACCCATAATATACTTGGGAGAACGATGGTGTTCGCCCACTACCCAATGATTGAACTGCTCACCGCCAAAAACAACGTAGAGCGGATTTTGGGCGTGACAGAGAACGAGAAAAATCGTGACCGCCAACAGAAGGCGAGATGATGATTTTTCTCCCCCTGCGGGTAACAGCAGACGCCGGAGGCGGCTTAAAAATCCGGGCGCTGGTGCGCCCGGATTTACAGGGGTTTGGGGGCGTCAGCCACCAACAAGCACGCGCCGGTATATACCGGGGCATTGCTTGCCGCTACCTTTACTCCGTGTCCAAGGCCTCACGATATACTTCGGAAAAATTCAACTGCCCCAACAACATCCTCCTCGTTTGGCCGTCCCTTGGCAATACCACCAACCAGCTTGAAGGGGCCGAAGGTATCGTACCCCAGGCAGGCGTAAGTCCCAACCAGCTGCGCGTACTTGTGTCCCACAGCCATCGCAATAGCATCCGCATAGCTGTCCCGTTTCATGCCGCAGGTATAGAGAAAGAAAACCTTTTTCCCCGGAGACAGGTTCCTCTCCACCCAATCCAGTACATCCTTGTGAAATTTTTGATAGTAGATCCCGGACGCGAAGCCGATCAGATCGAAACCGCCGCAATCCATACCGGCTCCACTGGAGGCATCCAGCAGAGTAACATCCCCCTGCGCGGCAATGGCGTCCAGGAGCTTTTTTGTGTTTCCGTGGTGTTCAGAGTGATAAACGATCAATGTTTTCATAGCAAATCTCCCTATTGATAGTTGATTTCAATGTAAAATTCTTTCCCGTTGGTGATGGGGATGATACTCTCAATTTCCTTACTCTCTTGCATCAACGCGCATACGGTATGGCGGGCGGCAATTCCGATGTCAATTTTATTGAGCTTGTTTTTCAGAATCAGTCGGGAAACACCCCTGCCCGCATCTTTTATAAGGACCTTCCCATTTCCCAGTTCCATCTTCCAAGGCTGGGAATTTAGTGACGAGGGCGCAAGGCGGACCGCCTGCGCCACTTTGTTTTCTTCAGCGCAGACTGCCGGCAACGGTTTTCGCTTAAATTCCATTTCACTTTCTCGCACAGGAACATCTGTCTTTCCAATCGCAAGGGCAATGCAAAACCGCTCCGCATCAGCGATTGGCTTAATGTCCATAAACCACCCGCTGCCCAACCCGATGCTTTGGACATACAGATCAACTTTTTGCAGGACAAAGCCGACATTGGCATAAGCGGCAAATGTTGAATCACAGTACCCCAGCAGAAAGTGAGAGGCCCCGTGATTTGCAGAGACTTCCGCCGCAGACACCAGCTTGAACGCTCCATGCTGGCCGGTGAGCTGCTCCGCTTCGGCAGCGCACTTTGATATGCCATTCAGTATACCGTCCTCAATAGAGCCTCCAAGATAATTTCGCACCTGCCTGCGGATAAAGATCGTTTCGTATAATGTAGTCATATATTGCTGCTCCTTTCCTGAGCTATGTTTATGGGGAGGGACACTGTGAATGTCGTTCCCTTGTTCTCCTTGCTGGATACTGCAATTTCGCCGTGGTGAAGATCAATGACCCGTTTAGCCAGCGCCAAGCCCAGGCCGTTTCCCTGAGAGGAGCGGGACGAATCCCCCTGATAGAATTTTTCAAACACTCGCCGCTTGACCTCCTCGCTCATGCCAGCTCCATTATCCGCAATGCTGACTTTCAAACAGCCATACTCCTGACGCAGCAGGATATGGACCGTTCCACGAACAGGCGCAAATTTAATTGCATTACTTAAAATATTCTGCCAGACGTGGGCCAGCAGGTCCTTGCTGCCGCAGTAATCCACACTATCTAAATCAACTTCCAAATCAAGCTCTTTGCCAACCCAGCCTTCTTCTTGAGACAGGATCACTTCCCGGAGCTGTTCATCCAAACAAAACCATTCCTTTGGAATGTCGATCTCCTGATTCTCCAATCGGGACAGCAGGAGAATATTGCTTGTCAGCGCAGAAAGGCGCTTGGTGTTATACAAAATTTTTGCAGTATACTCTCCCCGCTTTTCCTCGGACAACCCCGGCTTTTGTAGCAAAGTGGCATATCCCTCAATGGCGGATAGGGGCGTTTTGAACTCATGGGACACATTTTCCACGAAGTCGGTGCGTAACAGCTCCGTCCCCGCCAATTCCTTTGCCATGCGGTTAAAGTTATGGGCCATATCACGAAGCTCTTTGATTTCAATGTTTTCATCTAATGTAATAGAGAAGTTTCCCTTTGCAACCTCCTGTGTGGCGGAACTGATAGCGATGATCGCAGACAGCGGATGCCTGCCCGCAAAATGGGAAATCACCGTTCCCACAAGGACACTGACTACCGCGATAATGAAAAACATGATGGAGCGGTTTCGTTCTACCAGCAAACCGGCTCGTATCAGCAGCCACGCAAACGCGCCCGTAAACAGCAGCGTCAAAGTCAGGGTAATCAGGGTCAGCAATGAAAACATGACCGAGAGCCGTTTTCCGGGATACTTCTTCTTATCCATGACGGTTCACCACTTTATATCCAAGGCCCCGCACAGTGACAATTTCAAAGTCCTCGCTGTCTTTGAATCGCTCCCGCAGACGGCTGATATGCACATCAAGCGTGTGGGAATCCGCTTCACTGTCCGGCCCCCATACATCATCCATGATTTGACGCCGCGTGAAAATATGATTCGGGGATGTCACCAGCTTGTAAAGCAGATAAAACTCCTTCTGAGGAAGCTCTATGGTGTCCAACTGTGTGGAGACAGTCAGTGTGTCGCAGTCAAACTCCGTTTTTCCGATTTTTGTTTTTCGCTGATTGACCAACTGACTGCGGCGAAGCAGCGCCTCCACCCGCCAGATCATTTCGTTTACATCAATCGGTTTTACCATGTAATCGTCTGTCCCGGCACGAAAGCCCTCCCTTTTATCAGAGGCGCTCTCCTTGGCGGTAATCATCAGGATCGGCATGGTATACCCAGCGTCCCGCAGTTCCCTTGTCATTTCAAAGCCGTCCATTCGGGGCATCATCACATCGGAAACGATCAAGTCAATATTGGTGCTGTCCAGCACATCAAAGGCAGCTATGCCATCAGCGGCTGAGACGGCGGTGTAGCCATTGTCCGTCAGAACCGTACAAAACAGGTCGCACAACTCCCGGTCATCCTCTACCACTAAAATTTGAAACATATCTCTGCACCTCCATCTGGATGATAGCATAGGTTTGTGTCCAGTTTATGACTTCTACATTATACCGCAAATCTCAACTGAACCTCAACTGCCACAGGAAAAAAGAAAAATTCCGCTCCGTTGAGGTTGAGTTGAGAATTGGATGTTATGCTTATAGGCACAGAAAGGACGGTGTGATGTCGTGGACAGTGAAAAATCAAAGCCGCAGAACCGCCGGAGAATTGTGACGGCAATCATCATTGGAATTTTTATTGTGATTGCTGCCGCTGGAGCGGTCTTTTATTGTACATTCTTCCCCAATCCTCTTGCCAAAAGTATCTCCCCAAATCAAATATCGGAGGGGACCATATCGGTGACAGGGGAAAGCAACATCTTGATTGCCTACTTCTCCCTGACCAATAACCGGGAATACCCATCCGGCGAGGTAGACGCGGTATCGTCAGCCAGCTTAAAAATCCGTGACGGTACGGGGTATGGCCATGCGGAATTGTTGGCAATCGCAGCACAGGAAAGCACTGGCGGAGATCTGTTCCCCATAAAAGTCAATGATCTGTACCCGGAAACCTATGGCGGCGCTTTTGACCGCCACCACAGCGAAATGGGAAGCCCCATCCGGCCCGCGCTGACGGAACACCTTGAAACGGTGGACTGCTATGATACGGTGATCCTCATTTACCCCAACTGGCTCAGCAGCCTCCCGCAGCCGGTTTTGACATTCTTGGAGGAATACGATTTTGCCGGAAAGATCATTGTCCCCATTGCCACCAGTCAGGCCCTTGGGCTTGGCTCCGGGCCGGAGCAGATCAAGTTTGTCTGCCCTGATGCAGTCGTAGCGGAGGGCCTGTCCGCAAGAAGTGAGGACGGAGTAAAGGACTTCTTGACAGAAATGGAACTTCAACAATAAAAGCGGGGCATCTCGTAACGGAGATGCCCCATTTTCACAGAGGAGACACGCTTATGAAAATCAAAAAGATATGCCGCTTATGTGTTGACGCAGCGATGCTGGCAGTTACAGTTCTGCTGATGGCTTCCAAACGAACGGGGATCATGCTCTATATCCTGCTGGGCGTAGTCCTTTTTGTCCTGCTGGTCATACATAATACCTTAAACGCCTCCTGGTGGGGGAGTGTCAACGCCAACCGGAAAATGTCATTTTTCGCCGGAATGGAATGTCATTTATTGGCGGTCAGCATGCGGTGGGTATGCAGCCTTGATTACCCGTTACTTGTCGGCTTGAAGCCCGTCAAGTCCTGATTTATCAGTGCATTTTAGACTTGACGGGCGAAAACGACAAGTATAATCATTCAAAGGCTGCACACCCTTATTCGCCATTTTCTTACATTCCCCGTTCGGCGAAAAATTACAAAATCACTCCGGCGCTGACAGGGAGCGTTGGCCTGGGCCGGTACAGCCGGAGACGTTGGGTACAGACTGTGCTGAACTTTTCTCTCCTGGCAGATGTACTCGTTATTCTGATAAGCGGTGTGGCCTATGCGGTAACGCTTCACAGATTTGCCTCACTGCTGTATATCGTAATGATGTTCACGCACTTGGGACTGCATGGAAAACATCGCTCACATCGGGCCAAAAATTGAGGTTGAGTTGAGGTTCGGTTGAGTTTGAATTGAGATTGGCGGTGCATGATAGGGTCAAGCGCAAAAGGAACCCTTCTAAATTGGTGCGCTGAAGAAAGGAGTATATCCATGCTCTGCCTAAAAAATATCTCTAAACAGTATCGGACGGGCGAGCTGATCCAACAGGCTCTCAACAACGTTAGTCTGCACCTGCGGGACAATGAATTTGTTTCTATCCTCGGCCCCAGCGGTTCGGGAAAGACCACGCTGCTCAATATCATTGGCGGACTTGACCGTTACGACAGCGGGGAGTTGATCATCAGCGGTATTTCCACCAAGGATTACAAAGACCGGGATTGGGACACCTACCGCAACCATACCATCGGCTTTGTGTTTCAGAGTTATAATCTGATTCCCCACCAGACCATTCTCACGAACGTGGAGCTGGCGCTGACGATTGGCGGCGTCTCCCGCAGTGAGCGCCGTGACCGCGCAAAAAAAGCCCTGGAAGAAGTCGGGCTGGGCGATCAGCTCCACAAGCGGCCCAACCAGCTATCCGGCGGACAGATGCAGCGGGTGGCGATTGCCCGCGCCTTGGTCAACGAACCCCGTATCCTGCTGGCGGACGAACCGACCGGCGCATTGGATTCGGAAACCAGCGTTCAAATCATGGAGCTGTTGAAAACGGTGGCTGAAAAGCGGCTGGTGGTCATGGTGACGCATAACGGTGAACTGGCCGAAGCCTATTCGACCCGCATTGTCAAGCTGCGGGACGGGCAGATCATAGAGGATTCTGACCCGTACACGCCAGACCAGAATACGCCACCGCAGGAACATCAGGAAATGGGAAAGGCCAAGATGTCTTTTCTCACATCCCTCGCCTTGAGCTTCAACAATCTGCGGACTAAAAAGGGCCGGACCATTTTGACGGCCCTGGCTGGGTCGATTGGCATTATCGGAATTGCTCTGATCTTGTCCCTCTCCAACGGTGTGAACCGCTACATTGCGGATATTCAACGGGACACAATGACCTCCTACCCCATTACCATCAGCGCACAGACCATTGATATGGCCGGGGCAATGGGAACCCAAGGCGGTATGCGGAGCGGACGCTCTGAGGTGGAAGAAGTTCGCTCTGGCGTTTATGCGGATTACAGCGAGATAGAATCCAGTGAAGCAATGGCTGGCAACATCAAAGAAAACAACCTGACTGCGTTTCGGCAGTATCTGAACGATCAAGACAGCGTAATCTGGCAGTACCTTGGAGAGAACGGCGTTGCCTACTCCTATATACAGCGTTGTTGACCGACTATGTGATTCAGCATACCAACGCAAGCCCTGTGGTGATGGCACAGGAATCCACGCCAGAGATCAATGTGCTGAATGGACTGCGATTTAAGGCGGAGACAGACGATGAAAAGGCCGAGGATGCCGCAAGCTACCTGTCGTCCTTGGGAGTTTCCGATAAAGCGGCGATGTATGGAATGATTATGGAACGTCTGACAGAGGGAACGGAAAGTGACAGTGAGGAACATTCGCAGGAGGCCGCTATGCCTCCGAGCCAGCAGGCCGCGCTGGAGGGCCGGGAGATCGGTGACGAAGTTGCTATGGCCGAGGCGCTGGACACATGGCTGGAAAACACTCCTGACCGGGAAATCCTTCTGTCTGCCTATCGTATTTATGTTGACGGTGCGGCATTGGAAGAAAACATGACGAATTTCGGAGCAGCCAGCTATGACGCCCCCGCTGCTATCAGCCTCTATACAGACAGCTTTGAGAACAAAGAAGCGGTATCCGCCTGCATTGACCGATACAATGCAGATAAAGACGAGGCAAATCAAATCACTTATACCGACTATGTGGCGCTGCTCACCAGCTCTGTCACCTCTATCATTGATGTGATCTCCTATGTGCTGATCGCGTTTGTCGCCGTATCGCTGGTGGTTTCCTGCATCATGATCGGGATCATCACCCATATCTCCGTGTTGGAGCGCACCAAGGAAATCGGTATCCTCCGGGCGCTGGGAGCATCCAAGCAGAATATTTCTCATGTGTTCAATGCGGAAACACTGATTATCGGTTTGTGTGCCGGAGTGCTGGGCGTGGGTATCTCCATGCTGCTGGCGTTCCCCATCAATTCTATCATCCAGAATCTTTTGGGTGCGGCCACGCTGTCCGCATCCCTGCCGGTAGTCTCGGCGCTGCTTTTGGTCGCTCTCAGTATGGTAATTACTCTGATTGGCGGTTTGATTCCGGCAAAACGCGCCGCAAAGAAAGACCCGGTAACAGCTCTGCGGACCGAGTAGCGGACAGGAGGCTTTTATGCTGAAAATACTGAAATATATGAAAAAGCGGGATTGGCTGTATGCGCTGTGCGGACTGGTATTCATTGTCTGCGGCGTGTGGCTGGACCTGCGCCTGCCGGACTATATGCGGGAGATCACAACTCTTGTGCAGACCCCCGGCAGCGAGATGGGAGCGGTCCTCCGGGCCGGAGGCTCCATGCTGCTGTGTGCGCTGGGCAGTTTGGCGGCGACTGCTGTAACAGGCTTCTTTGTTGCCCGGATCGCGGCAGGGCTGGCTATGCGTTTGCGGGAGGCCGTCTACAACAAAACCATGGACTTCTCCATGGAGGAGATCAGCAGTTTCTCCACCGCCAGCCTGATCACGCGCACCACCAATGATGTTCAGCAGATTCAAATGTTTGCCGCCATGGGCTTGCAGGCTATCATTAAGGCTCCCATTCTGGCGGTGTGGGCCATATGGAAGATCGCCGGAAAGGGCTGGCAATGGACAGCGGCAACAGGCGTGGCCGTAGCTGTGCTGTCCGCTATGCTGGGAACGGTGATTGCGCTGGTGCTGCCAAAATTCAAAAATATGCAGAGGCTCACCGATAACCTCAACCGCGTGACCAGGGAAAATCTCACTGGAATCCGTGTGGTACGCGCCTATAATGCGGAGAGTTACCAGGAAAAGAAGTTTGAACAGGCAAACAATGACCTGACAAACACACAGTTGTTCACCAGCCGTCTGATGTCGATGCTCTTTCCCGGCATGACGCTGATTATGTCCGGGCTGACACTGGCGATTTACTGGATCGGCGTATATATCATCAACGGCGCGGCAATGGCGGAGCGTTTGGCGCTGTTTTCTGATATGGTCGTCTTTTCCTCCTACGCCATGCAGATCATTATGGCTTTTATGCTGCTGGTCATGACCTTCATTATCCTGCCGAGAGCGTTGGTATCTGCCCGGCGTATCAATGAGGTTTTGGACAAATCGGCAAAAATCAAGGATGGAACTGTCACCAGCTCCGAGCTGTTTGAGCAGGGCGAAATCCAGTTCAAAAATGTAACCTTCCGCTATCCTGACGCAGAGGAAGCGATTTTGCATGACATCAGCTTTACCGCCCACCGTGGTGAGACTGTTTCCTTTATCGGCTCCACCGGCAGCGGAAAGAGTACGCTTATCAATCTTGTCCCTCGATTTTATGACGCAACAGAGGGGGAAATTCTGATAGACGGCATCAACATTAAGGAATACACCCAGGAGGCCCTTCATAAAAAGCTGGGCTACGTCCCCCAGCGGGCGGTCATGTTCCGGGGAACTGTCCGCTCCAATGTGACCTATGGTGACAGCGGGCGCGGGAGCATAGAGGAAGAAATGCTATGGAAGTCTCTTGAAATCGCCCAGGCTGGTGAATTTGTGCAGGCTATGGAGGGGAGCTGTAATGCCGCCATTGCCCAAAGCGGCACGAATGTATCCGGCGGACAAAAACAGCGTCTCGCTATCGCCCGCGCCATCTATCGGAAACCTGAGATATACATTTTTGACGATTCCTTTTCCGCGTTGGACTTCAAAACGGACCGGGCGCTGCGGCAGGCGTTGAAGCGGGAAACCGGGTCTACCACTACGCTGATCGTTGCCCAGCGAATCGGAACGATCATGGATGCCGACCAGATCATCGTTCTGGATCAAGGAAAAATCGTTGGAAAGGGGCGTCACAGGGAACTCCTGGAGAATTGCCCGGTTTACCGTGAAATTGCGGAATCCCAACTGTCAAAGGAGGAGATGGAAAGTGCCTGAGAATAGAGCGGCCACAAGCGACGCCCAAAAAGATAAGACCTCGCGCCGGAGTTTCGGCCCCGGTGGAGGCGGGCGCATGGGTGGAGAGAAGGCGAAAAATTTCAGCAAGGCGATTCAAGACCTGATGGGATACTGCCGGAAGTTTCTCCCGGCAATCGTAGTTGCTGTGGTGTTAGCCGCCGCAGGGTCCATTCTCAATCTCATTGGCCCCGGCAAAGTAGCTGATATGACAAATCTGATTACCCAGGGCATGATGGGCAGCATTGACGTGGAAGCCGTGGTAGAGATCGCGGGGCTGCTGGTCTGCTTATATGGGCTGGGGTGGCTGTTCAGCGTGATTCAAGGCGTTATCATGGCAACCGTTACACAGCGGGTCTCCAAATCCCTGCGGACAGATATTTCGCAGAAAATCAACCGTTTGCCTCTGCGGTATTTCGATCAGACCAGCACCGGCAATATCCTCTCCCGTGTGACCAATGATGTGGACACCATCGGTCAGACGCTCAATCAGAGCGTGGGGACGCTGGTAACAGCCTCGACTATGTTTGTCGGCTCTCTGGTGATGATGTTCTACACCAATGCGGTCATGGCGGTTTCCGCAGTCCTGGCGGCGGTGGCGGGCTTTGGGCTGATGATGCTGATGATCTCCCATTCACAAAAATTCTTCCGGGAACAGCAGCGGGAGCTTGGCGCGTTGAACGGCCATATTGAGGAAACCTACTCCGGTCACAATGTAGTCAAGGCGTACAACGGCGAGAAAGCTGCAAAGGAAGAATTTCACCGCATGAACCAGCAGCTCTATCAATGCGCCTGGAAAAGCCAGTTTATGTCCGGCCTGATGCAGCCTCTTATGGGTTTTGTCGGAAATCTTGGCTATGTGGCCGTATGTGTGACCGGAGCAGTTCTCACTATGAACGGAACCATTTCTTTCAGCGTGATCGTTGCGTTTATGCTATATGTCCGGCTCTTTACACAGCCGCTTTCCCAACTGGCCCAGGCTGCGACCAGCTTACAATCCGCTGCTGCGGCCAGTGAGCGTGTCTTTGAATTTTTAGGGGAAGCTGAACTGGGGGACGAGAGCAAAAAGTCTCTCCAACTGACCCGCGTGGCCGGTAATGTGGAATTTGAGCATATTCGTTTCGGTTATGACGAAAGCAAACCGATCATTCATGATTTTTCCGCATCTGTAAAGTCCGGTCAAAAAATCGCCATCGTCGGCCCCACGGGGGCGGGAAAGACTACGCTGGTCAATCTGCTCATGCGATTTTATGAGACACAGGGAGGCGAAATCCGTATTGACGACACAGCAATCCGGCATCTGACCCGTGAAAATATCCATAACCTGTTCGGAATGGTGCTGCAAGACACCTGGATTTTTGAAGGGACTGTCAAGGAAAACATCATCTACTCCAAAACGAATGTAACGGAGGAACAGGTCATTACCGCCTGCAAAGCCGTAGGGCTGCACCATTTTATTCAGACACTCCCCCAGGGATATGACACGGTGCTGAATGAAAACACTAATCTTTCTGCGGGGCAGCGCCAGCTTGTCACAATCGCCCGCGCCATGATCGAGGACGCGCCTATGTTGATTCTGGATGAAGCTACCAGCTCGGTGGATACACGGACGGAAATCTTGATCCAGAACGCTATGGATAAGCTGATGGCAGGCCGCACTTCTTTTGTGATCGCCCACCGGCTGTCTACCATCAAAAATGCAGATATGATATTGGTGATGAAAGACGGCGACATCATTGAAAGCGGCACACACGAGAAACTTCTGGCAAAGAGAGGCTTCTATGCGGAGCTGTATAACAGCCAGTTTGAGATAGCATCGTAAACAGGAGGACACGAAACATGGTATTGTTTATTGTCTGCGTCATTGCAGGTCTTGGCGCAGGAATCGGGACGGGTCTTGCCGGACTATCCGCCGCCGTGGTGATCTCTCCTATGCTCATAACATTCTGCGGTTTCTCCGCCTATGAAGCGGTTGGGATCGCCTTGGCCTCCGATGTGCTGGCCTCGGCAATAACCGCCTATACATACGGAAAAAACAAGAATCTTGACATCAAAAACGGGCTTTTAATGATGTTGTCCGTTCTTGTGTTCACAATTATAGGAAGCTGGCTCTCCTCCCTGGTTCCGAACACGGTTTTAGGCGGAACATCTTATGTGATGACCTTCATTATGGGCATCCGGTTTCTGGTGGCCCCGATTACAAAGACAACATCCAGAATGGATGAATTGGAGCCGAAGCAGCGGGTGATCCGCTCATTGCTGTCGGGTGTTCACATTGGCTTGTTCTGCGGATTTGTCGGAGCAGGCGGCGGCGTTCTGCTTTTAATCACTTTAACATCCGTCCTGGGCTATGGCCTGAAAACGGCAGTCGGAACAAGTACGTTTATTATGACGTTTACGGCACTGACCGGCGCTGTTTCCCATATTGTAATTGGCGGTGTGCCTAATATGGTCGCATTGGTGGTCTGCGTTGTGTTTGCATTGATCGGAGCAAGGGCATCCGCTCTCTTTGCCAATAAGGTCGATGCAAAAAAACAAAACCAGGTAACAGGCGTTGCGCTCTGCGCTTTAGGCGCTGTGCTGGCCTGCATCAACTGGTTTTTCTGAGGGGATATGAATGAACGAAAAGATTGCGCTTTTGCAGCGGATGATTGACACCAGCCAATACACAGTTGCAATCACTGGAGCTGGAATCTCCGTTGCTTCCGGCATTAAGGCATTTGCCGGTATGAATTTTCCAGTCGTGATGCAAATGACCTCTGTGACTGTTTTGAAAAGTACGCCAGAGCATTACTACAAAATGGCACGAAAAGCATTTCTCGGACCTATGTTTGAGAACGGTCCGACTGTGGCCCACCAAAAGCTGGCACAGTTAGAGCAGCAGGGAAAACTTCAGGGAATCATCACCACAAATATTGACTGCCTGCATAGCTTGGCTGGTTCTGAAAATGTGGCAGAAATTCAAGGGAGCTTTTCTGTCAACAAATGCCTGAAATGTGGGCAGCACTATGACGATGTGCAGATTTGGAATCACGGGAAATGCCCCCGCTGCGAAAGCTGCGGGGGCGTGGTGGGGGCATTTCCTGTCTATGAGCATATTGGGCTGCTGGATAGTGAGGTGCGAAAGGCAAGGAGCTGGGTGGCACAAGCGGAGCTGATCTTGATTATCGGCGCAGAGGGTAGCTACGGGGGTGTGTATTATCCGTATATCAGGTCTAACGCTAAAATTGTGCAAATCAATCCAAAGTCAACACAATTTGACAATGAATCTGAACTCAACATACACGAGCAAGCGGATACAGTGCTTTGTTGTTTGTTATGAAGATTTTGCACAATAAAATATGTGTTGAAATGAGTACATAAACAATGGTTAGCGTTCAAATCCTACATTCTACTTGACAATATCTTTAAGTAATGTGGACTGGCAGCTTGTGTTTTGAAATTTACCCTTGACAAAAGCTCTCTGAGGATATGGTAAACGGCAAATTGACAGATGAACGTTTTGCCAAAATGAGCGCCACTTATGAGCAAGAGCAGAAAGAGCTGATAGCGAGCTCGGCTGAACTGAAGAAAACGGTTGAATCTTGTGAAAATCAGAAAGTTAATATCAATAGTTTTCTTCGGCTGGTTAAAAGCTACACAGAACCCAAAGAGCTCACCCCGGAAATTCTGCATATGTTTGTTGAAAAGATTGTGGTACATTCACCCGACAGGTCAAGCGGGCATCGCGTTCAGCAAATTGATATCCATTACAACTTTGTCGGCCAATTTGATATGTCCGCAGAAAAGGTGAAAAGCAGAAGAAGGACGAAAGCTGAGATGGCGGCTCAAATCATGTCGAATCAACACAGCGCATAGTTCCTTATGACAACTACCCTTTCCTTTCCTATCCTTTCCCCTACCCCTTTCCTTGGGGAACGAGCGGCAAAGCCGCCGGAAGGGAAGGGAACGGAAGCGGGAAGCAGGGAGGCCAAATAGCAGCAGGGGTTATTGTAGTCACGCCCAAGGAGTAAGAAAAATTCCCGTTTCACACAGGTTCCACATTGGCTTTATATAGGTTCCACATGGCGGCGGTACTTTGGTAAAAAGTGCCGCCGCTGTGATTTTGGCGGCTTTAGG
>OFFG01000646.1_pt1 | contig 27672 bp, 19 predicted proteins | sample 1521331 | NCBI WGS metagenome assembly OFFG01 (sample SAMEA3504129, study PRJEB24116) | mouse gut metagenome | biome: mouse gut; feature: mouse-associated habitat; material: faeces | place: Denmark | collected 2011 | reverse complement strand
GTGTCGAAACGGCGGCGGCAGGCTGACGCGTATACGCCCGGAGGCGTAATGGGAAAGCGTCCGGATTATGCCGTGGTCACTTACGGTAATCTGATCCGGAAGGTTTATAAGCATACGCCTGTTATAATCGGCGGGATTGAGGCGAGTCTGCGCCGCCTGTCTCATTATGATTACTGGTCGGATCGTGTGCGGCGTTCCGTTCTTTTGGACTCGGGGGCGGATCTGGTTTCGTACGGTATGGGGGAACGCAGCATTGTGGAAATTGCGGAGGCCCTGGACAGCGGGATTGCGGTGCGGGATATTACGTTTGTTGAGGGGACTGTGTTTAAAACGAGGGATCGCGGGCTGATTTATGATGCGGTGGAGCTGCCGTCTTTTGAGGATGTGAGGGCCGATAAGCGCGCGTATGCAAAAAGCTTTTATACGCAGTACCAAAACACGGATCCGTTTAACGGGAAGCGTCTGTTTGAGACGTACGACGGCAGGCTTTTTGTTGTACAGAATCCGGCGGCAAAGCCGCTTAGCCAAAGCGAGATGGACGCGGTTTATGCGCTTCCGTATATGCGCGCGTATCATCCGTCTTATGAGGCGGCGGGCGGCGTTCCGGCGATTGAAGAGGTGAAATTCAGCCTGGTCAGCAGCCGGGGGTGTTTCGGAGGCTGTAATTTCTGTGCGCTGACGTTTCATCAGGGCAGGATTATCCAGGCAAGGAGCCATGAGTCGATTTTGAATGAGGCGGAAAATATGACGTGGGACGCGGACTTTAAGGGATATCTGCATGATGTGGGCGGGCCTACCGCTAATTTCCGTTCCCCTTCCTGTGAAAAACAGCTGACGGAAGGGGTCTGCCGGGGGAAGCAGTGTCTGTTTCCGGTTCCCTGCAGCAACCTTAAGGCGGATCATACGGATTACCGGGAGCTGCTTAGGAAGCTGCGGGAGCTTCCAGGGGTGAAGAAAGTGTTTATCCGTTCCGGGATCCGGTTTGATTATCTGCTTGCGGATCCGGATCCTGCTTTTTTGCGCGAGCTGTGCGAGCATCATGTCAGCGGACAGCTTAAGGTGGCGCCGGAGCATATCAGCGATGCGGTCTTAGAGAAAATGGGCAAGCCTTCTGCGCGGGTGTACCGGAAATTTGCGGACGCGTACCGAAGGACAAATGAAGCGTTGCAGAAAAAGCAGTATCTGGTGCCGTATCTGATGTCGTCCCATCCGGGATCGACGTTAAAGGAGGCGGTGGAGCTGGCGGAGTTTCTGCGGGATTTGGGATATATGCCGCAGCAGGTGCAGGATTTTTATCCGACGCCTTCCACGATTTCTACATGTATGTATTATACGGGGGTTGATCCGCGCACGATGAAGCCGGTTTATACCGCGGTAAACCCGCATGAAAAGGCGATGCAGCGCGCTTTGATCCAGTACCGCAATCCAAAGAATTACGAACTGGTGCGGGAAGCGTTAAAGAAGGCGGGCAGGGAGGATCTGATCGGGTTTGGCCCCAACTGCCTGATCCGCCCGAGGAAGGGCGAGGCCCCTCCGGGGAAGAAGCCGGCGAAAAAGCCGGTGAAGAAAAAGACGATCCGAAACGTCCATCCAAAAAAGAAGAAAGCGGGGAAGTAGTGTTTCATGCGTGAAGTTAAGATCGGAATCAATGAAGCGGGGCAGAGGTTCGACAAGTATTTAAAGAAGCTGCTCTGCGAAGCGCCGGCAGGTTTTCTTTATAAGATGCTGCGCAAGAAGAATATTGTGTTAAACGGGAAGAAGGCGGCGGGATCGGAACTGCTGAAAGCGGGCGATACGGTAAAGCTGTTTTTGTCGGAAGAGACGTTTTTAAAATTTTCGGCGCAGCCCGGCGGGGCAGGAGAAGGCAGGCTGCCAAAGATTGATTTGGGGAGTCTTCCGTTTTCGGTGCTTTACGAAGACGATGATATTTTGATGATCGATAAGCCTGCCGGGATGCTTTCCCAGAAGGCAAAGCCGGATGATGTTTCGGCAAATGAATATATCCTGGCGTATCTGGCGGCTAAGGGGGCGTATGGCGGAGCGGGCAGCGCGGCGTTTACCCCTTCGGTCTGCAACCGGCTGGATCGCAATACGTCCGGCGTTTTGATTGCGGGAAAGACGCTAAAGGGGCTGCAGGAGATGGCAAGGCAGTTAAAAGCGAGGGAGATTGAAAAAATTTACCTCTGTGCGGTAAGGGGAACGATTACGGAAGCAAGACGGATCAAAGGGTTTATGCGCAAAGGGTGGGAAGAGAATAAGGTGTGTATTTTGCAGGAGGCGGAAACGAAGGAGGATAAGCCGATTGAAACGGAGTATGCGCCCGTGGAAAATTTCCGGGACGCGTCGCTTTTAAAGGTGCGCCTGATTACCGGGCGGACGCATCAGATCCGCGCGCACCTGGCGTCTGTCGGGCATCCGGTGATCGGAGATACAAAGTATGGGGAGGGCGCGCCCGGACGGGGGCATACGCTGTATCTGCATGCATACCGCGTATGCCTTGCCGACGGCCGAAAAGCGGAGGCTGCGCTTCCGGATTCGTTTTTAAAGCTGCTTGAAAAGCTTAAAAAAAACTAGTACTGCATCCGAACAGGAATTGAAGTTTGGAGACACCTGCTTTGTGCCAGTGCTAGGCAAAATTTCGACGGCGATGCGGTGGCATCGTCTAGAAACTTTAACGACGCAATAGTGCGAAGCAGATGGTTCCAGACTTCAATTTCTGTCCGGATGCAGTACTAGCGCCACTTTACACTTCTTTTACATTAACATCATTATACACAACACCAGAGCATAATAAAAGCCAAAACTGCCATTTAATCCGCAAAACGCGCTTTCATACGCCCACAATCAGCTGCTTTTTCGGATAATTCCGGCGCCGTCCTCTGGCTGGCGCATCTTTGCCGGCAGCTTTCACTGTAATATCAACTTCCTATAACCCCGTCTGAAATTACCAAAATCCGATCCGCATAATCGGCCATCTGCCTGTCATGCGTCACCATAATAATCGTCTGGTTATAAAGCCTGGCCGCCTTGCTCATCAGCATTACTACTTCATTTGCGTTTTCCGCATCCAGATTTCCGGTTGGTTCGTCCGCCAAAATTACTGCCGGCGAAATACAAAGCGCTCTGGCAATTGCTGTCCTCTGCTGCTGCCCGCCGGACATTTCGGACGGAAACTTATCCTTGCAGTCTAAAATCCCAAGCGTTGATAATATCTGCAAAACGCTTTCTTTATCTTCTTTACGGCCGTCCAAATGAATCGGCATTATAATATTTTCGTATGCCGTATATTCCGGAAACAAGCTGTAATCCTGGTAAATAAAACCGATTTTCCTGCGCCTGATCTGCGAGAGTTTTTTATCGGGCAAATGCAGGATATTTTCTCCGTCAAGAAGCACTTCGCCTTCATCCGGCGCATCGAGCGTACCTAAAATTTTAAGCAGGGTGGATTTACCGGAACCGCTTTTGCCTACAATCGCCACAAATTCTCCCTGGCCAAATGAAAGACTGCATTTTTTTAAAGCTTGCACTTTGATTTTATCATTTCCATACGTTTTGGATATGTCTTTGCATTCTAATACTCTTTTCATCTTAATTTCTCCTTTTTTATAAAATTTCTGATAGACAGATATGAAATAAATGTAAGCGCCAGTATCAAAGCCGCAACCATAACCGCCAAATACGGCAGGCGAACGGAACGGGCCGCAAATTCAAACGAAAGCAAAAAACGGTTGTCGGTATTGGCCTGCAATAGTTCCGACCAGGAATAAACTCCTTCCGATAACAATTCTGTCCCTTTGCCCTGTGCGCCTGTAAAAGAACTTTGTTCCAGTAAATTTCCGGCCAAAACCGCCAAAAAGCAGCAGGGAATACTAAACCCCATCCACAAAGCCTGTAAAAAACGTTCTTTCACACAAAGAAACCGCAGCCTTGTCCATTCCATGCCAAGCTGCCTCAGCAAGCGGTATTTCCCGGTACGACGCTCATTTTGTATTTGCCCGAAATAAACCTGAATCAGCAAAAAAAGAAATAAAATAATCAAAAATAAAACGCCGTATGTGCAAAGCTGACGCGTCAGAGTGTGCAATTCCTGCTGCCGCTTCTCAAAACCGGAACGATACTGCATATAATTCCTTTGAAAAACAGATGTCAGGCGCTTTTGCGTCGATTCAAATGACTGGCTGCCGTTCAGATCAATCAGGATACGGTTTTCCCTTAATATCTTCCCGTCTGCCTGCGCAATCCGCCCGGCCAGCTTTTGGGAACCGATTATAACATATAGGGAATCCGGCAATTTCCCGTCCCAACGTTCTGAATCCGTGTTTATAACTGCGCCTACCGTTACAGGAACAACCCCCGGAAGGCTGTATTCTTCCGGAATATGCGCCGGAAGCGCATAACCTGTCATTTTTACCGGCTTAGATTCGGCTTCACCGCTCACAATCTTAGCGGAAACTCCGGGCTTAAGCGTAGGATCGCTTTGTATTTTTTTATAACTCCCTCTGTTTGCGCTATCGTTTACTATGTCGTAAAAGCCAAAAAACAAGACAATAACCTGCTTCCCGTCCCAAAATGCCTGTTCGTTTAGCCCGCTCAGATCCGCTTCTTTTTCCAGTTCTTGTAAAATGGGATCCCGTTTTTCAAAAAAGCAAAAATCCATATCCCAGTATTCCTCGTCCGCAGTATTGGAACGGCCTTCATACAAATCTGCTTTCCGCTTCTCTATCAGGCTGTTTTTCTTATTTTCCCACTGCAGGATATGCGTGTGATCCCAGGTTCGGTATTCGATCCGTTCAATGCCAATGAATGTGGACAGCTCTTCCTTAAGCTCTTCGCCAATCCCATGATACATATCAAACGACGTGTCCACAACACTTACATGTTCTTCCCCGTTTTTGTCATAAATGTCTTTGCGGATATCCATTTTATAAAATGCGGAAAAATCCTGCAGCCCGTCGGTTTCCCCTGCATATCTTTGTACAGACTCACCCACCTTGTTCAGGCAAAGCATCAAAATGGTACAGACAATACAGGAAAACAGAATATCGGCCCCTTTCTGGAACGGATGCATCATACCCTCCCGACGCAGATAACGGCTGGCTGTGCCGCGCTCCCTGGCCGCATCACGGCGTATCCTCTTGAACTGGCGCCCCGTCGACGTATGCCTGTTTTGGAAGATATTTTGATCCCGGCACTGAATCCAGGCGCACAGCGCCCCAAACAACAGAATACCAAAAGACGCAACGAACTGTACGGCAAAATCACCCGGGCGGAACACAAAAAAAGACGGCAGCTGCTGTTTTTCAGAAACAAAGCGGCAGATAAGCGCTCCCGGCAGATACGGCAGCAGCATTGCGCAAAACGCGCCCGGGAACACCCCGCAGGCCGTTTCCGCAACTATCATCATTATGATCTGCTCCCTTCCAGCTCCAATAGCACGAAGCCGGTAATACCACTTCCGCCTCTGCGACGCATAAGACATCATCAGGTAGCCTACCGCCAGCGCCCCGGCCAACACCAAGACCCATTTCATTGTCCCAAACATCATACCGGAACCCCATACCCGGTTTTCGTACGTATAGCTGTTATAAGCCCTGGCGTATTCCGGTTTTAAGAACGCGCCGGTAAATTCCTCCATACTGATATTTTCATAATCCCTGCCAAGCCTGTAATAATATGTTTCATAGGACGGTCCGCACAATTTTGATAACCCTTCTTCTGTTACAATACAATGGGGCGGACGATAAGAATCCTTATGGTTCCAGTTGTCGGCATAGCTTTTTAATATCCCGACAAGCCGGTAATTTTTTTCGGGAACCGCGCCGTCCTTTTCAACGGCGGCACGTATTGTCTGGCCCAGTTCATAACTATAACCAAGCTTGGAAAGAGCGGATAACTCCATTGCTATTTCGTCTGAAGCCTCCGGCATCCTTCCATCGCAAAGCGTAAGGCTTCCAAGCCTAAAAAAAGCTTCGTCGGCCGTTCCAATGCAAACATCGCTTGGCAGGCCGTCCCTTTTTACCATATTTCCCGCCACTTTGCATACGCCTACCCCTTCGAAATAAGGATGGTTTAATTCCTCAAACCGGATTTTGGAATTTTCATAATCCTTTGTGGCAGACATCACCCAATCTCCGTAATTTTGATAATTGCTTTCTATGAGATATCTGTCCATACAGTTCTGGAACAACGTAACCGAAGACATAAACAAAACAGAACTGAATATGGCAATGGAAACATACCGTATTTCTTTTTTACGCCGACGGATGCCGGTCAAATACATTTGCAAGAATATAAACATATCGTCAGCTCCTTTCTAGTACTCCATCCGGCCAGAAATTGAATTGTGGAACCATCTGCTTCGCACCATTACGTCGTTAAAATTTCTAGACGATGCCACCGCATCGCCGTCGAAATTTTGCCTAGCACTGGCACAAAGCAGGTGTTTCCAAACTTCAATTCCTGGTCGGATGGAGTACTAGGTATTGTAAAAGTATTATAAGGGAATAATCTTACAAAAAAGTGACAGGCAGCCGTCATATAATTTCTGTATCCACCAAATCAATGACATAAAATCAAAAAATAAATATTGTGTAGATACTATTGATACCTTGTGTTAAAATGTGTATATTATTATAAATGCAAATCTTATGCAAAAATATATATTTTACATAGAAAGGAATGATAAATAATGACAGAACAGAAAAACGATCACTATTACGGCATATTTACCATGATTTTCATTGTTATGGTTCCCATTATCTACTTTTCATTTTTTAAAACGCAGAAAAACCTGATCTGGGATCGCGACGGGCTGCGTCAGCATTACAATGCCTTGGTGTATCTGGGACAATGGGGACGGGAAATCATTGAGAATATCTTTCAAAACCATAAATTCCAGGTTCCCCTTTGGGATTTCCATATCGGCTATGGTTCTGACATTATTACCACCTTCCACTATTATGTGATTGGCGATCCGCTCAACCTGCTCAGCGTCTTTGTTCCGTCGAAGCATACGGAATATTTATACAGCGCCCTTATTATCCTGCGCATATATTTATCCGGCCTTAGCTTTAGCTACTACTGCCGGCAGATGGGAAAAAGCAATTCCGCCGTACTTGGGGGCGCGTTCACCTATGCGTTCTGTGGATTTATATTATACGCCGGTATCCGCCATCCATACTTTGTAAATCCCATGATATATTTTCCCCTGCTGTTAGCGGGAGCGGAATGGGTATTCCGGAAAAAAAATCCCGCCCTTTTTATTTTCATGGTATTTATTTCGGCCATCAGCAACTTCTATTTCTTTTATATGATTGTACTGGCTGTAATCGCCTATGTCGGCATACGCTTTTTTACGCTTAGCCATGAAAGCATCTTAAAAGAAGCCGTATCGGTTATTGCCCGGTTCGCCGGTTTTGCCATAGTGGGGGTCAGTATGTCCGCCGTCATACTGTGCCCGGTTCTCGTACAGTTTTTCGGCACAAACCGGCTCGGCAACAAAAAAGAAATTCCCCTGTTGTTTGAACCGAATTTTTATGTGCGCTTTATTCCGTCTTTCCTGACCGCGGAACATTTCGGGACCTGGACTATCCTGGGGTTTGCAGCGCCGGCGCTGCTTGCGGTTCTTGTGCTGTTTGGAACCAGGAAAAAATACCTGCGCTTAAAAATCACATTATGTGTTGCGACGGCGCTATTGTGCTTGCCGTACGCCGGTAATGTATTCAATGGCTTTGCCTATGTGTCAAACCGCTGGTGCTGGATTTATGCGTTTCTTATTTGCTACATCCTGGTCACGGTCTGGGACGATATGGTTTTATTGAACGGCGCTTCCAAACGGTTCATTTTGGCGGCAAGCGCGCTCTACGCCTTACTTTTTGTACTGATGCAGGCCAAAGCCGGACGTATTTGGCTTTTCCCCGTCATACTATACGCCGTCCTGCTGGCAGCTGCATTTGCCGCCTCCCGCTTCCAGGCCAAAACGCGCGTTCCAAAAATTGCAAGCGGATGCTTTCTATTCGTTACCCTGCTCCATATCGCTGCAAATGCTTACAACCTCTACAGTCCCGATATGCGCAAATATTCTTCACGCTTTGTAACAATGGGCACGGCTTTACAGCAGATTCTTGAAACGCCTCCCACGGCGTTAAAACACATCAAAAAAACAGACGATTCCTTTTACCGGTATGAAACGAACGACCTGGAAGTTTTAAACGCCGCAACCATAGCAAAAGAAAACGGGGTCCAATATTACTGGAGTTTGGAAAACGGAAATATTTCCAGTTACTTAAAAGACATGTCGCTGCGCTCATTTGTGATACACAACTATAAGGATCTGGATCACCGTACCTTTTTGGACGCTTTGGCCGGCGTGAAATATTATATCCGCAAAAACCCCTGCGACGTACCGTTCGGCTTTCGGTTAAACGATACGATTGCGCTGTTGCCATGGACGGTTTATCAGGTTTATGAAAACCAATACGCACTGCCTTTAGGATACACCTATGATTCTTACATCCCAAACGAAACATGGCAGGACATGGAGGACTACGAACGGCAGGAAGCGCTGATGCAGGGGCTTGTAACAGATCCTGCGCAGGAACAAGAGGCCTTAAGCCATTTCCCAAAAACAGATCTGACATTTTCGTCGCAGATCATGGGTTATACGGTTTCTCCCGGAAAAGGCGTTAAAATGCTGCCCAGCAGTTCGTTTCGGATCAAAAAGAAGAATGCCAAACTGACTCTGTCATTTACCGGGCTGAAAAACTGCGAAACATACCTTTCCGTACAGGGCGCAGTTATTATTCCGGACGACCCCATACGGGACGACTTGAATATTACCGTAAAATCCGGGGATTCCGAAAACCTGATGCGTTATATGTCCAACCGAAACCGAAACTTTAAAAACCAGAAAAATTACCTGATTAACCTGGGATATCACGAGTCCCCTCAGACAGAAATTACGATTAAATTTCCGGCAAAGGGAACGTATTCGTTTGAAAGCTTAAAAATCATCTGTCAGCCAATGGATCATTATTCCGGACAGATTGCCGCGCGCAAGGCGGATATCTTAGAAAACGAGACGCTCGACATTAACACGGTCTCCGGAACCGTCTTCCTCTCCAAAGATAAGATTCTCTGTTTATCTATCCCTTACAGCAGGGGCTGGCGCGCATGGGTCGACGGCAAAGAACAAAAACCGATACGGGCAAACGGTATGTTTATGGCCTTGCCTCTGTCAAAAGGACGTCACGAAGTCCGGCTGCACTATCGGACGCCCGGCCTTACCGCAGGAGTTTTGATCAGCATGGCGGGGTTTATTGTGTTTTACATTTTATGGAAGCTTTCATTACCGATTTTCGTACCTGAAGAAGACGAATTCCCGCTAGAACTATAATAAGCAGTACAACCGAAGCAAAGCTTACGGCCGGATTTGTAAATTCCCGCATCTGATCCGCCGTAAGCGCCGCCGGATCCGACACATAATCCTGCAGCCGATCCGACCACTGGCGCAGCCCCGCGGTTCTCATTGCCTTTAAAAATCCGCGGTAATTCCCGGCCGCTATCACCGCGTACCCGCACGGGACGCTAAACGCCATCCACCAGGTCTTACATATGCTTTCCCGAAACGCCATCCCGTTTAAAAAGCCGCTTTCCATCCCAAGCTGTTTTAACAGTCCGTACTCCTGTCTGCAGAACTGATCCTGCAGCCTGTGAAAATGAATATACAAAAGCAGAAACAAAAACAGCACAACACCGTGCAAAACGCCATAAATACACAAAATCCGGATATAAACATTTCGTGCCGCAGCAAGTTCCTCGGCGTCTGAGCCATACTCCATCTCCTGCTCCTTAAAAATGTCGGCAAGCCTTTTCTGCGTTGCTTCAAACGAAGAGACCCTGCCAAGATCCACTTCCAGGCGGTTGTGGCAAACCTGCTTTTTATCTGCCTTCGCCACGCGCTGCGCCAGCGCTTCTGACGCAATAATCCCATACTCGTACATAAAAAAGTTTGTCCGCATCCTCCATTTAAGCGGCAAATCCTGTATTACCGCCCCCACTTTGACCGGAGTGCGCCCCGGAAGGCTGTCAAGATTTTCAAACCTCAATGGAACGGACTGCTGTGACTCGGCGCTTACAATCTCCGCCATGTCCCCCGGATGAATGGTGGTTTCCCGGATGCCGCCTTCTTTTTGCCCGGACATCCCCAAACCCTCGTATTGCCCTAACAATACAATTATTTCTTCACCGTTTAAAAATGCTTCTTCATTCAGCCCCTGCAGAGAAAAATCCCGCTTTAAATCTTTTAAAATTTCCCCCGCCGATTCATAATAGGAAAAAATTGTACTGGGAATCTTTACGCTGTTCTGTTCGTATTTTTCTTTTACACACTGTTCGACCGGACTGTTTTCTTTTCCCTGCCAGGAAAGAATATGGGTCTGATCCATTGTCTGAAACCCAAGCTTTTGGATTCCAATCAGCGAACAAATTTCATCTTCCGTTGTCTTATCCATCCCAAAATACATATTGTAAGTCATATCGCCGCCGCCGAGGCTCCCGTCTGCAAATGTCGTATAATACATAAACGGGCGTGTTTTTGACGCCGAAAAATCATGGCTTATTTCCGCCGTCAGCGCATACGTCTTGTATGCCTCGTACATTTTATTTAGGCACAATACCAAAAACAGGCACACGCCAAACGAAAACAACGCAAACGCCGCCTGCTGCACAGGATGCAGCTTTCTCTGGCGCCGCAGGAATATACGCCCCACGTTCCGTTCCCTTTTCGTATCCCGGCGCAGGCATCTTAGCTGCCGTTTTGTAATCCCGCCGCTGTTTTTGCTCAGGTTTTTATCTCTGCCGGACGCCCATGCGCACACTACGGAAAACAAAATCATGCCAAACGCCGCCAACATCTGCAAAAAGAAATCCTCCGGGTAAAAAGTAAAAAAATAGGGAATGGAAAGCCCTGACGAGACGCCGGCGCAAACCGCGGCAAAGACCGCATAAGGGACTGCCATGCCAAGAAACGCGTAAGGAAGCGCGCCGCAGGCCGCTTCCATAAAAATCATCGCCTTTATCTGCGCTTTATCCGCTCCCGCGCTGCGCAGCCTGTAGTACCATTTCCTGCGCTGCGATACATAAGAGAGCATCAGATATCCCATGGCCAGCGCGCCGATGCACGTTAAAAGCAGCCGGACGGCGTCAAACGTTTCTTTTGAACCCCAGACCCGGTTCTCGTAAACGTAGCTGTTGTACTCCCGGGCATGGCCTTCGATAAAAAACGCCTGTGTAAATTCATCCATATCAAGGTTTTCGTAGTTTCTGTCAAGCTGGTAAAAATACGTAGCATAACGCGGCGCGGCGACGCGGGCAAACCCTTCTTCTGTTACAATACAGTTTGGCAGAGGATACCGAAACTTGTGCTTCCAGTTTTCCGCAAAACTTTTCACCGTCCCGGACAGCAAATAGTCCGCTTCCAAAACTTCCCCTTCCGAAAGGATTCTGACACGTATTGTCTGCCCCAGTTCATAGCTGTACCCCATCGCGGAAAGGGATGCTAAATCCATTGCAATTTCCGTTTCTGTCTGCGGGAACCGTCCTTCATACAATGTAATATTCCCCAGTTTTTTTGCCGCTTCATCCACCGTTCCAATGCAAACGCCCGCCGGTTGCTGCTGCTCGTCTGCCAGAGACGGCCCGCTGACACATTTGCCGCAGGTTTTTAAATACGGATGATCCATTTCTGAAAACAAAACTGCGGAATCTTCGTAATCTTCCACGGCTGAGATTACCCAGTCCCCATAATTTAAATAATTCGTTTCCATCAGGTAACGGTCCATAATATTTTGGAACAGCGTAACAGACGACATAAACAGCGCCGCCATAAACGCCGCAAGGGAAACATACCACATTTCCCGTTTCCGCCGTTTCTGCCCTGTCAAAATCATTTTCAAAAAAATCCCCATAAGCTTCTCTCCTTTCGGCCTTCCACAGGACGCGCAAGAACATTTGCCCTCGCAATCTGCACGCGCCCGCCCTTTTATAAATACCATACCCGGAAAACCTTACAGGAAGGTGACTCTTTTATAATTTCTCATTTTTTAAAGCATATACCGGCAATACAACTGCAAACACCGCTCCGCCCTCCTCGTGGTTTGCGGCATGGATTACGCCGAAATGCCGCTCGATAATCAGTCTGGCCAGATTTAACCCAATACCGGAATGCGATTTTTTTGCGTTATGGGGAATATAAAAACGATCAAAAATATAAGGCAAATCCTGCGGGAAAATACCAGGGCCATGATCCCGCACCGTAATTTTCATGCCCTCCGCCGTCCGGGAAACCAAAACCTGTACCGGCAGGCCGCTTTTATCATGCTCCAGGCAATTTTTCAAAATATTTAAAAAGGCTTCTTTAAGCCATTCGAAATCCCCGTAAAACGGTCCAACCGGGCCGGACGCCTTTTCTGCGGACACGATAATCCTTTGTTCCGCATCCGGCAGGATATTTCTACACTCTTCCAAAAGCTGCTCCATCCCAAACGGTTCTTTGCGCATTATAATTTTTCCCGCTTCCAGCCTTCCGATATTCAAAAGACGCTTCATAAGCGACTCAATTCCCCCTAAATGCGAAAAACATTCCAAAATCCGTTCTTTTTGCGCGTCGTCCGCTTCTTCTAACGCCAGATCCAGGGAAATAGAAATACAGCTTAACGGCGTTTTGATCTGATGCGCGACATTTTCTATAAACATCTGCGTATCGCTGTTTTTTTTCTGCAAATACTGCTCTTTTGCGCAGAGCAATCCCAAGGTATCCGAAATTTCACAAATCAGCGGCGCGCCAAAAAACGGGTAGCGTTCCGGCTTCAATCCCTTCCAGTCCTTCCTCGCATCGCGGATATCTCCGCACAAAGCCTCTTCCTGGGACATACGCTGTTTTTTCCGCCGTAAAAACAAATAAAACAGGAACACCAAAAGCGCCGCCTGCATCAAAAGCATCCCTATATAGGCCTGATCCCATCCGCTCTTTTTCAACAGGTAATCCGTCCCTTTCTGGGTATATCCAAGCGCAATCATAGCATGTTCCCCTTCGGGCATTTTGTCCCAGTACAGACTCTCTTCAAACAGGTAAGGAACGATTTCTTCACACAGGCCAGGATCTTTTTCGTATAAAATTCCAACCATATTCTGCCAGGCGGTTAAAAAAGAACCCCGTATCAGAAAATACGACATAACATAAAGGCCAATCAAAAGGAGACTTCCAGCTGCAAAGCCCGTAATCCAGGCGGTTTTGTTTTGTTTTGCCATTGTTGCCCACCCGCTTTCTTATTCTAACCGTTCCGTCACCGGCTGTATAAACCGATATCCAAATCCCCGGATTGTCTCAATGTATTCGGAGCCTGTTTTTTTTCGCAGACGGCTCATATGGACGGAAAGCGTATTGTCTTCCGCAAACTTTCCGCAAGCGTCCCAAAGCTTCTCCATAAACTGTTCCCGTTTTACAATACGCCCGGCATTCCGCATTAATATTTCCAAAAGCTGGTATTCCACTGCGCCAAGCGGCAGGCTCGCGCCGTTTTTGTAAGCCAATCCCTGCCTGCAGTCCAGCTTAATATCGCCGCTGTGCAAAATTTTTTCGGCGCAGACGGATTCCTGGCGGCGCAGGTTCGCCCGGATCCTTGACATCAACTCAGCCGTTCGGAACGGCTTTGTAATATAGTCGTCGCCGCCAATATTTAATCCTTTCACAACGGATTCTTCGTCGTCGCAGGCAGTCAGAAAAATGACCGGCGTCATTGTGTGCCTGCGGATACGGCTGCACAATTCGAAACCGTCGCCGTCCGGCAGCCAGACGTCTAACAGAAACAGGGCAATGTCTTTTTGGTTCAGGACATAGTGCATTGCTTCAGAAAGGGTGGACGCGGCAAGCGGCTCATAATTGTGCCGCGTTAAAAGTTCTTTTATATTTTTTCTCAGGTGAAATTCATCTTCTACAATCAGGATTTTTTTCATAAGAATCAATACTCCTTTTGAAGTTTTTTCGTATCGTACCATACATTTTAGCGGGATGGCAAGCAATTGGCGCTACGCCTTATGCATTGTAAAAAACAGCCGCGCGATTTCTTCTTATTATTTATGTCATTTCAAATATTGACATAGGTTCGCCTGCTTGTTAGAATAGCGGTATATGCGAAAAATCTGCAAAGAATTGGGAGGAAAGAGGGATGTATCATTGCCATGTTCAGTTTTATTTAGCAGGCCGGCCATGCAGGGCTTTTGAACTGATAAAAGAAATGTCTCCTATGGAACATTTTACCTATGAGTTTTCAGAAAGCGAAACGCCCTGTGAAACATTGGCGGCAAAGGCAACTGTTATTTTTGCAAACTTAGAGGATATGGATGTAAAAGCAGCGCTTAAGCCCCTGATTTGCGGTAAGTCCGAAGAAACGGAACTGGTTTTGCTGACCAAAAAAGAACAGGCGGGCCTTTTAACAGAACGCCTTACGTCATTAAAAGACCTGTGGACAACACCCATGTCAGACGAAGAAATCAGGTTCCGCTTGCTGCGATGGCAGCAGGCGTTTAAAATGGGTAAGGATTTCTGGCAAACCAACCATTTTCTGGAAGCCGCTATTGACAACACGCCTAATTTGATTTGGTATAAAGACAAAAACGGAATACATGAAAAAGTAAACAACAGCTTCTGCCAGACGGTCAATAAGTCAAAAGCCCAGGTAGAAGGGCGCGGCCATGCTTACATTTGGGACGTCGAACATGACGACCCGGTCTGTATCGAATCCGAGCGTAAAGTCATGGAACACCAAAAAACATATGTTTCCGAAGAAAAAATAGAAACGGGCGAAGGCGAACGCCTGCTTGAAACCTACAAATCCCCGCTGTACGATTTGGACGGCAGCGTTATGGGAACCGTAGGAGTAGCCATAGACGTTACAAAAGAACACGATTACAAACTGGAAATTATCAGCAAAAACCGCACGCTGGAAACGATTTTTACTACTATGGACTGCGGTATTATGTGCCATACGGTTGACGGTTCGCGCATTTTAAGCATTAACCGGGCAGCGCTTAAAATTTTAGGCTATGAAACCCAGGAAGAAATGATTGCGGCGGGCTTTGACATGGTTGCGGACTCCGTTTTAGATGAAGACAAAGGCGCGCTCAGGGAAGCGATATGCAGCCTCAAAAACGAAGGCGACAGCATCAGCGTCGAGTACCGCGTCAGCCACAAAGACGGCAGCATACTGCACATCATGGGCAATGTCAAGCTGATAGAAGAAAACGGGGAACCGCTCTACCAGCGATTCCTTTTGGACTGTACGGCCCAAAAGCTGCAGGAAAAAAAGAACGAGCAATACCACAAAGAACTTATTCAGGCGCTGGGCGTCGATTACAGCCTGGTCTGCTATTATAACCTGAATACAGGCAAAGGCATCCCGCTGCGGATGAGCGACGAAGACCGCGATATTTTTGAATTTATTTTTACGCCCGAGCTTTCATTAGACGAAAGCATCCAGCTTTATATGCAAAAGTTTGTATATGAAGACGACCGCAAAATGCTTCAGCAGGCCGTAGACAAAGAAAAGCTTCAGAAAGAACTCGAAGAAAAAAAATTGTACTACGTAAACTACCGGACGCAGAAATACGGCGAAATGAAATATTACCAGATGAAATTCGTCTATGCGGGAGCGCTTGACGACAGCCACGGAATTGTCCTGGGACTGCGCAGCGTAGATGCGGAAATCCGCAGCGAAATGGAACAAAAGAGCCTGCTCGAAGACGCTCTTTTGCAGGCGAACCGCGCAAGCAAAGCAAAAAGCGTATTTCTTTCCAATATGTCGCACGACATCCGCACGCCGATGAATGCGATCGTCGGCTTTACGGCTCTGGCCATTACCCATATTGACCGCAGGGATCAGGTAGAAGAATACCTCAAAAAAATCATGACTTCCGGAAACCACCTGCTGAGCCTGATTAACGACGTTTTAGATATGAGCCGCATTGAAAGTGGCAAGATGCACCTGGAAGAAAAACCATGCCGCCTGCCGGATATCCTGCACGGGCTCCGCAATATTGTACAGGCCGATATCCATGCAAAACAGCTTGACCTATACATCGATACCGTCGACGTATTTGACGAAGAGATTTTCTGTGACAAACTGCGTTTAAACCAGGTACTGTTAAACCTGCTCAGCAACTCCATTAAATACACGCTTGCAGGCGGTATCATCAGCCTCCGCATTACCGAAAAACCGGGCGCGCCCGCCGGCTATGCCAATTATGAATTTTTAATAAAGGATACCGGCGTCGGCATGAGCGAAGAATTTGTAGCGCACATTTTTGAATCGTTTGAGCGGGAGAAAAATACCACCATCAGCGGTATTCAAGGCACAGGGCTTGGAATGGCCATTACCAAAAACATCATAGACATGATGAACGGGACAATCGAGGTCAAAAGTGAAAAGGGCGTCGGCACAGAATTTATCGTTACTATTATGTTCCGTTTGAATACCCAGGTAAACGAAATAAGAGATATACCGGAATTAAAAAACAGCAGGGCGCTTGTGGTAGACGACGATTTCAACACCTGTGACAGCGTATCTTATATGCTCAGCCAAATCGGGATGCGGGCGGAGTGGACGCTCTCCGGAAAAGAAGCCATTCTGCGCACCCGCCAGGCAGAATCGCGCAACGACGGATACTGCGTCTATATTATTGACTGGCTTTTGCCGGACATGAACGGAATCGAAGTAACCCGCAGAATCCGAAACGAAATCGGAGAGCACGTTCCCGTTATTATACTGACGGCATACGACTGGTCTGAAATTGAGGACGAGGCCAAGGAAGCCGGCGTCACAGCTTTCTGCAGCAAGCCGCTGTTTCTATCGGAGTTAAGAGACTGCCTGTACTCTATTGTGAGTTCAGAAGACGAAAAAGAAACGGACAGCCATGTCCAGACAGAATCAATATCCACAGGGCGCGTCCTGTTAGCGGAAGACAATGAACTCAACCAGGAAATTGCTGCTGAAATATTAAGGGACGCGGGGTTTCACACGGAAATTGCCCCAAACGGGCAGATTGCCCTGGATATGCTCAAAAACTCCAATCCTGGCTATTACCAGGTGGTGCTTATGGACGTCCAGATGCCCGTCATGAACGGCTACGAGGCTGCAAAAGAAATCCGCAGGCTGACCAATCCAAAGCTTTCTTCCATTCCGATCCTGGCAATGACCGCCAATGCGTTTGAAGAAGATAAGCAGGAAGCGCTGCGCTGCGGAATGAACGGCCATATCGCCAAACCGATTGATATCGACAATTTATTTGAAATGCTCAGAAAGGCGCTTGCTTAGTTATGATTCAGGATATTGCACCCCACCGTTACGACATCACATACCGTAAGCCCATACGGCAACCAGGCGATCCCCTGCTGGTCTTTAACAAAGGGCGTTTGTTATGCCGCCGGAGGAAAGATGATATCAGATACCCTTTGGCAGCCGAACTAAACGGCCCGTTCCCCTTGCTTATACAAAAAACGGTTTTTTTGTTCCGGATAGACGAGCAAAATTTTTGGGGACTGCCGGAAGAAGGCCCCGAAGAATTTGGGGATTATGTTTACTTACCAAACGGGGAACTGCGTTCCATCCGTCCCATTTGGAAAGCATTTGCAGGCGTTACGGGCTTTCATCTGTATCAATGGTATACGTCAAACCGCTTTTGCGGATACTGCGGAACTAAAATGCAGCAGCATGCAACGGAACGCGCCATGCTTTGCCCCTGCTGCGGACAGATCCGCTATCCGCAGATTTGCCCGAGCGTTATCGTCGCCATTACATATAAAGACCGTCTTCTGATGACAAAATACGCTTCCGGACACAGCGCCTTCCAAAAATACGCCCTGGTTGCAGGATACGTGGAAGCAGGCGAAAGTTTAGAAGACGCCGTACGCCGTGAAACCATGGAGGAAGTTGGGCTTACGGTTAAAAACATACGCTATTATAAAAGCCAGCCGTGGGGATTTTCATACGCCCTTCTTGCAGGCTTTTTCTGCGAAGCAGACGGCAGTCCCGCAATTTTGATAGATCGGGAAGAATTATCTTTCGCAGAATGGTTTTCCAGGGGAAACCTTCCCCGGGAACGTTCGGAGCCTGCCATCAGCTTAACCGGAGAAATGATTGAAGTTTTTGAGACAGGAAAGGAGAGATAACATATGTCCGGGAAGAAAACAGATTTTCACAGACGGGGCATCAAAAAAAGCCTCAATATAAGAATATTAAGCAGCACAACTTTAAATATTTTGGTTTTGGTCTTTGTCTGCTGTGTCATTATGACATTTTCCATGCAGAAGCTGGCCGTAAACATTTTGCTGGACAGCCTGCAGCCAATGGGGCGGCAGTCAGCTAAAACTGTTGAGGCAAATATCCATATGTTAGCGGACCGTATGATGGGGCTTGCAGCCGATTCCCGCATCACTGCACCGGATCCCGCTGAGGCAAAAGCCGGACGGACGGAAATACTGACAGAAGCTGCGGAGACTTACGAACTGTATACGATTGCGCTTTATGACTTAGACGGCAAGCTTGTACAGGGAACAGATAACGCGCCCCGGAATCTGGAAGGCAATTTCTTTTCGCTCCTGAAAGAAACAGATAATCTGACCACCGATGCTTCCACCATTTATGAAGAAAAACTTGGCATCAAAATGGGAATGCCGGTAAAAAAAGACGGAGAAACGGTCTTATACCTAATCGGCGTTTACAAGTATGATACGCTCAATGACGTTATCAGCAATATTAACCTTGGTAAACGCGGTATGGCCTACATGGTAAACCAGGACGGCACGCTGACCGGGCATCCGGATCAGTCCCTGGTCCTGGCTAAAAACACATTGGTACAGCTATGCGACAATGATGAAGAGGCTGTCAGCCGCGTAACCACCGGAGAAACCGGCGCAACCGAGTTTTCGGCAAACGGCGAACGGATGCTTGCCGCATTTTCTCCCATCCGCGGCACGCAGTGGTCCCTGGTGATCCAGGTTCCAAAGTCAGATTACTACCCGTTAATCAGCGCGGCGCTGTGGATCGCTATTTTATCTACTTTAGCAGTACTAATCATTTCCATCTTACTGGTACTCCGCCTTGCCCGTTCGATTTCCCGTCCGGTTAAACATGTTACAGACCGGATGCTCGGCCTTTCCGACGGCGATCTGCATACTGAAGTAACCCTGACGCATTCCAAAGACGAATTAGAACTTTTAACCCGGACATTAGACGATACCGTAGAAAGCGTCAACCGTTACATATCGGATATCCAGCAGGTTCTGACCCAGGTTGCGGGCGGCAACCTGCTCGTCGAACCACAGGTAGATTATAAAGGAGATTTTGCCCTGATCCGCTCCAGCCTGCATACGATCCTGGCATCTATGAACGAAACTATCGCAGGCTTTGGCTCCGCCGCCGCCCGCCTGGCCGATATGTCGGAAGAACTAAACGATCAGTCCGGGCAGCTGCATCAGGCTTCTGTAGAACAAAACGAGTCGACGGAAGCGCTTGTACACGAAGTTTCCAATGTCAAAGAACAGTTAGGCAACGTCTCCCACAGCAGCGATGAGACCCGAACCAAAACAGCAGAAATCACCCGCTGCGTCAGAGAGGCCAACACGCGTATGGCGTCCCTTTCCGGCGCAATGGACAACATCAGCACAAACGCCCAGGAAATCACTAAAATTGCCAAAGCCATTGAAGATATCGCATTCCAGACCAGCATTCTGGCCATTAACGCTTCCGTAGAAGCATCCCGCGCAGGAACCGCCGGAAAAGGGTTCGCCGTTGTAGCGGACGAAGTAAAACAATTAGCTTCCAAAAGCTCCGAGGCCGCGCAAAGCGCTACGGATATGGTAAGCAGTACCAAACATATTATTCAAAAAGGCGTGGAACTGACTGCCGATACGGCAGGCTCCTTAGAAGATATTTCCGCCGTTTCCGGCCAGATCAGCGCCATTACCGATCAACTGGTCGCAGCGGTAGAGGGACAGGAAAACGCGATTGCCGTTATGGAAGAGCGGATTGAACACATTTCCGCAATTGCCGACCGGAACCTGCAGAATGCGGTTGGGACGAAGCATTCCAGCGGGCTGCTGGAACAAGAAGCGGAATCGCTTCGGGCCCAGGTGAAAAAATTTGTAGTGAAGGGGGAACAGGAACAATGAAACGGATATTATGCCTGCTATTGATTTTAGCGCTGGCGGCGTTGCCGCTGGCCGGCTGCGGGGAAAAAACAGGTCTTCAGGACGGATATTACACGGCACAGGCTGCAGAATTTAACTTTGGCTGGAAAGAATACATTACCATTATGGTAAAAGGCGGCAGTATTGTTTCTGTGGAATACAATGCGGAAAATGCCAGCGGATTTATCAAAAGCTGGGATAACGCCTATATGCAGAATATGCTTCACTCCAACGGAACCTATCCAAACGAATATACCCGAGAATATGCGGGACAGCTGCTGGAAAAACAGGCAACCGATCAATTAGACGCCCTGTCCGGCGCTACGTCCTCATACAATTCTTTTCAGAAACTGGCTACGGCAGTGCTCGAACAGGCAAAACAGGGAGATTCCAGCGTTGTATATGTCGATACGGCAGAGTAACCCGGCACAGGAGCCGGAATCCCTGCTATTGTGCTGTATCGGCTGCGGACTGCGCAGCTCCAGTGAACTGTTACTTCTGCGGTATCCGGCTTAAACAAATGGATTGCCCTTTTGCCAATATTATGCTATACTGAAAAACAATGACGATGATTTACAGAATGATTAAAAAGAAGGAGGCCTGCATGAAACATTTACCCAAAACATTTTTGATTTGTGTTTTGTCCCTGTCAAGCCTCCTCCTTTTTGGATGTTCCGGCAAAGATATGCCGGATATGCCCAAAAGCCCGCTGGCCAATACCAGTTCCGGCGGTTCAAAAAGTTCCGGTAATCAAGCCGAAGCGGATCCTTCCGTCCCTCCGCGGGACAATACGCCGCAGGCATTGGTTCCGGAAGCATCCGGTACCGCCGTTTACGGAAATGACCTGACTTCCATTGACGCTTCCCATGCGGAAGAAGGCTATATCATGGTCAAATATACCGGAAGCAACGCTAAGGTTAAGCTGCGTATAGCCGGCCCGAACCAGTCGGAATACATATACCTGCTTTCCGGAGGCCAGGAATACGAAACGTTCCCACTTACCTGCGGCAGCGGCAATTACCAGGTTCAGGTTCTGGAAAACGCAAACGCCGATATGTATGCGCTTGCATTTTCCACCGATTTGAGCGTTACAATTACCAATGAATTTGGCCCGTTTTTGTACCCGAACCAATACGTAAATTTCACCCCCGGCTGCAACACGGTTGCCAAGGGAAGCGAACTTGCAAAAGATACGTATTCCGATCTGGAAGTGATTGAGAATATTTACCATTATATTATAGAAGGAATTACCTACGACGAACAAAAAGCCGCAAACGTCAGTTACGGCTACCTTCCAGTCGTGGACGAAACGCTTGCCAGCGGAACAGGGATTTGTTTCGACTATGCGGCCGTTATGAGCGCGATGCTCCGTTCCCAGCGGATTCCAACCAAGCTGGAAGTAGGTTATTCCGGCGAGGCATACCACGCCTGGATCAGCACATATATCGCAGATATCGGCTGGATTGATAAAATCATTGAATTTAACGGCAATACCTGGACGTTAATGGATCCTACCCTAGCTGCCAGCAACGACCGTTCCGCTGTCGGGAAATATATCGGCGACGGTTCCAATTATGTAGTAAAATATTCCTACTGACATTTCTTTTATATGAATCAGAAAAAAATCCTGTAACGCCTGTCCTATCAGGTGTTCCGGAAAGGAGATTGTATGGGCAAAACAACTTTAACGCCTTTTTCCAACATGGAAGCCGCCTCCTTTTGCTCACAGATGGCGCTTATCTTAAAGTCAGGCATCTCTTCTATCGAAGGGATTACCCTGATGATGGAGGACGCCGGGCAGGAGGACGAAAAAAAACTGTTGTCACAAATCCAGGAAACCCTGATGCAGACCGGTTCATTATACGAGTCTCTTGAACAGACGAACGTTTTCCCTGATTACCTGCTCCATATGGTACAGCTTGGCGAACAGACCGGTAAATTGGACGACGTCATGGACTCGCTTGCCAGATACTATGAAAAGGAAGCCAGCCTGGCGCAGACCATCAAAAACGCCGTTACATACCCTCTGGTTATGCTTGTCATGATGGTATTGGTTATCTTGGTTTTAATAACCAAAGTCATGCCTGTCTTTAATCAGGTATTCGGGCAGCTTGGCACGGAAATGACCGGATTTTCCCGTATTGTTCTAAACATTGGCACATTTATCAACCGCAACTTTATTCTTTTTGCAATTCTGGTTGTGGCGCTGATTGCGTTTGCCGTTTACATTGCCAGATTTTCAGGCGGCCAGAAGCTTCTTCGTTCTTTTCTGGATAAATTTACGAAAAGCCGCGAACTTTCCCACAAAATTGCCGCTTACCGCTTTTCCAACGGTATGGCGCTTACCTTAAGCAGCGGCCTGACGCCGGAAGAATGCTTAAACCTCGCCATACAGCTAACCGACCAGGAAGCGTTCAAAAACCGCCTGGATCAATGCAAAACCGCGGTTTCACAAGGGCAGGATCTTTGCGAAGCGCTTCTTGAGCACGGCGTCTTTACCGGATCCTATGCCCGGATGGCTGCTATCGGTTCACGAACCGGCGTACTTGACGAAGTCATGTCCAAAATTTCCCTCCAGTACGAGGAAGATATTGATGCGCGTATCAGCGGCATGATTGCAGCAATTGAACCGACCTTAGTCATTATCCTTTCCGTAATTGTCGGCATTATCCTGTTATCTGTTATGCTGCCGCTTATGGGGATTATGGCAGGCTTATAAGGTAATTGTGAATCAATATAATGGAGGCGGTTTTTATGAAGCACCGTTTTACGACCAAAAAATCATCTTCCCGCAGTTTGCTCATTTCTGCCGCTGTATTTGCAGCCGTATTCCTGTTGTTCTGGTTTGCGGTTTCTTCCTTATCTGCAAGGACAAACGAAGAAGAAATACAGACGCTTGAAACTGCCGTCACGCGCGGAATTACCTACTGCTACGCTGTGGAAGGCTCCTATCCGGCGAGCCTTGCATATTTAAAGGAGAATTACGGCCTGATTTACAATGAGGACAAATATTTTATCGACTATCAGCCAATGGGCGCAAACATTTTGCCGGATGTTACTATCATCAGAAGAAAGGCTAAATAAAGAGGAGGGTTTTCATTGAAATTTGGTACACGCCAGAACCATGTCATTGATCTTGTATTTCCAATTGCAGTATTTTTTGTGTTTGCAGCATCCTTCCTTGCCGTCCTTATGCTTGCGGCAAATATTTACAGCAGGCAGACGGCCGATGCGAACAGCAATTACAGCGCCCGCATACCCCTTTCTTACATCAGCGAAAAATTCCGCCAGAACGACGCCGGAGGTGCGATTTCGGTTCAAAGCTTAGAAGGACAGGACTGCCTGGCCATGGAAAGCAATTTAAATAACGTCCTTTATACCACATATATTTATGCGCACGACGGCATGTTAAAGGAACTTTTCATCCGCAGTGACGCCGACGCCTATTTAGCGGATGGCAAAAACATTATGGCAATCCGTGATTTCACCGTAGAGGAAACAAACGAGGGCTTATTCCGCTTTACTTCGGTTGACGCGGAAGGGAATACGCTTACGCTGTTTGCCTCGGAAAGGAGTACGCTATGAACCGTTCTTCCAATAGCCACTCCCGGATGTTTTTGATGGAAATGATGTTTGCCATACTGTTTTTCTCATTAGCAGGCGCGGTATGCCTTCGGATGTTTGCCGCGTCCCGCCGCATGAGCGTTTCCGCTGCAGAACTGAATATGGCGGTTAATCAAGCGGGCAATGCCGCGGAACTGCTGAAAAACTCGTACCGAACCAACGCCAGCCGGTTCCCCGGGTGCATCTTAGACGAATATCCGGATGCAGCGGCAGACGGGGCAGGCATTACGGTTTACTACGATACAAACTGGGAAAGCTGTCCCAAAGAGACCGGCGCATATTATATGCAGATTCTGCAAACAACCGTACAGGATGATATTACTCCATTCCAGATCTTTGTTTATGATGCAGCAGAAGACGAAACGTCTATTTATTCCCTGGAACTAAAGCTGCATGCGCCAAACCAGCCCTGATTGCTTATAGAGGTGTCCGTTTATGAAAAAAAAGAGTTTACCTGTTACAAATATCGGAACCATATCATTGATAATGATTTTTATCGTACTGTGTATGGTAACCTTTGCCGCGCTCTCTCTGTCATCCGCTGCCAGCGACGCCCGTCTTGGCCAGAAAATGCAGGCGCAGCTGACCGGATATTACGCCGCCTCAAACAAAGCAGAGGAATTGTTGGCGCAGACAGACCGGATTTTGGCGGATACCGGCAGCAAAACTGCAGATTCCGCTGAATTTTTCGCCCGGGTATCCGAAGAAACCGCCGGTTTTACTACTGCGGAAGAGACGGACGGGCAGCTTACATTGGCCTATCAGGTGGATATCAACGACTCGCAGGCGCTTTCGGTGCGGCTCGCCATACGTTCTCCCCAGCAGATCAAAGAAGAGTCCGCAGATTCTTATTACAAAATTCTGTCCTGGCAAGTTATCCATACCAAAGACTGGGAAGGCGACAACACATTACAACTCATTCAATAATTTATTATAAGGAGGCTGCGTTTATGGATTTAAATGCAATCAGTTTACTGGAAAAAGCGGTCGGGCAAGGGGCTTCCGACGTATTTATCGTTGCCGGGCTTCCGGTTTCCATGCGGCAGCAGGGATCTGTTATCCGGATCGGGGAAGATCGGCTTCTGCCGGACGATACCGCCATTATTTCGCAGATATACGAATTAGCAGACAACCGTTCCATGGATATTTTAAACAATTCCGGCGACGACGACTTTTCTTTTGCTATCCCGGGGCTGTCCCGCTTCCGTGTCAGCGCTTACAAACAGAGAAGCACGCTTTCCATCGTTATCCGGATCATTACCTTCTCGCTTCCGGATCCCGCTCAGCTTGGCATTCCGGACAAAATCATTGATTTTGCCAAATTTCCAAAGGGCCTGGTACTGATTACCGGAGCAGCGGGCAGCGGAAAATCAACTTCTCTTGCCTGTATCATAGATTATATTAACCAGCACTTTGACAAGCATATTATTACGCTCGAAGATCCGCTGGAATTTCTGCACCGGCACAACCGCAGTATCGTAAGCCAGCGCGAAATTGGCGTTGACACGGACAGTTATGTCACTGCGCTGCGCGCTGCGCTCAGGCAGAGCCCAAACGTTATTCTGCTTGGGGAAATGCGTGATTACGAAACGATCCAGGTTGCAATGACCGCAGCGGAAACTGGGCACCTGATTTTCTCCACACTGCATACAATAGGCGCAGCCAATACGATTGACCGGATTATTGACGTATTCCCGCCGAACCAGCAGCATCAGATTGCCGTCCAGCTTTCCATGGTTTTACAGGCCGTTGTTTCACAACAGCTTGTACCGTCCGTTGACGGGACGATGGTTCCGGCGTTTGAAATTATGAGCGTAACGCCCGCCATCCGCAATATGATCCGCGACAATAAAGTCCCGCAGATAGACGGCCTAATCTATTCTTCGGCAAGCGCGGATATGATTTCCATGGATACAAGCCTTCTGAACCTGTACAAGGCGAAACGTATTACGGCAGAGACGGCGCTGGATTTTGCAACGCATCCGGATATGTTAAAGAAGAGGCTTTAAGCCAATTTTATAGAAAAACACAGGCAAATTCCTATGCTTTGCCTGTGTTTTTGTTTGCTTATTTTATTTATCCGATTGCTTTTGTAAACAGTACGTTTTTGTATTTATTCAATACGCCGAGCAGGATCATTCCTAAAATCCCGCAGGAAATAAGTTCCCCTATGCCAACGGTCAGCATAAAATACGGTATAGACCCTTCAAACCGGTATACATATGCCAAGATAAACGGAACAATTATGGTATTCGCCGCAATGGGGGAAAGCGGAGCCGCCCACATATGCTTACGGAGCAGATATGTCCCGACCGCGCCAAGCAACGTTGCAAGGCTTCCAAATACGATATCAAGCGGCATACATCCGGTCAGCAGGTTACTTAAAATGCATCCTGCAGTGAGGCCGGGTATGGCTGCCGGTGTGAAAAACGGCAGAATGGTCAGCGCTTCGGAAAAGCGTACCTGTACGGCGTAATTCGCTAAACCCAGCGCATTTGCAAGCAGGGTTAATACAACGTACAGCGCGGCAATCATTGCCGCCTGGGTGGTCAACAGTACTTTCTTGTCTCTCATATTCTTTTGTCTCCTTTAGTTTTGTTTTAGGTGAGGAAGGTCTCGAACTCACCGTTTTATTTTGGAAAAACTTTGATTTTATGGGCTTTTCCAATGTTTTATTATAAAGGAAAATAGAGAATTGTCAAGCCCTGACTCATTTTTTGCTCAACTTTTGGTGTTGTGTGATAAAATGAGATAGAGAGAGATTAAATTTAAAAAGGGCTACTTGAAAAACAAGCAGCCCTAGTGTATAATCGAATCAGAAAGGTTGATCGGACACAAAGTTCCGATTTGCCCTCAGTTAAGTTGACTTATAGAAATAAGCATCCTCAACTTTGGTCGGTCAGGGATGCTTATTTCTTTTTATGATTGTCTATGTATGACAGGGCTGTAAATATTACAAGCAATAATGTCAATATTTCCATCACGCTCATCAGCGCCACCCTCTTTCGTTAGACTTGAGGGCATCTTTCAGAACTTCGCATCCTGCTTTCTTTTCAACTATACTGTCTTATTATAACATAAATAATATGTTTCTCAATCTAAAACGAGATTTTGGCTTATTTCTTTATATGATTACCCATGTAAGACTGAACTGCAAAAATAACAATCCGCAAATTTTTATTCGTCATCCAATTTAGTTTCATTTATTTCTGGAAAATCTAACAATTTTACAAATTTTACGGATACGTCGGCCAAATCAAAAAACGGGACTATGTACGGCTGCAAAATCCAAGCGGCTTATAAAGATATAACCGGGGAATACGGCAGCGATAACGCAATATATCGTTTAACATCACCCAAATTAAAATCGGCTAAGAATAATAAGCCAAAGAAAATTGCCGCTAAGTGGGCCAAAACTGCCAAAATCACCGGTTATGAAATTTAGTATAGCACATCTTCAAACTTCAAAAAAGCAACGGTAAAGAAATTAAAGTCCGCATCCAAAAATCAATATACGATTAGCAAATAAAAGAAAGGAAAAACATATTATATCCGAATCAGGTCTTTCAAGAAAGCAAATCAGCAACCGATTTTTTCATAAATATCGGTTGTTTTTTTGATGTTTATCTTTCCGGCATTCAGTGACTTTGATGACGAATGTCCCTTAAACGAACAACATTGGCAAAGTTCCGTCAGCCAAAGGACAGGGGATGCGGTTTTGGCAAGCTTCACGATAAGTGGCTTCCGTTTCCCAAATCTTCCGAATGGGTGCAGCCCTTTACCACAACTTTTTGTGTCGGCATTAT
>OFFG01000639.1_pt1 | contig 27868 bp, 26 predicted proteins | sample 1521331 | NCBI WGS metagenome assembly OFFG01 (sample SAMEA3504129, study PRJEB24116) | mouse gut metagenome | biome: mouse gut; feature: mouse-associated habitat; material: faeces | place: Denmark | collected 2011 | reverse complement strand
TCCACAAACTTGACATGCGCAAAAGGCCGCGCAGAAATGGGGTTAAATATGTAAACATGTGAGACATGTAAAAGGGCTGTCGCAGAAGAATTTCTTTCTGTGACAGCCCCCTTTTTCTGCGCCCCAATTTTCTATCGCTTATGCAGAAACCGCAGGAATTTTGCGGCAAGCTCCGGATCATATACATTGCCGTTATCGTCGGCAAGGCACTTCCGGACATCATCTTCCGTATAAAACCCGCCGGTGACGGTGGGAAGGGTCCGGGAGATATAATCGCTGGCAAGGTGGATAATCCTCGCTTCCATGGGGATCTGCTCTCCCTTCAGCCCGCCGGGATAGCCTTTTCCGTTCCAGTTCTCATGAGTACAGTGAATGATATCCGCAATCTTGTAGAGTTCGTCGAACTGCCGCGCCATGGTATAGCTGTGGGTCACATGCATGTGCATCTGGGATTTCTCTTCCTCGGTCCGGGACTGGCCCCGGATCACAAAGGATTCCGGCAGCTTTGCCATACCGATATCCTGATACAGGGCGGCAATGCTGATTTCCTTTGCCCGTTCCCGGGTAAATTTCAGATACCGGGCAAAGTCATATGTCATGCGGGCGATGGATTCCGCGGATGCTTTGTTCAGGCCCTGCCGGTCATATAAGCGCTCCATAATGTAATTGGGGATACGCAGCTCATGCTTCAGGGCAGTCTTGTTCTGGTACATCTTGGCATCTGCACGGGAAAAACAGTCATGAAGGGTTTCAGCCTCGCTGTTCCATTCCGCGGCGCCCAGGGCAACCGACAAAGGCAGGGTCAGGCTTTTGTCGTGGCGGCAGTTGCGGGCTACCCGCCTGCAGTAATCAAGGGCGGTTTCCAGCGTGGTGTCGGGCAGGATGACGCGGAATTCATCTCCGCCGCATCTTGCCACAAGCCAGTCGCTCTTGGCAAGGTCGTTCATGATTTTTGCGATGGTCTGAAGCAGGGTATCGCCGGCTTCATGGCCGAAAATGTCGTTTGTCAGCTTCAGAAAATTTGCGTCTGCTGATATCATGCAGATTTTACGGTCTTTTTCTGTGGAGTAAGCGGCCACCGCCTCTTCAAATTTGCGGCGGTTATAAAGTCCCGTCATGGAATCTTTTTCCGCCAGGGATTCCCAGGCTACTTTCTCCTGCTGGTGCAGACATTTCTGGCTTTCCAGGGATGAGATAGTGTTTTTCAGATCCAGTTTCGACTGCCCCAGAAGGGACAGCTGCCGCATCAGAAGCAGAAGCATGTCTAAAATATTGTGAAACTGTGTGCCTGTCATGACCGGAAGGGCATGAACGGCAGAGAGATAAGCGTCCTCATCTGTACCGAGGCTGCGGGCGATCTCGCGGTATTCCTCATCACTGAGGGGGTTTTCCGCCAGGCGGATTCTTCCCGCCAGCATGCTGGCAATATGGATATCGCCGGCCATAATGTTGATTACCGCATCCGTAAGTCCCGTAAACTGGCAACGGCATACATAGGGGGTGGGCTGTATGTAAGCGCACAGACCTGACACAAACTGCTCATAGAGTTCGCCGGCTGCCGGGGATTTCGCAAGTATGTTCTGGTAAAAACTGCCGTATTCACTGTCCCGCGTAAAGCGTTTCCCGGAAGGATTCCGGACACTGATACTCAGTTGAAGTGCGGCAGACAAAGAATCCGTCAGCTCCTGCAGGGAATTTATGTCAAAGATATCAGGAAATGCGTATGCTTTCACGGATTCACCTCCTAGTTCCGATTCTGTATTTGCCTTGGACCTGGTTCCGCAGCGTTTTTTATACATTCATTATACTGTCTCCGGCATCAAAAATCAAGTCTTTAAAACAGGGGGGAGGAAGGGGCGGAAAGATGGGAGGAATGTCCGGGAATGCCGTGACATGCCGGACAGGGCGCTGTATTATCGTTGCCGTAATGGTATAAATAGGGAGTAAAATCTAAGGGAAGTCAATTGACAATTAGTATGGAAAGTGGTATCATGTCTATGGAATGAATACATAAAGAGTAATGGTGGGAAAATGAATAAGCAGCAGATATTGATTGTGGATGACGAAGAAATAAATCGCGCGATACTCATGGAAATGTTTGACGATGAGCGCGATTCATATGAGTTAATTGAGGCAGAGAATGGACAGGAAGCGGTTCATCAGATTGAAAGCAATCAGAATATCGTGTTGATTTTGCTGGATGTTATCATGCCTATCATGGATGGATTTAAGGTTCTGGAGTATATGCAGGAAAAGGATCTCCTGAAAGGGATTCCTGTCATACTGATTACCGGCGAATCCATTAAGGACAGTGAAGGCAGGGCATACGCGTTCGGAGTGGCAGACGTTATACATAAGCCCTTCTATCCTTATATTGTCAAGAGAAGATGCAGTAATATCATCGAACTGTATCAGAACAAACGGAATATGGAAATCCGCCTGAAAGAGCAGGAGGAGGCCATCAGGGCACAGGAAAAAGAAATTCGTGAGACAAACGAGTTTATGATTGATGCCCTTAGTTCCGTTGTGGAGTCCAGAAGTGCGGAGACGGGCGACCATACCAAGCGTATTAAGTATTACACCCGGATTATGGCAAAGTGTCTGATGGACCATTTCCCCAGGTACGGGCTGTCCTATGTCCAGGTGGATGCAATTTCCAGGGCGTCGGTGCTGCATGATGTGGGAAAGATCGGTATTTCGGATGCCATTCTTCTGAAGCCGGGACGGCTGACCAATGAAGAATTTGAGATCATGAAGACACATACCACCATAGGCTGCGATCTTCTGGAAAAGTTTTACAGGGACCGTGCAGGTGAATTCTACCGGTATTGCTATGACATCTGCCGCCATCATCACGAGAGATGGGACGGGAGGGGTTATCCGGATCATCTGGTAGGGGATGATATTCCCATCAGTGCACAGATTGTTGCGGTTGCCGATGTGTATGATGCGCTGGTAAGTCCAAGAGTATACAAGAGTTCCTTTACGAAGACAAAGGCCTATGAGATGATTGTGAACGGTGAGTGCGGCCAGTTTTCCCCGGATATTCTGGAGTGTTTCAGGCTTGCCAAAGAAGATTTCTTTAATATTATGGAAGTAATTGGTGTGTGATATAAGCAGGCAGCAAAGAAGAGATTGCGTTTTGCTGCCTTTTTTCGTCATAACTTTTCAATGGTGACATTTGGGAGGAGAAGTATGTATGAGGGGGAAAACCATGTGCTTCCCATAGAGGATGCACTGGAGATGATTCTGGTGTTCGATGGGACGGGGGTAATTTCCTACGCAAATGCGGCAGCCAGAAAGAAACTCGGTTCGAAGGAGCTGTCCGGCAGGCTTGTGGGTGATGTTTTTCCAGGCACGTTTCAAAAGTCCGGGAGCGGATTCGCGTCTGATTTCCAGTTCGGAAACGATACACGGCATCTTGTGGCATACAGAGAGAATCACACTTGTTTTCCGGTGGAGGCCAGGATCATAGAAGATGGCAGCCATCCCGGGACATACATATGTATGGCGAATGATATTCTGGAGAAGGAGCATCTGGGCAGGGAAATCGGCCAGGTGCGGGAAGAAGCGCAGCAGGCGGAAAAAGTAAAGGCAGAATTTGTGGCAAATGTAACACATGAACTGAGAACGCCGGTCAATGGCATTCTGGGTAATGTGAGGGAACTGCTTGGGAATGTGACGGATGCGGAGACGCTGAAGTCCCTGCGGCTGATAGAGCGGTGCTGTGGGGATATGAATAAAATCATCAATAATATTCTGGATTTTTCAAAGCTGGATGCAGGAAAGTTTGTCCTGGAGCCGCGACAGTTTCATTTCAGGAATATGCTTGACTATGTGAAAGCACAGCATATCAATAAAATTACCGAAAAGGGACTGGATTTTTTCATGACCGTATCGCCGCAGGTGCCGGAATATGTGGTGGGAGATGAGCTGCGGATTGTGCAGATTCTCAACAATCTCCTGTCCAATGCGCTGAAGTTTACCACAGTGGGTAAAATTACCCTGGAAGTTCTGAGGACGGCGCGGGTGGAAGATAAGACCGAGTTGTTTTTTATTGTGTCGGACTCCGGCATAGGTGTTGCGGAGGAGGACAGGGATAAACTGTTCCAGAGTTTTTCCCAGGTGGATGCCTCCATTTCAAGAAAGTACGGCGGAACGGGTCTGGGGCTGAATATCTGTAAGCAGCTGGTGGAACTGATGGGCGGCAGAATTGATGTGGAAGGCAAAAAAGGGAAAGGGAGCCAGTTTACCTTTTCCATATGGGTGGGAGTTTCCGAAGAGGAAAACAAATCCCAGGAGTCTTCCGATGATGTAAAGGCCGCCTTTTTGCACATGGCCGCGCAGCCGGAAGACCCGGATGAAAGCTTTGGGGAAGCCGGCAGATACGGCACTCCAAAGAATCAGGAGATTCTGAAGAAAAATTTATCCAAACTGATCCTCTGCGTGGAGATGGAGAACTGGGAAAAGGCAGAAATGTTTATGGAGACGGTCAGGCAGCTGATGGAAGACGCGCCTCCGGAGCGGAAACGCCAGGCGCTGAAGCTGAAGATGGCAATCCAGAAAGAAGACTATGACAAGGTGATCAGTGAATATCATAAATTGACACAAGTGAATCCGGCCTCCGGCTCTGAACAGTGTGACGGCGGGGCTTCCGGCTGAATTGCGGCGGCCGCGGCCGGAGGGAGGTATGGGTATGCGTTATGGGGAGCAGAATATGGCGGAGATTCTCATAGTGGACGATCTGGAGTTCAACAGGATCTTGCTGGAGGAAATCATCAGCAGGATGGGATTCCGCCCGGTTTTGGCCGAGAGCGGTGAAGAGGCGCTGGCGGCCATTGGGAAATCGCTTCCGGTGCTGGTGCTGTCTGACATTTCCATGCCGGGAATGGACGGTTACGAACTGTGCAGGGCCATTAAGAGTGATAAAAAGACAAGGCATATTCCGGTGATTTTTATTTCTGCAAATGATACCACGGAAGATGTGGTGGAGGGATTCGGCCTTGGGGGAGCAGATTATATTACAAAGCCCTTTGTGCCGGAGATTGTGGAGGTACGCATCAGGACGCAGCTGCGCCTGCATGAGATGAACAAGGAACTGAAGGAGGCGAACCGCAGGCTTCAGGTTTCGGTCACGGAACAGACCAGACAGATAGAGCAGGAAAAAAAGAGTGTTTTGTATGCACTGGCGGCTATCGCGGCACAGAATTCCTGCTACCGGAAGGAACATATCGAGAGGCTGAGTCAAAACTGCAGCATTCTTGCCCAGGGAATGCAGCTTTCTGCTGTGTTCGGGGATCAGGTCTCAGATGCCTATATTGATACGATAGCGCTGGCGGCGCCATTGTGTGATATCGGAAATATCGGCATTCCCCTGGAACTTTTGAGAAAGCAGACATCACTCACCGAAGAGGAAATGGCAATAGTCCAGAACCACACCAATATCGGGGCGAAGCTTCTGGGTGATTTGTATGTGGATAATGATTATAACGACTTTCTGAGCACTGCCGTGGATATCGCCCATTACCACCATGAAAACTGGGATGGAAGCGGTTATCCCTCCGGCCTGAAGGGAGAACAGATTCCCCTTGCCGCACAGATTGTTTCCATAGTGGAAGTATATTGTGCGCTGACGGAAAAGAAAAATTACAGCAGGGAGGAAGCTTTCAGGATTATGGCAGAGGAAGCGGAAGTAAAGTTTAACCCTGAGATTTTTAAGATATGTCGGAAGATAGCAAGACTGCTTCAGTGAAAACGGTTTCCGGAGCCGGCAGGAGAAGGTATGACAGAGCGGGAGGTATGAGGGATTGTGATTAAGGACGAAGAGTTTCAGAGAATATCTTTTTTTATGAAACAGCGGTACGGCATAGACTTAAGCCAGAAAAAAGTGATTGTAAACGGGCGCCTGGAAAATTATATCAAGCGCGGGGGCTGGAGCAGTTTCGATGAATTTATGAATGCCGTGGAGCATGACAAGACCGGACAGCAGGAGAAAATGCTGGTCAATTTCCTGACCACCAACCATACCTACTTTATGCGGGAATTTGAACATTTTGATTTTTTCAAGGGCCAGGTGCTTCCGTGGCTGAAGCAGAAGGAAGCCGCCAGAAAGGATTTGCGTATCTGGTGCGGTGCGGCGTCTTCCGGGGAAGAGCCGTATATGATTGCCATGGTGCTGGCGGAGTTTTTCGGTATGGAGAAGCCCCAGTGGGATACCAAAGTCCTGGCCACGGATATCTCCACGAAAGTGCTGCAGAAGGCGCTTGCGGGAGTGTATACCGCCGAGCAGCTGAAGAGTGTCCCGCCCCAGTGGAAGAAGCGCTTTTTCAGAACGGTGGGCGGGGGCGCACAGTACCAGGTGGTGCCCGAATTAAAACAGGAGGTTATTTTCCGGCAGTTTAATCTGATGGACCCATTTCCTTTTAAAAGGAAAATGCATACCATATTTTTGAGAAATGTAATGATTTATTTTGACGAGAAAACAAAACGGGAACTGGTTCAGAAAGTCTATGATGCGCTGGAACCGGGAGGATATCTGTTTATAGGGACAACGGAAACACTGGACAGAAATTCCTCACCGTTCCAGATCATTCAACCATCAATATTCAGGAAATAGGGAAGGAATAAGTTGATAATGCGGCCAATAAAAGTTTTGATCGTGGATGATTCCATTGTGTTCAGGGAGCTGCTGGTTCAGAATCTCAGCAGGGATCCTGCAATCAGGGTAGTGGCAACGGCAAAGGATCCCTATGAGGCTAGGGATGCGATCCTGGCGTACAAGCCGGATGTGATGACTCTGGATATTGAACTTCCCAGAATGAGCGGAATTGAGTTCTTGCGGAAGCTGATGCCCCAGTATCCGCTGCCGGTGGTGGTAATCAGTTCCCTGAGCGATAAGGTGTTTGACGCCATGAATGCAGGGGCTGTGGATTTTGTGGCAAAGCCCGCCGTGTCGAACCGCAGACAGCTGGAAGATTTTATCCGGAATGAGCTTCTTGTGAAGGTTAAAATTGCGTCCACGGCCAGGATTGGCAACATTAAGAGGACTGTGATGGCGGAGCCGCAGCATCTTCTGGCCAAGAAGAACAATCTGATTGTGGCCATAGGCGCCTCCACCGGGGGCACAGAGGCGATTTTTAGTGTGGTAAAAGATTATGGGACAGATATTCCGGGGATTGTCTGTGTCCAGCATATGCCGCCCGGATTTACCGCCATGTATGCCAAGAGACTCAATGACCAGTGCCGGGTACGGGTGAAGGAAGCGGAGACCGGGGACAGGGTAATGCCCGGACACATGCTGATTGCACCCGGAGGCGACAGGCATATGCACCTGGTGAAGGTGGGAGATGGCTACCAGGTGGAAGTGAAGCCGGGGCCGAAGGTCAACGGACATTGCCCGTCTGTGGAAGTTTTGTTTGAATCCGTGGCAAAAGCAGCGGGTTCTGATGCGGTGGGAATTATACTGACCGGAATGGGCGGCGATGGGGCGAAAGGCCTGCTGTCCATGCGAAAGGCAGGAGCCAGGACCATAGGTCAGGATGAATCCACTTGCGTGGTTTATGGAATGCCCAAGGTTGCTTATGATCTGGGAGCGGTAGAGTATCAGGAAAAGCTGGCTGATATCGCTGGAAGAACATATGCATTGCTAAATAAAATGTAAAGGAGAAAGAACATGAAGATTCTATTGGCGGAGGATGACTTCGCAACAAGGAAGTTTATGGCAGGCTTTCTCTCAAAGTATGGTGAATGTGATATCACTGTAGACGGAATGGAAGCAGTGGACGCGTTTATGATGGCTTTGGAGGATGGCGAGCCGTATGATCTGGTGTGTCTTGACATTATGATGCCGGTTATGGATGGATACCAGGCTCTTATGGGTATCCGCAATCTGGAAAAACAGCGGAACATTCCCGAGGACAAGGCTGTAAAGGTGATTATGACGACAGCCCTGAATGAGGAAAAGAATGTAAAGATGGCATTTGAACTGGGGTGTACCATATATTCCGGAAAACCCATTGATCAGGAGCGGTTTGAACAGGCAATGAAGAAACTGAATTTGATCTGAGAAAAGAGGAAAGGAGAAATATATGGCTGAAGATTTTAACACAGACAGTATGCTGGATATGTATCTGTTCGAGAACGGTCAGCTGCTGGAGCAGCTGCAGGAGACTGTACTGGAACAGAAGGATGCAGACTGCTTTGACGAGGACAGTATCAACGAAATATTCAGAACCATGCATACCATAAAAGGTTCCTCCGGTATCATGATGTTCGACAATATCACGGCAGTGTCCCATAAACTGGAAGATATCTTTTTTTACCTGAGAGAATCCCATCCAGACAATGTGCCCCATGTGGAACTGGTGGAGCATGTGCTGGAGGTAGAAGACTTTATTTCTAATGAAATGGAGAAGATCCGAAACGGTGATCCTGTGGATGGTGATGCCAGCAACATTATCGCGAATCTGGATAAGTTCCTGGAGATGATCAAAAACGGGGGAGCTGCAGGAAAAGTGGCAGCGGAAAATGTACATGAGGAACCAAAGCATTTTTACATTGCGCCGGTGGCTACAAGCGCAAGCCGTTTCTACAAGATTTTTATCAGCTTTTTCCCGGAGACGGAGATGGCGAATGTCCATGCATATAAGACAGTGTATGCACTGAAAGAGATTGCGGAAGACATTATGTATTCCCCGGAAGATATCCTGACGGATGAGAAGAGCGGAGAGACCATCATAAAAGAAGGTTTCCGCATACTTCTGCAGGCACAGTGTACGGAACAGGAAGTGCGTGACCTGATCGGTGTGGGATATGACATCGAAAAGGTGGAAGTGTATGAGTGTGATGCCAACCAGTTCCTGCTGGGATTTGACTTTGGCGACCAGGCTCCGGCTCCCCAGATTGATCTGGAGTCCAGTGTGGAGACCATAGAGGAAAAGCAGGAAGAAAAACAAAAGGAAGGCGCACAGGAAAAGAAAGAAGAGAAACCCAAGATTGTTCCCGGGGATTTTGTCATTCAGTCCAAGGAACCCGGAAAGCAGAAGAAACTGGCAAAGGATAAGCCCAAGGGTGAAAAGGCATCCTTTATCAGTGTGAATGTAAGCAAGATGGACCAGCTGATGGATCTGATCGGGGAACTTGTGATCTCCGAATCAGTGGTACTGCAGAGCTCGGATCTGAAGGTGCCGGGCCTGAACCTTGATAATTTCAATAAGGCCGCAGCGCAGCTGGCTTCCATTTCCACAGATCTGCAGAATGTTATCATGTCCATGCGAATGGTTCCGCTGACAAATACTTTCCAGAAGATGAACAGGATTGTGTTTGATGTGTCCAGGAAGCTGGGAAAAGATATTGAATTTGTGATGGTGGGTGAAACCACGGAAGTGGATAAGAACATTATCGAGCATATTTCGGATCCTCTGATGCACCTGGTGAGAAATGCCGTGGACCACGGAATCGAGACCAATGAAGAGCGTGTGGACAGCGGAAAAGTGGAGAAGGGCAAAGTCACATTGTCTGCAAGGACAGAAGCCGGTAAAGTATGGATCAGTGTGGAGGATAACGGCAAGGGCCTGGATCGGGATAAGATTCTGGCGAAAGCCAGAAAACAGGGCATACTGGACGATGGCAAGCCGGATGGGGCATATACGGACAAGGAAGTGTACCAGTTTATCACACTGCCTGGTTTTTCCACAAACGAGCAGGTAACGGAGTATTCCGGGCGCGGCGTGGGTATGGACGTGGTAGTACAGAATATACAGGCCATCGGCGGTGCACTGGAAATTGAGAGTACACCGGGCCATGGAAGTACCATGAGCCTGAAGATTCCTCTGACCCTTGCCATCATTGACGGCATTGTCATGGAAGTGGGATCTTCGTCCTTTGTCATGGAGACGGGAGTGATCAAGCAGTTTATCCGTGTGAAGGAAGACATGATGGTTCATGAGCCCAACGGAGATGAGTTTGTCATGATCCGTGGCGACTGTTTCCCTGTGATCCGCCTTGGAAAATGGTATGGCCTGGAGGAATACCGGGAGTCGGTGGAAGATGGCGTGATGCTGATTCTTGAGGTGGAAGATAGAAAGATTTGCCTTCTGGTGGATAAACTGGTGGGCGAACAGGAGATAGTGGTGAAACCGATTCCTTCTTATATTAAGAAGGTCAAGGGCCTGTCTGGCTGTACGCAGCTGGGCGATGGAAGTATCGCCCTGATATTGGATGCCCCTGGGCTTGTAGAATAGTTTGGAAAGAAAGGAACGGTAAATCGTATGGATGAAACGAATAGATTGTTGGGAATGCAGGAAGAGACAAATTCCGGTTCGGACAGCCGTGATACGCAGAAGGGCAAATATATGACCTTTAAATCCGGGCCGGAGTACTTCGGACTGGAAATTCAATATGTGCAGCAGATTATTCAATTTCAGTCAATTACCAAGATTCCTGAGACGGAAGATTACATAAAGGGTCTGATCAATCTCAGGGGAAGAATTATTCCGGTAGTGGATGTGCGCCTGAGATTTAAGCAGGGAGCCTGTGAATATAATGACAAAACTTGTATTCTTGTCATTCATGTGAAGGACACTATCGTGGGGCTGGTGGTGGAGCAGATTGCGGAAGTGGTTGAAATCAAGGAAGAGAACATTCTTCCCCCGCCCAGCATCGGAAGGGCAGACAAGGCCCATCATAAATATGTATATGGCATTGGAAAAGTCGGTAATACGGTGAAACTGCTTCTGGATCCGGAGAAGCTATTGTATGATGACGATTCTTCGGATTTGGAATCATCTAAATTGAAAGAAGAATGAGAGGTATGACAGTGATGAAAAACATGAAGATGAAAACAAAATTGATATTGGGATTTGGCGTTCCCATCCTTTTGACGCTGACCAATATCATATTCAGTGAGGTAACCACAAGGACTGCGGTGGGAATTACTGATCCGGCAAGACAGGAGCAATACAGGGTGGGGGCTACCATTTTCACAATAGCACTTGCTCTGGTCTCTGTGATTGTCACTTTTACCATTGCCTATTTTCTGATTAAGATCATCGAGAAATCCGTGGCGCAGCTTTCCGATGCTGCAAAGCAGATTGCAAAAGGCCATGTGGAGATCACCATGGAAAAATACAACAATGATGAGTTCGGCGACCTGGTAGACGAATATACCAAGGTGATTGAAAACATCAAGTACCAGGCTCACATTGCGGAAGAGGTTTCAAACGGAAATCTGACAATTTCCGTGAAGCCGGCATCTTCCGATGATCTGCTGGGACATTCCCTGAAGAAACTGGTGGAGGATAACCACAATGCCCTGAGCAATATCAGCGATGCCGGTTCCCAGGTGACCGTCAGCTCCTCCCAGGTGGCAAGCGCAAGCCAGGCCCTGGCCCAGGGTTCCACGGAACAGGCAAGCGCCATTGAGCAGATTACGGCTTCCATTGATGAGATTGCAGAGAAGACAAAACAGAATGCGGAGCAGGCAAATTCCGCAGCTAATCTGGTGATTCGTGCCATTGGAGATGTGAAACAGGGCAATGTGCAGATGCAGAGCATGGTAGCTGCAATGCAGGATATCAATAAAGCATCCGAGAGCATTTCCAAGATCATTAAGACCATTCAGGATATTGCATTCCAGACCAATATTCTTGCACTGAATGCTGCCGTAGAGGCCGCCAGGGCAGGAGAAGCAGGAAAAGGTTTTGCAGTTGTGGCGGAAGAAGTCAGAAGCCTTGCGGCAAAGAGCCAGGAGGCAGCGGAGGAGACCGCAGAACTGATTGAGGATTCCATAGATAAGGTGAACGCAGGTTCCAAGATAGCGGACGAGACCGCAAGGGCAATGGAAGAGATTACAAAGGTAGTTCAGGAGAGCGAGCATATCATCAACGGAATTGCAGAATCTTCCAATTACCAGGCTACTGCAGTGGCACAGATCGAGCAGGCTATCAGCCAGGTATCCCAGGTGGTACAGACCAACTCCGCTACCAGCGAAGAATGTGCTGCCGCCAGTGAAGAACTGTCCAACCAGGCTTCCAGGATGCGTGAGATGCTTTCGATTTACAATCTGGGGAATGGACAGAGTACTTCCATAAAGAGCTCGTCAGGTTATTCCTCTTCCGTTTCCAATGCAAATGAGCAGGTGATTTCACTTGGGGATGGCTTTGGAAAGTATTGACAGGAACTGAAAAGAGAGAGGTGTAGTCAATGAATCTGTTTGATGAATTAAGGGCGCTGGGCGTGGACGTGGATGACGGACTGAAGCGCATTATGGGAAATGAGAAGCTGTATACGAAACTACTGGGATCATTTGTGAAAATGGTAAAAAACAATGCAGTACAGCCGGACTTTGACGCCGCAGACTGTTCGGAAGCCATTGAGAAGGCTCATGCCATAAAGGGAACGGCAGGAAATCTGTCCATCACTCCGATATATGAGTCATATACGGAGATTCTGAACCTTCTGCGCACCGGAAAGCCGGAAGAGGCAAGAACACTTCTGGAAGGTATTTTGCCGGTTCAGAAGAAAATCATTGACTGTATTGAGCAGAATATGGCATAAGGTATCGGACTTAACTTGCAGGGCATACCCGGGTAGATACAATGATCATAGCGCTGTGGGAAGAGTTCCTGCAGCGCTGTTTTATCATGTGGGGAAATGCCATGTGTGATAGAAAGGGAACACTTCTTTTTTGACATAATTGAAAATTACAACCAGGAGGATTGAAAATGGAGGATGTTACTATGAGGGCTGAAGGCCTTCACAGTATGGATGATCACAATGCAGGTTTTGGACTGGAAGATGGAGGGGCGCAGCACAGGCCGCAGAGGGGCGTGAAGCTGCAGCCGCTGGATGTGATAGATGGATATATGGTCCGTCCGGGATTTTACAACAGGGACGGTGCAACGGCATCCTCCAATGGCGTCAGTTTTACGATTCATTCCCATGGTGCTACAAGCTGTACCCTGCTGCTGTTTCATCCACAGGAAAAGGAACCCTATGCAAAGCTGAAGTTTCCGGAGTCCTATCATATCGGAAACACTTATTCCATGCTGGTATTCGGGCTGAGGATAGAAGATTTTGAGTACGCTTTCCAGCTGGATGGGCCTTATAACAAGGAAAAAGGATTGCTTTTTGATAAAGACACAGTTTTGCTGGATCCATATGCACGGGCGGTAACGGGACAGAGAAACTGGGGAGAGCGTCCGGAAGATGGCGAGTATTTTGTATATCATGCAAGAGTTGTGGAAAACAACTTTGACTGGGGAAAGATCAAGCAGCTGGAAATTCCTCTGGAAGATCTGGTCATATATGAGATGCATGTGAGAGGATTTACCAAAGATAAATCTTCGGGTGTGACGGCAAGGGGAACTTATGAGGGGCTGCGGCAGAAGATTCCATATCTGAAGGATCTGGGAATCAATGCAATAGAGCTGATGCCGATTTTTGAATTTGACGAGATGGAAAACGCCAGGGTTGTGGACGGGGTACAGCTGTACAACTACTGGGGTTATAATACGGTGTGCTTTTTCGCGCCGAATACAGGATATTCCTCCGTTGTGGAACATAACCATGAGGGGGACGAACTGAAACAGCTGATCTATGAGCTGAAGCAAAATGGAATAGAAGTGATCCTTGATGTGGTATTCAACCACACGGCAGAGGGAAACGAGGATGGGCCGAGTTTTTCTTTCAAAGGAATTGACAATAATATTTATTATATACTGACACCGGATGGGCATTATTATAATTTCAGCGGATGCGGAAATGCCCTGAACTGCAATCATCCCATGACGCGCAGGTTTATTATCGACTGTCTGAGATACTGGGTGACGGAATACCGTGTGGATGGGTTCCGCTTTGACCTGGCATCCATTCTGGCCAGGGACCAGAACGGGGAACCCATGATGAATCCCCCCATATTGCAGGCGATCGCCTGTGACTCCATTCTGGGAAAGGTGAAACTGATTGCAGAGGCATGGGACGCGGCGGGATTATATCAGGTGGGACATTTTCCTGCATATAACAGATGGTCCGAATGGAACGGAAGATACCGTGACGATATCAGGCGTTTTTTAAAGGGAGATGAAGGGATGGCAGGAGCGGCAATCACCCGGATTACGGGATCCAGGGATCTGTATGACCCCATGGACCGGGGACAGAGTGCTTCCGTCAACTTTCTGAACTGTCATGATGGATTTACCCTTTATGACATGTATTCCTACAATATGAAGCACAATGAAAAAAACGGCTGGAATAACACGGACGGAGACAATAACGGCAATAGCTGGAACTGCGGGGTGGAGGGGCACACAGATGATCCGGAAGTGGAAAAACTGCGCCGGCGTATGGTTAAGAATGCTTTTGTCACCCTGATGTGCAGCAGGGGACCTGCAATGTTTTATGCGGGGGATGAATTCTGCAATACGCAGTTCGGCAATAACAACGCTTATTGTCAGGATAATCTTATTTCCTGGCTGGACTGGACAAGGCTGGAAGAGTATCAGGAAATACATGACTTTTTCCGGTACATGATTGCTTTCCGCAAAAAACATGCGGTTCTGAGAAAGCCCACAAGGGAGGCAGCCTGCGGTTTCCCGGATATCAGTATTCACAATGACTATCCCTGGAATGCCAGGACAAATCATACCAGCCGGCTCATCGGTGTCATGTATGCGGGAAGGGATGAGGCAGACGAGAAGGATGACATTGTTTTCTATGCCATGAATGCATTCTGGAAGCCTCTGGAAATGCAGCTTCCCGGTCTTCCCCAGAATATGAAATGGAAGGTTTGTATCAATACATCCGTGGAATATGAGGACGGAAAGAATATAGAGGAGGAGACAGAGTTTCATTTTGGCAGCAAGCTGAAGATTCCGCCTCGCTCCGCAGTTGTGCTTGTGGGGGAAGAAGAGGCATGACCGAACCGGTATGGGAACGTATCGGGCCGGCCTGCATATAATAGTGACTGCATTACTTCTTTGGGGGATCTGCGGTATGGACTGTGGGGACAGGATACTTTCGGAACACTATTTTGATGTTATCACGGATTTTCCGGTGAGTCTTCTGGAAAATAATACTTATGACTTGTGCTATGTGAATATTGACAATTTCTACAATATAGTATACATCAATGAATCAAACATCAGAAATGCCAATGAGTATATTTTTGACTACAACAGCGTTCCAAAGCTGTACGGCCTGATGCAGGAAGAAAGCATTGCACGGGATTTTGATCCTAACAGTCTGATTGTCAGCGGGATCACCCAGGTTCAGAGGGCGCCGTTAAGCCTCAGTGGACGAGGAGTGGTTCTCTGTGTCATCGATACGGGGGATGGTGTCATTTCATTGTCAATGGATTCAATCCGGTATCGGAAGAAACTGTGCGGTTTCATTTGTGAAAAATGCCCCTTTCCGGGGCATTTTTTCGTCTAGGACAAAAGGCTCCGGGCATATGGTATAGAGAGAATATGGGAAGGAAGTGGCAGGATGCTTCCGACTGTGGAGGAATTACAGCAAATGTATGAGGCGGAGATTACACTGGCCGACCGGGAAGGGCTGGCCGACCTGGACAGTGTGGAGATTGACAGGGAAAAACCGCCGGAGGACAGGATCAGGAGTTATCTGGAGCAGGTGCACAATCCTTTTCTGGCAAAGGCAGGGGATTACATACTGAAGTTTCGTTATGCAGACTGCCAGGAGGACATGGAGGACCGGCTGGCAGAGTATGTGGAAAAAATGGCAAGAATCCGCTGCTGAGCTGATTGCCGGAGCTGGACAAAACTTATTCCGGAGGAACGCAGATGAAGGCAAAAGAACTTTATAATGTGGGAATTTATCTCCGGCTGTCCCGGGATGACATGACGGAGAACGCAGGGATAGCCTTTGGCAGGCAGGAAAGCAACAGCATCAGTTCCCAGAGAGAACTGGTCCGTTCTTTCGTGCGCAGCCGGAAAGATATGAAGATTTATGATACCTATGTGGACGATGGGTATTCGGGAATTAATTTTGACCGCCCTGGTTTCAAGCGGATGATGGAAGATGTCCGGGCCGGGAAAGTTGACTGCATTATTGTAAAGGATTTGTCCAGATTTGGACGAGATTATATAGAAGCCGGGCGGTTGATACAGAAAGACTTCCCGGCTTTAAATGTACGTTTTATTGCGGTTACTGACCATTTTGACTCCCTGACGGCGGATTACAATGAAACTTCCCTGGTACTGCCGGTGAAAAATTTCGTAAACGATTCCTACTGCAGGGATATTTCCGGAAAAGTGAAAAGCCATCAGAAGGTGAAAAGGGAAAAAGGGGAATTTATCGGGGCATTTACCGTCTATGGCTATTGTAAGAGCGAGACGTCCAAAAACAGGCTGGTGCCGGATGAGTACGCGGCACAGATTGTGCGGAATATTTTTGCGTGGAAGATGGACGGGATGAGCAACGCCGCCATTGCAGACAGGCTCAACGAGTCAGGCATTTTATCCCCTCTTGAATATAAGAAATCGAAGGGAGAGAAATTTACCACAAAATTTTCGGCCGGGAGGAAGGCACAGTGGTCCCCGGTGGCAGTGAGGCGCATCCTTGAGAACGAAATTTACACCGGAACCATGGTGCAGGGCAAGACGGAGAAGATAAATTACAAGCTGGATCAGTACAGAGAAAAACCAAAGGAAGAGTGGACCCGGGTGGAGGGAACCCATGAGCCCATCATCGCAAAGGAAGATTTTGACTATGTTCAGAAACTGTTGCCCATAGAATGCAGAGGCTCCCGGGAAGGGAGGAAGGTGCGTATTTTTTCCGGCCTGTTGTTCTGCGGCGACTGCATGGCGCCTATGATCCGCCGGGTATACAGACATAAGGGTACGGAGAAAATCCAGTATATCTGCTCGACGAAGAATAAGGGGCCGGGCTGTTCAAGGCACGAGATTCTGGAAGGAGAACTAAAGGATATTGTGCTGAAAGGGCTGCAGTCACAGGCATTGCTTTTGCTGGATGAGGCAAAGGTGCTTTCCCGCATCCAGGGAATGGAAGTTGATTTCAGTGAGGTGGAACGGTTTGACAAGGAGATTGCGAGGCTTCGCGGGGAAGAAGAAAAATACCGGTCACTGAGAAGCGGCCTGTATGAGGATTTAAAGGCAGGAGTTATCACCCAGGAGGATTTTTATTCTTTCCGGGATATTTATGATGAGCAGCATGCAAGGATTCAGGAGGCCATCCGGAAACAGGAGGAAACCATCCGTATCCTTTTCAAATCAGGTGTGTCGGGCGGCGTGCGGCTGGAAAAATTCAAGGAAGTGCTGGAACTGACGGAATTGAGCAGGGAGGTGCTGGTAACATTCATAGACCGGATACTGGTTTATGAGGATAAGCGTATTTGTCTGGAACTGAGGAACAGAGAGGTATTCAGCAAAATCCTGATACTGGCGGAGTATGCCGCCGCTTTGCCGAAGGAGGATCGGAATCTGTCAGAGGATGCAGGCCGGGGAGGGAAAAACCGCAAAGGCTCCGGTGCAAACAGAAGGGAGGCGATGTAAATGGCCGGAACTTCAAAAAAGGGCAGACAGGGCATCACGGCGCAAAAGAGGACGGCGGAAAAGGCTTCTGGCAGAATCTATTCAGTGGGCATATACGCAAGGCTCTCCGTTGACAACCACAATGAAAAAAATGAGTCTATCGAGACGCAGATTGAAATTGCAAAAGATTATCTGGGGCTGCAGACGGATATGGTGCTGTTTGACTGCTACAGCGATCTGGGTAAAACGGGCACCAACTTTGAGCGAGAGGGCTTTAACCGCCTGATGACGGACGTGAGGCTGCATAAGGTAGACTGCATTATTGTGAAGGATTTTTCCAGATTCGGGAGAAATTACATAGAAACCGGCAATTATATCCAGAAAATATTCCCCTTTCTGGGGGTCAGGTTCATTTCGGTTACAGACCATTTTGACAGCCTTACTTCGGAGGGGGATGAACTGGGTGTAAACCTGAAGAATCTGACCAACGAAATGTATGCCAGAGATATATCGGTCAAGGTAAAAAGCTCCAAGGAGGCACAGTGGGAAAAGGGCAGCTATACCGGCGGAATCCCCCCTTATGGGTACAGAGCGGAATGGATTGACGGGAAAAAATGCCTGTTTGCGGAGGAGGGGACTTCTGACATTGTAAAAGAAGTTTTCCGGCTTTATGGGGAGGGGAAGAATCCGAAAGAGATTGCCGTCTGGCTGTATGAAAAAAAGGTCCACCGCCCCAGCGCATACCGCCGTTACGGACATATTTACTTTGAGGAGGGGGAAGAATTCCAGCAATGGTCCAGAGACTCCGTAAGGCTGATTTTGGCCAATCCGCTTTACATGGGGTGTCTTGTACAGGCGAGGACAAGCGGAAAAAAGTATAACATCAGAAGGAAAAGCGATATAGATTCTGAGGACTGGTCCGCAAAGGAGAACACCCATGAGGCGATCATTACCGAAGAACAGTTTTTCAGCGTTGCCGAGAGGCTGGAGCAGCAGGCGGCCTGTTATAAGAAGGACGGAAGCCGCAAATATGTGACGCGCACGGAGGATATTTTTGAAGGGCTTCTTTTCTGCGGCGAATGCGGCGCACCCATGGGGAGGACAGGTTACATCAGGGAGTTTTCTTCCAAGCATAAGATTCTGTTATATGCCTATTTTTGCAGAAAATCCCTCCGGGTCGATCAGTTTCGCTGTGAGAAAAAATATATCACAGGGCATGCGCTGGAGCAGATTGTCAAAGCCGCTTTGAAGCAGGAATTTGCTTTAACCGGCATCACGGCGAAGAAATTGGCAGAAAGGAACAGGATAGAGGCGGAGCGAGAGAGGCGGGAGTTGGAAAAGGAGCTTGCGGCTGTCCTGAAAGAGCTGGAAGGAGAAAAGAGGCGGGGGAGCGAACTGTACCTGCAATACCGAAGCGGAGAGGTTTCCAGGGATGTATTTTTCAAATGGAAGGAGGAAGAAGAGCGGCTGGCCCGGAAGCGGAAAGAGAGGCAGGAAGAAATCAACCGTGCCCTGCGGAATTTTGATGTGGAAATAGAGAACCGGAACCGTTTCCTGCGGGCGCTGCTTAGATTCAATGAAAAATCGGAACTGGATCAGGAACTGATGCAGGCATTGATTGAAAAAATCACCATTTTCCCGGATAAACGGATTGAAATTGCCTATCGCTTTCAGGGGAAAGACTTTCTGCGGGTTTTGACGGGAGGTGGCAGACTTGGGTGAGCAGCTTCGGATTGCCCTCTATATGCGTTTGTCCAAAGAGGATGAAAAGGCCGGGGAGAATGGTTTTCAAGACGAAAGCAACAGCATCAAAATGCAGCGAGCGTTGCTTCATCATTTTGTGGAGACCCATTTTGACCAGTACAGGCTGATGGAATTTCAGGATGTGTAGAACCAAACTTTGATACAATTTAATGCGGTGTAACGCCTTGAAATACTGTAAATAAGGCTTGCGGGATGGTAAAAACCATTTCCGTGAGCCTTATTTTTTATGCCGCCTGACAGGGACTTGCCTCCGCTGTTTGGCAGGGGGGTACGGATTTTGTACACCCCTGCCAAGGTGGACATACACCCCTGTACACCCCTTGAGGGCAAAATTAAAAAGTATTAAGAAGTGAAGAAAATTGTCGTTTTCACTATTTTTATCTGTTCACGATATAGCTTTTTTGGCTGTCTATACGATTTTGGATCTTCCAATTCTATTTTTTACTGATACCCTCTTGACAACTGTGTTTTTCTGAATTATAATTGAAACATCGTTATGAAACACTGTTATTAAAGAGAGAAGGTGAACAGGTGGCAAAGCAGATCGAGGGCGTGTATGAGAGGATACTGGAATGCGCAAAAAAGGAATTCCTCGAAAAAGGCTACACAGATGCCTCCCTGCGGACGATTGCCGCAGAAGCGGAAACAAGTACCAATTCCATTTACGTCCGCTTTAAAGATAAGGAAGGGCTATTTGCCGCCATTGTGGAGCCGGTTTCAGAAGAGTTCATGTCCCGGTGTCTGGATGTGCAGGAAACATTCCATTCTTTTGACAGCGATGTCCAGCGACGGGAGGTTGGGAAGTATTCTTCTGATGCGATGCTTGGAATGGTGGATTACATCTACGACCACTTTGACGAATTCCGTTTGCTGTTGGATGCTTCCCATGGCACGAAGTTCTGTAATTTTGTGAACGGGCTGGTATCCATGGAAGAGGAATACACATGGAAGTGGCTGGAGGCAACAGGCTCCCGTCTGGAACCTATGGGCGGGCTGACCGCAGACTTTTATCACATGATGGTCACAGCCTATTTTGAGGGAATCTTCGAAGTGGTCCGTCATGGAATGGACAAGGAAGATGCGAAGAAATATGTTGCCATGATGGGGAAATACCACCATGGGGGATTTTTGGCAATCGTCGGGGAAGAAACGGCGGAAACAAAATAAGTTTTTAAGGCTGCCAGAACTGGCAACAGTCAGGCAGCCTTAAAATAAATCAATAAGTTAGCGAAAACTAACTAAAATAAGGAGGAACTGATATGCAGAAACAAAATCCGCTGCTCCGCATATGGGGCTGGGGAAAAGACGAACATGGCCGCCTGATCGGAGCGGTCATAAGCGCACTCACTGCTGTAGTGCTGGGGATGCTGCCCTATTTTGCGGCGGCACAGGTTATCATCGGCATGCTGGCTGGGGAAAAGGATCTGTCCTTTTATCTGCCATGGTTAGGTCTGGGACTGGCGGGGTATGCCGCACGCACGCTTCTTTACAACATGGCGTTGTCCGTGTCCCACAAGGCGACCTTTTCCATTTTGAAGAATATCCGGCAGAGAATACTGGAAAAATTGCCGAAGCTGCCCCTTGGGACGGTCATGGATATGTCCAGTGGGAAGATGAAGCAGATCATCGTGGACCAGGTGGACGGCATGGAGACCACGCTTGCCCATCTGTTCCCGGAGTTGACTGCCAATATTGCGGGGCCGCTTTTTATCGTGGTCTGCCTGTTTGTTCTGGATTGGCGCATGGCGCTTTTGTCCATCGTGACGCTCCCGGTTGGTATGGCATTCATGATGTCGGTTATGGGGAGTTATGCGAAGAATTATGAAGGCGCAGTGAAGACTACACAGGAGATGAACGGGACTATCGTGGAATACATAGGCGGCATCGAGGTCATCAAGGCGTTTAACCAGGGAAAGTCATCTTATGCGAAATTCGCAGACCGGGTAAAGGCAAATGCCGCCTATTACTACAATTGGATGAAAAAAAGCCAGTTTGGAGTGTCTATGGGTTATTCCATTGTGCCTGCCTCGCTGGTTACAATCCTTCCGGTGGGCTGGCTCTGGTACAGGAATGGAAGCCTGCCGGTGGAAACCTTTATCATGGTCATCATACTGTCCCTTGGCATTGCGGGGCCGCTCATTGCCGCTATGAATTTTGTAGACACGCTTGCTACGGTCGGTACAACGGTGGCGTCTGTGGATGAACTTCTTTCCGCAGAGGAACAGCATCATGGTGATAAGGAGGTTCGTATCAAGAGTAAGGATATTGAATTATCCCATGTTTCTTTCGGCTACCATGAAGATAAGAATATCCTGCGTGATGTGAGCCTTTCTATCCCCGCGGGGAGAATGACAGCGCTGGTGGGGCCTTCCGGTTCCGGCAAATCCACCATTGCAAAACTCATCGCCGGTTTTTGGGATGTGAAGGACGGTATGGTGTCCATGGGCGGCGTGGATGAAAAGAAGATCCCGCTGGAACAGCTCTATGACCAGGTGGCATTTGTATCCCAGGATAATTATCTGTTTGACGAGAGCGTCCGGGAAAATATCCGCATGGGCAGGCTGTCCGCATCAGATAAGGAAGTGGAAGCGGCTGCCAAAGCTGCGGGGTGCGATGCCTTTATCCGCTCCCTGGAAAAAGGATATGAAACAAATGTTGGCGGAGGCGGCGCACACCTTTCGGGCGGTGAACGTCAGAGGATTGCCATAGCGAGGGCAATGCTGAAGGATGCGCCCATCGTGATACTGGATGAGGCCACCGCGTATATTGACCCTGAAAATGAGGCAGTCATCCAGAAAGCGATTGCAAAGCTGGTACGGGGCAAAACGGTGATCGTGATTGCCCACAGGCTTTCCACCATCAAGGATGCAGATAAAATTGTTGTGGTAAAGGACGGCAAAATAGAAGCGGCCGGAAAACATGAGGAATTAAGAAAGACCTGCCCTCTCTATGAATCCATGTGGCAGGCGCATATCGGTGCAAAGGACGGTGATGTGGCATGATAGAAGCATTCAGAAAAATATGGCGGTTTGCCGGCGAAGAGCGGGCAAACATTAATAAATCCGTAGCGGTAAAATTTTTAAACGCAGTGTTCCATATGCTGGAGGTCAGCGCCATTTATTTTGTGATTGTGGCTCTGACACAGGAAGTCACGGGAAATGATACGGCCTGGACAGCATTGGCATTTATGGCAGTCAGCATTATTGGCAATGCGGTGACGACTGCCTTTTCCAAGAACCAGCAGACACACGCAGGATACTTCATGGCGGCAAATGAGAGGATTAAGATTGGCAACCTCTTAAAAGGCGTGCCAATGGGATTCTTCAATGAGAACAGCCTTGGTGAAGTGACCGGCGTCTGCACCACGGTGCTTGGGAATATTGAGATGCTGGTCCCTATGGTGTTGGTGGATATCATGGGCGGCGTGGTCGGCACGGTTGTATTCACGGCAATGATCATCATTTTTGAATGGCGTGTCGGGCTGGTCGCACTGGCGGGCATTATTGTGTATTTCCTGATCGTTTCCTCTATGGAGAAAAAGTCCGCTGCCATTGCGCCGAATGCACAGAAGTCGCAGACGGCACTTACCTCCGCGGTCCTGGAATATGTGCAGGGGATGGGCATCGTCAAGTCCTTTAACTTAAGCGGCAGGGGAGATAATAGGGCGCAGGATGCTTTGGAATTTAACAGGAAGAGCAACCTTGACATGGAAAAGCTGATGACGCCTTATACGATTTCTCAGGAGCTTGTGCTGCAGGTGGCGGGGATTGCCATGATGTTTGTCTCTGTTTTCTGCTGGGCAAACGGCACGATGCCCATTGCCAATGCGCTGATGTGCATTGTGATGTCCTTCCTTGTGTTCGGGCAGATCAAGCTGTTCGGCATGGGAATGTCCATGCTGCGCCTTGCTTCGGCAAGCATTGACCGCACTTTGCAGACGGAGGAAATGGAGCAGATGGATGAAAAAGGGAAGGCGTTTTCTCCGAAAGGACATGGGATTGAATTTAACAATGTGCATTTTTCCTATGAAAACAAGGAAATCCTGCACGGCATTGATGTGACGCTGCCTGACAGGACTACTACGGCAGTCATCGGGCCTTCCGGTTCCGGCAAGACTACCCTCTGCAACCTGATCGCCCGCTTTTGGGATGTGGACAGCGGCAGCGTGAAGATCGGTGGGAAGGATGTGCGGGAATATACGTTGGAGTCCCTGATGGAGCAGATCAGCATGGTGTTCCAGAATGTATATTTATTTGCAGACACGATTGAGAACAACATCAAATTCGGCCGTCCGCAGGCGACCCATGCAGAAGTGGTGGAGGCGGCAAGGAAAGCCTGCTGTGCAGATTTCATTGAAGCCCTTCCTGATGGGTACGATACGGTGATCGGGGAAGGCGGCGCATTCCTTTCCGGCGGGGAGAAGCAGCGGATATCCATCGCAAGGGCGATGCTGAAGGACGCTCCCATTGTTATCCTTGACGAGGCGACCGCCAATGTGGACCCGGAGAACGAGGACCGGCTGCAGAAGGCGATTGAGGAACTGACCAGGGATAAGACCATCATCATGATAGCCCACAGGCTGAAGACCGTGCGGAATGCCGACCAGATACTTGTGGTGGATGAGGGGCGTATTGTCCAGAAAGGAAAACATGAGGAGCTGATCGGGCAGGAAGGCATCTATGCGGATTTCGTACTTGGAAGGAAAGAGGCTATCGGCTGGAAACTGAATGCATAGGATTTGGGGCATATGTTTTGATAAAGCTGTGTGGGGTGCAGGCAGGATAAGGGGCTGTTACACAAATTGTGCAACAGCCCTTTTTTACCGTTAAATGTTGTAGGCAGCCGGAATTATTTTTAGTGTCAGATGGAGATACAGCAATGCATTACGGAAAACACCCGCATTGCGCAGAAGCAGGCAGAATACGAAAAACGCTATCATGCCCTTGCGGAGCGGTTCGACAGGGCGAAGGCTCGGCTTAGCGAGGTGGAGGACGGGATCGTGGCAAAGCAGGCGCAGCGGGAGATGATGCAGAACCTGGTGGATACGCTGGAAAGGATGCCGGATGCGGTGGACAGTTTTGACGAGGGCGCATGGTACGCGCTGGTGGATCATGCGACGGTTTACGGCAGGGATGACGTTCGGTTTACCTTTAAGAACGGGATGGAGATAAAAGCATAGGGATTTACCCTCCAAAGCCTGATGATAGGCGATGGAGGGTATTTTTTGCAAAATGAATAAAATGGAATGGTGTATAGAAAAAAATTAGGTTTTCTGTAGAATTTTTAGGGTTTATCTTGACAAACGGAATTTTCTGAGTATAATTAAAACAGTGTTTTGAATACACTGTTTCGGAAACGCTGTTGTAAAAGAGAAAGAGGTGGTAGACAATGGCGAGTAGAATTGAGGGGTATGATGAAAAAATAATTGCTTGTGCAAAAGAAGAATTTTTGAAAAGAGGATATGCAGATGCTTCATTAAGAACGATTGCTCAGAATGCTGATGTCAGCACAAGTACGATTTATACAAGATATTTAGATAAAGAGGGTTTGTTCCGATTTCTTGTAGAACCGGCCGCAAATGGGCTAAAAGATTTGATAGGACGCTCCCTGTCGGAATTTACGACATTACCAGAAAACGATCAGGCTGAAAAAATAATGGAGTATTCTGACAAAGGATTTGCAGAGACAGTCCCATTTATCTATGAGCATTTTGATGAATTCAAGCTCTTGGTTACGGGGGCGCCGGGGAACTATTATCAGGACTTTTTAGAAAGTTTAGTTGAATTGGATACTGCCTGTATGAAATCTTTTTTAGTTCGGATTGGCAGTAAAGCAATGGCTGAAGGACGCATTACAGACGGTTTCCTACACGTTGTTTCCAGTGCCTTTTATTCCGGTATTTTCGAGGTAGTAATTCACGATATGCCGATGGAGGAAGCAAGGAATTATATCAATGAACTTCGTGCATTTTATGGGAACGGCTGGAAGGAATATTATCAGAAATAGGACAGAAAGAAGGTGGAAAGAAAATGCAGAAAGCCGAAGGATTTTGTGTGGATGAAAGCGGATGGATACACTGCCCTTTTTGTAAATGCAGGACACGCACAAAAATTCGGGCAGATACTTCACTAAAAAACTTCCCGATATTTTGTCCGAAATGCAAGCAGGAATGTTTGATAGATGTTGACAATATGAATATACAATTATCAGTAGTGCCAGACGCTAAGACGCAGAGCCGATAATTTGTTTGTGGATACCTATGACAGATTATTGGCTTATTTTTTTTGAATATAGGTTAGCGATTTCTAACCAGAGATAGGAGGGATTTTACTATGAATCAGTCACAAGGCGGTAATCCGTTTGGCAGGCTTATAGAATTTGCCAAACCGCATAAGACTGGCTATATCGTTTCCGTTGTCCTTGCCGTAATGGGCGTTGCTTTTGGTATCGTTCCATATTTTGCGACAGCGAGAATGACGATCGCGCTGCTCTCAGGAAACCGGGATTTATCATTTTACATGAGATGGTGTTTGATTTCCGGCGGATGTTTTGTCTTAAAAGCGATATTAATGGGGATTTCCACAAGGACATCCCATGAAGCAACTTTCGAAGTGCTGTCGGAGGCAAGACGGAAAATCGCTTCAAAACTTACCAGAGTGCCTATGGGCTACATTCTTAATACTCCGTCAGGGCAACTAAAAAACGGTATGGTGGAGCGCATTGAACAATTAGAGGTTCCCCTTGCCCATGTAATCCCGGAAATGACTTCCAATCTTCTTGTGCCGATTGCGATTATCGTTTATCTGTTCATTCTGGATTGGAGAATGGCTTTGGTATCGCTGGTCACAATCCCGGTTGGGATGATGTGCTATATGGGCATGATGAAAGAATACCCAAAGAAGTATGGCGAGGTAGTAAAAGCCGGAAACCACATGAGCGCCACGACGGTGGAATACATTGGAGGTATTGAGGTCATAAAGGCGTTTAATCAGGCGGATAATTCCTACCGGAAATTTACGGATGCCGTCCATGCAAACGCAGACCTGATTTTAGACTGGATGAAAGATACGCAGAAATATTCAGCTATTATGATGAGCGTATGGCCTGCGGCATTGATCAGCGTACTTCCGGTCGGCTGTCTGTTTTATATGAACGGTTCCCTTTCAGCCGCAACCTTTATTACGGTGACTGTTCTGTCATTGGGCATTGCAGGCCCGCTTGTGGCTGCGATGTTCTTCACCGATGATATTGCGAAAATAGGAACGGTTATGGGAGAGATTGACGGGATATTGAATCAGCCGGAGCTTGTCCGTCCAAAGGGAAAAAGCGATTTTCCAAATCTCGATATTTCTCTGGAAAATGTGCATTTTGCATATGAGGAAAAAGAGGTTTTGAAAGGAATTGACCTGGCGATTCCGCAAGGGAAGATTACAGCTTTTGTCGGGCCGTCCGGCAGCGGAAAATCAACGATTGCAAAATTAATTGCGTCCTTTTGGGATGTGACAGGGGGATTTATTACGATTGGCGGCAAAAGCGTAAAGGAAATTTCCGCTGACCAACTGAATGACCTGATCTCCTATGTGTCGCAGGATAACTATCTGTTTAATGATACTGTTCGCAACAACATCCGCATGGGCAGACCGGTGGCAAGTGATGATGAGGTAGAACAGATTGCAAAGGATTCCGGCTGCCATGATTTCATTATGAATCTTGAACATGGATATGAAACTGTGGTCGGAGGGGCCGGAGGGCATTTGTCCGGCGGGGAACGCCAGAGGATTGCGATTGCCAGAGCTATGCTGAAAAATGCGCCAATTGTGATTCTTGACGAAGCGACTTCTTATACTGATCCTGAAAATGAAGCCGTGGTGCAGGAAGCCATCAGTCGACTGACAAAGGGAAAGACATTGATTGTGATTGCCCACCGCCTGTCAACGATAACAGATTCTGATCAGATTGTCGTTGTAAAAGACGGTCAGATTCAGGCGAAAGGAACACATGAAGAATTGCTAAATGAATGTAATCTTTATCATGCGATGTGGACGGCACACATGGATGCAAAGGAGGTGAAAATGGCATGATACGTTCTTTTCGGAAATTTTTTGAATTTGCAGGCCGACAATGCAGGAATTGGTATTTGGGGCTTTTTATATGAGATCATCCGCTGTGTTTTAGAAGCCCTGCAATTTGCCGCCCTGCTGGTGGTGCTGGATGGATTAGTCCATGAGAGCATTACTGCACAGACCGCACTTACCGCCTTTGGAATTATGCTGGCCAGCGTGATTGGAACCATGATTTTCTGGTATCTGGCACATGGTAAGGAGGGCGAAGGCAGCTATCGGATGTGTGAGGATAAAAGGGTTCAGATTGGCAATCGCATGAAATATATGCCAATGGGATATTTTAACAGCCATAGCCTGGGAAATCTTACTTCTGTTTCTACGGCAACTATGAGCGATCTGGAAAGTATGTCTTTCGCCGTTATTGTGCGGACATTGGTAGGCGTAATTCACGCCAGTATTTTTTCTGTTGCTATGTGCTATTACTGTGAAACCTAACCTTTGTTTTAGCTAAAAAAGCGCAGACTACCCCTATAG
>OFFG01000628.1_pt1 | contig 28152 bp, 26 predicted proteins | sample 1521331 | NCBI WGS metagenome assembly OFFG01 (sample SAMEA3504129, study PRJEB24116) | mouse gut metagenome | biome: mouse gut; feature: mouse-associated habitat; material: faeces | place: Denmark | collected 2011 | reverse complement strand
TCTGCACAGTTTCATTTATGGTGGTGCCAAGTGTGCGGGCATGGAGGTTTAGAAATATCATGATCCAAATCACGCTCCCGCGAAGGGAGCGACTGGATAAGCGGATTTTCCAGTCCGTGGTTAAAATGATTTCAATCCACGCTCCCGCGAAGGGAGCGACCAGAATAAAGGATTCTCTTTGTACTTCTGGAAGCTATTTCAATCCACGCTCCCGCGAAGGGAGCGACAGTTCCGGGACACATGGCACACCCGCCTAAAATATTTCAATCCACGCTCCCGCGAAGGGAGCGACGTGGTTTACTTGGTGAGAGTGACGGTGTTATCTATATTTCAATCCACGCTCCCGCGAAGGGAGCGACGTAACGGTCAGAAAAAAGAAATGGAACCTATACATATTTCAATCCACGCTCCCGCGAAGGGAGCGACTCATTCCGTCCGGGTTTATGTCTTTCGCGTCCACATTTCAATCCACGCTCCCGCGAAGGGAGCGACATAGAAAGGCGGGAGCCGAAGCAAAAGCCTGAAAAATTTCAATCCACGCTCCCGCGAAGGGAGCGACAAAAAATGACATTACTAATCTTGGCGGTTATTTAATTTCAATCCACGCTCCCGCGAAGGGAGCGACTCTATTTTTTTATCCCCGCGGATTCCTCCTTCTATTTCAATCCACGCTCCCGCGAAGGGAGCGACTAAATATTGACGATGATATAAGGAGTGCCGCGAATTTCAATCCACGCTCCCGCGAAGGGAGCGACAAACCTTATGATGTTTATAGCCCTGGGGCTATTATCATTTCAATCCACGCTCCCGCGAAGGGAGCGACCTCATTTAACAGTTTCAACCTCTGCGCATTGGTCGATTTCAATCCACGCTCCCGCGAAGGGAGCGACATCCCTTACGAGAGATTACAAACAAACATTGACGATTTCAATCCACGCTCCCGCGAAGGGAGCGACACGATTTTTACAACTTTATTAAAGAAGAGATACCAATTTCAATCCACGCTCCCGCGAAGGGAGCGACCAGATAGACAAAAAATGTATCAAATAACAGGGTGTATTTCAATCCACGCTCCCGCGAAGGGAGCGACGATGATACAACTAATCAGGCTAACATTGGCAAAATTTCAATCCACGCTCCCGCGAAGGGAGCGACTCATATGTAAAAACCCCAAAAAAAGTTCCGCAAGATTTCAATCCACGCTCCCGCGAAGGGAGCGACGTATGATGAAGGGAATGCTCTGGTTGGGCTTTCGATTTCAATCCACGCTCCCGCGAAGGGAGCGACAAATTATCATGACTGGTTTCCCTTTAAACTGATTATTTCAATCCACGCTCCCGCGAAGGGAGCGACCTCCCGCTGCCCCATAGCCCTTGCTTCCGCTTGTATTTCAATCCACGCTCCCGCGAAGGGAGCGACACAGTAGTAGGGGATACAGGGCTGGCAGTGGCAGGATTTCAATCCACGCTCCCGCGAAGGGAGCGACAACGCGTAACAGCATATAATGTAACTCGTAACAAGATTTCAATCCACGCTCCCGCGAAGGGAGCGACGCAAGATAAACTAAAAGAACTGGAAGCATCCAAAATTTCAATCCACGCTCCCGCGAAGGGAGCGACGTTGCATACTGCGATCATATTCCCCTCTCTATCAAATTTCAATCCACGCTCCCGCGAAGGGAGCGACAATGTTCCGCTGGACGTGTCCGAAATGGACACACCATTTCAATCCACGCTCCCGCGAAGGGAGCGACGTCTTTTCTCCGCAATTCGGAGCCGGATCTACATCATTTCAATCCACGCTCCCGCGAAGGGAGCGACTATTTATGTTGCGGATCTTGTGGTTCTTCAGTTTTTATTTCAATCCACGCTCCCGCGAAGGGAGCGACGAGGATGTAGAATTCCTTCAAAAATATTTACAGGATTTCAATCCACGCTCCCGCGAAGGGAGCGACCTGTACCAGTCCCGGATACTTTTCCTTAAGTTCCTATTTCAATCCACGCTCCCGCGAAGGGAGCGACTTTTCAACCACTTGGCCATACATATTTACTTCCACGATTTCAATCCACGCTCCCGCGAAGGGAGCGACGCAGATGGCTCTTGTATTCAACATCCCAGTATTTGGATTTCAATCCACGCTCCCGCGAAGGGAGCGACTAGGATGCGGTATGCGGCCAGTTGCGGATTTTATATTTCAATCCACGCTCCCGCGAAGGGAGCGACCATGTAGACATACGTTTTGTGTTAGGAGATGGAAATTTCAATCCACGCTCCCGCGAAGGGAGCGACTTGCATTGGACAAAAGTACTGCCCGATCTTCCTTCATTTCAATCCACGCTCCCGCGAAGGGAGCGACTTCATATCCTTCTCACTTTCTCCCTGCATTACCCGATTTCAATCCACGCTCCCGCGAAGGGAGCGACCTTCAATCACGCATCCAAAAAGCGCTGGGAAGGCAATTTCAATCCACGCTCCCGCGAAGGGAGCGACAAATTTTGTAAATTATTTCTACGGGATGAAGGTAATTTCAATCCACGCTCCCGCGAAGGGAGCGACGTTATTTATTGTCTATAAAATTAAGGTGATAAAATATTTCAATCCACGCTCCCGCGAAGGGAGCGACATATCGGTACCTTAAAAACGGTAAACCATCGTACAATTTCAATCCACGCTCCCGCGAAGGGAGCGACTTCTATTATTTTTCTTAAGTCAAATTCCAAAAAATATTTCAATCCACGCTCCCGCGAAGGGAGCGACGTTTGCCCGATCATATGGTCGATAACTATGCTCTAGATTTCAATCCACGCTCCCGCGAAGGGAGCGACCATTAACTCGACACATTTTTTTGCGTCTTCTTCTATTTCAATCCACGCTCCCGCGAAGGGAGCGACAAAACGCCATCCATGATAGCAGTTGCTTTTTCAGAATTTCAATCCACGCTCCCGCGAAGGGAGCGACAATGTAGTCACTGTAATATTAGGAATGTCTACTGCTATTTCAATCCACGCTCCCGCGAAGGGAGCGACCCCATGACAGCCGCTTAAAGTCGGTTTCCGGCATGATTTCAATCCACGCTCCCGCGAAGGGAGCGACGGAGAGGGGACATTCTCCTTTATTGTGGGAATAAATTTCAATCCACGCTCCCGCGAAGGGAGCGACGGACTTTTAACGATGCAATTCGGGAGTTAATTCAATTTCAATCCACGCTCCCGCGAAGGGAGCGACTAAACCGTATCATGGGCGGCGATAAGCCGGTAAAATTTCAATCCACGCTCCCGCGAAGGGAGCGACTACCATTCTCCGCAACAGTCCCGATACTGATAAGAATTTCAATCCACGCTCCCGCGAAGGGAGCGACTTCCTCAATCCTGTCCACGCGTCCATCCATGACGATTTCAATCCACGCTCCCGCGAAGGGAGCGACCAGATTCCGAAACTTCCTGAAAGAAAAATGCATATTTCAATCCACGCTCCCGCGAAGGGAGCGACGTACATTTGAAATCTGCATACAAATATCATTCAATAATTTCAATCCACGCTCCCGCGAAGGGAGCGACATGCCATACCGTCAAAATCCTTATACCAGAAGGAAATTTCAATCCACGCTCCCGCGAAGGGAGCGACTGCGGTGGAAGATAATACATTTATAGACGCACTATTTCAATCCACGCTCCCGCGAAGGGAGCGACAACGAAGCTGATTTACAATATCCAGATTATACAATTTCAATCCACGCTCCCGCGAAGGGAGCGACTCGCTTGCACTGGACGCACCCGGTTTCTTGCTGTAATTTCAATCCACGCTCCCGCGAAGGGAGCGACACGGTAGCCGAACTTGGTAACAAGACTGCTAATACCATTTCAATCCACGCTCCCGCGAAGGGAGCGACATCGTTGTCGGTTCTTTTAACAAAGCTGTACACATTTCAATCCACGCTCCCGCGAAGGGAGCGACACTTGTGACAAACGAAGTGGATGCAAACAATGTAATTTCAATCCACGCTCCCGCGAAGGGAGCGACTTAAGTCTATTAACGGATTTAGTCCAACAGTCAATATTTCAATCCACGCTCCCGCGAAGGGAGCGACGTATTATCAGCGCTGATGTGCATTTGGATTCATTATTTCAATCCACGCTCCCGCGAAGGGAGCGACGCTGCAGAAGATGCCGCAACCGATCTTCGTCTTAAGATTTCAATCCACGCTCCCGCGAAGGGAGCGACGTGGTATTATTTGGTGCATAACGAAGGATTCACGATTTCAATCCACGCTCCCGCGAAGGGAGCGACTACCACAAATCTGTTAATAAGGTTGGAAGTCCTATTTCAATCCACGCTCCCGCGAAGGGAGCGACATCGTTGTATTAGGTGCGTTTAAATGAGCAATAAATTTCAATCCACGCTCCCGCGAAGGGAGCGACCCCGTCCCTGCCGGGTAATGCAGGGAGAAAGCGAATTTCAATCCACGCTCCCGCGAAGGGAGCGACAGGAGATAAGGTTACTTGGTATAGTTCCTGGACAATTTCAATCCACGCTCCCGCGAAGGGAGCGACAGCACGTCAAAGACAAGCACATAGAGGGCGCAAAGATTTCAATCCACGCTCCCGCGAAGGGAGCGACTGATTCCATAATGCTGCCATGAGTGCCGGGGTACTATTTCAATCCACGCTCCCGCGAAGGGAGCGACATCTTATGTGGTCGCATATTGCTGTTGGATGTTCTATTTCAATCCACGCTCCCGCGAAGGGAGCGACTCAGACTATTTCCGTTGCTACTGCTACCCAGGTAATTTCAATCCACGCTCCCGCGAAGGGAGCGACGAGCATGAACGCTTATATTGTTCAGGCAATCGAAATTTCAATCCACGCTCCCGCGAAGGGAGCGACTCAAAGGTAAATGCAAGCGTTGCGGATATGAGGAGATTTCAATCCACGCTCCCGCGAAGGGAGCGACATGTTCGGATATTTCCTCTATCGTTCCTCGGCGGCATTTCAATCCACGCTCCCGCGAAGGGAGCGACTTGGCATACAGATAAAATCAATGATAAAATCAAATTTCAATCCACGCTCCCGCGAAGGGAGCGACGCGTCTAAGACATCTTTCGCTTTCTCTTTTCTGATTTCAATCCACGCTCCCGCGAAGGGAGCGACGTGCTGGAAGCTGCACAAAATGGCTTTGATTTGATTTCAATCCACGCTCCCGCGAAGGGAGCGACGCTTATAGGCGGTTTATATGCTGTAATTAATCCATTTCAATCCACGCTCCCGCGAAGGGAGCGACTATATTTTCTCTCTTTTTCAAAAGATTTTTAGTTATTTCAATCCACGCTCCCGCGAAGGGAGCGACCTGATTCAGCGCCGGGTTCATTGTTAGTGCCATCTATTTCAATCCACGCTCCCGCGAAGGGAGCGACGCCGGAATATGGGCATTGGAGCCGTCCGGGAGTGGAATTTCAATCCACGCTCCCGCGAAGGGAGCGACACACATACAACCAAGCCATATTTGTTCCGACAAGCAATTTCAATCCACGCTCCCGCGAAGGGAGCGACAAAAGGAAATCTGCCTTATGTTCTTTTGCGCTTACAATTTCAATCCACGCTCCCGCGAAGGGAGCGACCTGCCACGCACCACAGTCCCAGGATATACCGCTTAAAATTTCAATCCACGCTCCCGCGAAGGGAGCGACTTCTTCATATCTGGTTCAAATCCAGTCGCCTTGATAATTTCAATCCACGCTCCCGCGAAGGGAGCGACACATATAAAAATATTTCATGGGATTCCTCAAATATTTCAATCCACGCTCCCGCGAAGGGAGCGACGGGATTGTGATAGATAAGTTCATCAACAATCCAATATTTCAATCCACGCTCCCGCGAAGGGAGCGACTCAGGGCATCACATTGGCAGGTGTGTTTTTTGATATTTCAATCCACGCTCCCGCGAAGGGAGCGACAGCACGTCAAAGACAAGCACATAGAGGGCGCAAAGATTTCAATCCACGCTCCCGCGAAGGGAGCGACTGATTCCATAATGCTGCCATGAGTGCCGGGGTACTATTTCAATCCACGCTCCCGCGAAGGGAGCGACATCTTATGTGGTCGCATATTGCTGTTGGATGTTCTATTTCAATCCACGCTCCCGCGAAGGGAGCGACTCAGACTATTTCCGTTGCTACTGCTACCCAGGTAATTTCAATCCACGCTCCCGCGAAGGGAGCGACAAAAGATTCCGGCATAAGCGCCACTTCATCAAAATTTCAATCCACGCTCCCGCGAAGGGAGCGACTTAACGAGGGATTCGCTCTTAACAATCTGCAGAGCGATTTCAATCCACGCTCCCGCGAAGGGAGCGACAAATTCGCATTTCCGACCAACGAGGACGATATTATTTCAATCCACGCTCCCGCGAAGGGAGCGACCATTCCACCAATGACCTTTACCAAACTTATAATGCCATTTCAATCCACGCTCCCGCGAAGGGAGCGACAAATGTCAATAAAAAGAATAAAATTCCAATAAACATTTCAATCCACGCTCCCGCGAAGGGAGCGACGTCAAGGGACGAAATTTTGCTACTGTTGTTTATCCTATTTCAATCCACGCTCCCGCGAAGGGAGCGACGACTTATACTTTGGATATTGCTCCTGTTCCTTTGGGATTTCAATCCACGCTCCCGCGAAGGGAGCGACTAAGGGTTTTCGGCAAAAAAAACCAAAGAATTCCTATTTCAATCCACGCTCCCGCGAAGGGAGCGACGGGATAGCGGGTTCCTACGTCACCCGCCATAAAATATTTCAATCCACGCTCCCGCGAAGGGAGCGACAGCTATGCGTCCGAGCCGGATATTGCTTCGGAGTCTATTTCAATCCACGCTCCCGCGAAGGGAGCGACATCAAAAATCACATATTTCTTTTCAAATATTGATTTTTATTTAGGCAATACTAATAAATTACAGTATTGCTCATTTCATTTTACTATACTACTTATTATTTTTTTATTACTTTCTATGGTGCGAACCCCCCTGCCATTTTATGTTCGCTTGCCACCCGCACCGGCTTATATCATCAGAATCCCCTCCGCCTCATAAGTAGTCTTACTGCCAAAATGCTCTACTTTCGTCCGATAATTGTTTCCCAGATAATAAAAGCGCAGACTATCCTCTTTCTCATTAATTAAAGATACCAGCCGGTTTTTTAACAATAATAATTGCGAAGCATCCAACATACACTCAAATACGGAATTTTGGACTCGCTGTCCATAATTGACACACTCTTTCGCAACTTTACGAAGGCGTGCCTTTCCTGCCGCATCCTGAGTAGAAACATCATATGTAATCAATACTAACATCCCCAACACCTACTTCCACAAAAACGGCGGATATTCATCCACATCGCCCCGGATCGTCCGGGCAAGCAAAAGGGCCTGTACATAAGGAACCAATCCCCATTCTATCTTTTCCTTTAAATATGGGTGCGTTATCTTTTCCCTTTTATGATTCTGCCATGCATTAAAAAATACCTTTCTTCCATCATCGTTCAGCAAAACCGCATTATCTTTCTGCTTTTCAAAATGAACTGCCTGAATTGCCTTTGTATTGATCAATGTTAAAACAAATCTGTCCGCCAGAACAGGCCGCAATTCTTCCATCAGATCAAGTGCGAGGGATTTTCTTCCCGGCCTGTCGCCGTGCATAAACCCTACGTATGGATCCAGCCCCACACCTGACAACGCATTGGCACAATCACCGGCAAGTATCGTATAAGCAAACGATAAGACAGCGTTTATATTATCAAGGGGCGGCCTTCGATTCCTTGTCATGAACGCAAAATCTTCCTTTTGATTTAATATCATATCGTTAAATACGGAGAAATATTGTTCCGCTGCCTTTCCTTCCATTCCCCGCAGCTCATCCAAATCCTGCGCGCCGTCTATTTTAGGCAGCGCGTCATACAAAGCCAAGGATATCCGCTTCAGTTTTTCAGCATCCACCCGGTATGCGTGATCGCGCAGCGTGCGCTCTATGCTCCATCTGCTGTTAAAAACTTTTCCCACAATCATATTTCTAGCATATGCAATACTTCTCTCTTCTCGATCCGATATTCGATATTGCTCTTTTCTAAGCAGCACGTTCCCATACTCTTTTCCTGCCACCCTTGCCAGAAATGTTCCTCTCGGCGAGAAAAAACTCATTCCTATTTTCCGATCCGCACAAGCGCCCATCAGCGCCGGACTGGCCCCCTTATAAGTAAAGCATACAATGTTTTCTAGTGTATGGAGCGGAAATCTGCCAAGAGTTTTCTCACCATCCTGTATCACAATATTCTCGCCATCCAAAGACAAATAGCAGCTCTCTGTCATAACATACAATGTATTTAATAATTTCCGCACACCTCTCCTCCCCTTAATCGTTCATTTTTATGTGCTTTTCCATGTATTCCCTGACCTTTGTTGTCTTTTGCAGTTTCGGAACGCACAAATTTTCCAAAGAACATGACTTGCACTGCTTCCCCGGCTTCACGTTCGGAGTATATCCCCTGTGAAATAAATCGTGCATTTCCTCCGCCATCTTCTTTACTTCTTCCCTCAGTCCATCCGTAAATTCCACATGACTGCGCCTCTTGTTTTCCCCGTAATATAAATATCCCTCCGCTATGCCCGTCTGAAACATCTCTTCCAGACAAATCGCCTGCGCGCAAAGCTGTACCTCATCCGCATTATTTTCTTTTGGCATTCCACGCTTGTACTCGATCGGTGTTACTTTCCATTTTCCATCGTATCCGAACAGATCCACACCGCTTTCATCCTGACGGAATTCAACCACATCGCACTGCCCGCTTAACCCGAGTTCCCGGGAAGAAATGCGCAAGCCTCTGACGATGAGCAACCCGCCCCTTTTTTCAAAAGAACCTTCCTCATGCGCTTTTTTATGCATGAGTTCACCGGCAGTCGTCCTGTAATTTTCCGCCCACTGCTGTTCAATATGTATCATCGCCCACTGCCTTCTGCAAAAAGCAAAATGCTGAATGCCGGAAAGCATCAAATAATCTTCTTCAACATACATCATCAAATACCTTCGATTTCTTCAAGCACCAGACCTGGCAAAGTATCGATTTCTATTTTATAATCTTCCAATTCCTTCGGATCATCCTCCTCGGGCGTAATCCTGATCAACTTATGAACCTTTGCCGAAGAATACTGGCCCATCGGACAATTATGCCTCCACCAGTATAATTTGCATACCTCCATGCTTCCATCAGGCCTTGCGGAAGAACTGTCATTTACAAACAGAGTGCGCAAAGCTTCTTTTATTTTCTCCGCATCCTCATCGCTAAACCCTGTCTTTTCCGCAAGCTGGTGGTTAATGCTTCCCTTTATTACATATAATGCCGAATATATTTTATGTTTCATCCCCATAGTATCCGAAGACTTCTTCTCCTTTGTCTCACTGTTGACGCTTTTCGTAATCTGCATGCTGTTAATGGCTACGGGCAATACGCTGAAAGCGGAATGAATGGAAACCGGCCCCCTTACGCCTACGGATACGCTATTGTCTTTGAAGGCGAATACCTGGCCAAAAGCGCGGACATCGATCCATGTCTTGCAGGCCTCCTTTGCATAAGCCTCCTTATCCTTGCTCTTCAATGCTTTTTGCATTATTTCGTTGCTCTTCGCCCTGTCCGCCAGACTCTTGCATCCATCATCGGAACGTTCGTCGCTCTGCACAAAAATATTTTCTCCCATATCCTGCAGCCGATTTCTGATCTTTCGCTTAATGCATACATCCGATATTTCTCCAAAACCGTCATAAGTCTCTCTCGGCCTGTTCCCGTTTAATGGATCTCCATTCGGATTTGCATTTTTCACCATTACCAAAACTTCAAAATCGATTTTATTTGTAAATTCACTCATCGTCTTCTCCTCCATCATTGTCTTTTTTCCGAAACGCTTTTTTCATTTCTTCCATTTGCAAATAGTATCCCGGTAAATACTGTTCCGATAATGCCCTGTTGTCAAACTCGTTTCCCTTCAAGCGCACCATAATTTCTCCGGTCCACTCCTCAAACTTCATCAGTTCATAATGCTTTAATTTTCTTTCATAAGCGATCAGATTCTTCTTGATCGTATCGGATGTTTTAGCCGGCCTGCTGCAATATGCATTCCAATAGCGCTTCGCATTGGTTGTACGCATTTCTTTTATTTTTCCGTTGTCATCCTTCTCAAACAAAGCCCTCTGCTCCATATAATCATATACTGCCAGCAGCCTTCCGAACAGAACATTCCGGTCATCCTCATTGTCTTTCAGGAAACTATCCATCGTCTTATCCTCCTCTTCGTAATTGAATCGAATCATCGCACATGCGACACACAACACATCGTTGCGCCATACGAAATCGCTCATCGTCTGGGGCATGGATGCCCTCCTTGCCGCCGCCTTAATCATATCCTCCGGAATCTTTACTCCCTTTCGGGTAATACATGGGAGCAGCCTTTTTACCGTTGCCCTTATCAGTTTACTGTCCGCATCCAGCCATTCCGACCTTTGTACGCCAAATGCCGCCAGCGCCATATCTCTTGGAGAGGGCGTACATTCGCAGGTGATTCTCTTTTTACCTTCCTCCCTGCCTTCTATCCTTACGGTTCTGCGCCATTTGCAGTGGCCTTGCCAATGCAAGACCGCATCCATATACTGTTTTCCTCCCATTTCATCATAGTATACAACCGAAAGGCGACCGGTCGTAGCCGCATCCAGCGCGATGATCGCGACCTTATCTTCTGCCTTAAATTTCCCAACATATCCGTTTACCGCCTTATGAAACCGTTCCGCATAATATTTGCCGGTATCCTGTTTTTTCTTGTCCCAATATTCGTCATTGTCCACATCATCGAAATCAAAGTCAAAGTTATCGATATTTTGATAAGCGTTAGGGGAATCCTTCATGATATCGGGAACCTGCATATCCCTGTTGGCCATCCAGCAGACAATCGCCGATTCATCCCTTGTATATCCCTGTTTTTGAATCAGCCACCGCAAAGCATTGTGCGCTTTCTGGGATGTTTCGTATCCTACGGAAACCGCCTCTTCTTTTGAATCAAACCTGCCCCGGTACGTAAAGCCGGACTCATCGTTTCCTGAGATCAGCTTCGCCTTGTCCGCACTGTTCCGTATTTTAGAAGGATGTTTATCGGAACATGCCTCCACTTTTCCCGACGCATAGCACAGCCTCCTCTCTCCCGGTTTTTGCTGATAATACTCGCTATATTTTTCATACAGCTCCTGGCTCTTCCACACATCCTGCAGCTTATAATTCTCACACACCACAAACCTTACATTAGCCCCTGTCTGACCCAATCCCTGTATTTTTGCATCATCTGTCAATTTACCGCTGCCATCCAATTCCAATATTTTCTCTTCTATCAAATCATGAATTAATGACTTTTTTTCCAGATATCGATATACCGCCGCTACCATAGGATGGGTATATTCCGATTCCGCCCAATCCCTCAGCTGTTCCAGGTAAGCTTCAAAATATTTTTCCTTGTCTTCCCCCGTATACCGTGTATAATCCCCGGCTATGTAACAAAGCTTATCGCATAACGGATGGGGCGCAATGCCGCTGCTTCTGGCCGCCGAATCTTCCGTTACCGGAATGATCGTAACTACATTTTTTCCCTTATCCAGCTTCTCAGCCTTTCGGAAATTACCGTCCGCATCCACTGTCACTTCGATCTGCGCATTAAATGTCGAATGAGAAATCGGCAGCAATACCGCCTGCTCATTCTCCTCCTTTCCCGCCAAGTGAGCATACACATCATAAGTTTCTGCCAAAGTCTTCATCCACGCCAAGCAAACCGCCTCCCTCCCATTCCTTTAATCCCCGGAAATTCTTTCCAAAAACAAACTCCTTCTGTTTTGCATCTCTCAATATACGCCTTATCTCACATTCTTCAGGACTCGGAAAACATATAATTCCATCCTCCATCCGGGCATTCCAGAGGCGCACCGTCATCTTTCCTTTTTCTTCTTCCCTGACAGCTTCATCTGGATAAGTGATGCCATGTACCATAATGCCGAAAGATAATCGTTTGCCATGATATGCGCTTTCTCCCTCGCCGAACGAACAAGGCTCCACATATCCCTGGCACTCCCTCGCCCCTAAGAAAATATCCCTTCTTCCCCCTCTCTCTACCATTCTCCGTGCAATATCATAATGTTTATTCTCATTCCGGTCGTCCGCCAGATCCTTCCTGTTCTCATTCCATTCAAAATGCGCTCTCACCTGATATTCCACATCGCTCAAATAAGTATAATAGGCCAGATCATTTCCTCCGTTATATTTGACCGGCCTCATCCCCTTCGATTCCGTTTGCACCGGCTTCATTACCCGGCATGCATCGATGATCCATGTGATCGTAGGCTTCCAGTAAATGGACTCGGTGATCCCTTTCAATGCCTGGTAAGTCGGTATCTGATAGCTGCATTTCTCACCGCCCGTTTTCGACAGGGGATCCGTAAATAATGCATATCTTCCCGATACCTTGTATTCAATTATATTAGGCTTATCCATATCCGCCATCCTTTCCGACTCTTTCTTTTTCCATGCTTTTTAAAACATGTTTCCTTAAATCGTGTTTTCTTAAAATATAAGCGTTTCCCACTCTGGCGCAATTCCGTAATCGCTGTGATAAACTCCCGGCGCGGCTGCCATATAAAGATCCGGTATTTTACCGCTTACCGGCTGCACCAGCCCTTCCAGTTTTTTCAGCTGACTTCCCCTGATATTGACTGTATACCGCTGCGCCTGTCTTATATAATTTTTGATATCCGCCGCTTTGTCTGCCTCCTGAATGGATCTTATAATTTCCGCCCCTTTCCCATATGGCACAAGAACGCCAAAAGAACCGTCGTCTATCACCCGGTATTCCTGTCCCGCCGTTTTATATGCCTGATTCATAACATTTTTCCTTTCCTTAGGATAAAATCCCCGGGACAAAAGCTCCAGAATATTTGTATCCCATTTTCCGATAGGAAAGTTCATTCGATCCGATGCTTCGGCATACACACGCCGATAATACTCCTCCATCCATCCCGGCGCCAGCAGACTTTCCTGCCTTTCGCTGTCATTGTACTGATCGATCAGACCCTCCGCCGCTTTTTTATTTCGATGCAGTTCTTCCATATTGCCGGTATTCTCACCTTCCAGTTCGATCAGATGGATCGTTCCGTATTCCATTTCACCGTTTCGGTTGCACCGCCCTGCGGTCTGAGCCAGGCTGTCCAACCCTGCCATAGACCGGTATACGCACTCAAACGAAATATCCACTCCTGCTTCGATCAAATTAGTACTGACCACGACGATATTCTCCTGCCCTTTTCTGAGCGTATCTTTGATCGACTCAATCTTATCGCTTCTATGCGCGGCACATAAATTCGTTGTAAGATATTCCACGTTGATATTCCGGGATTTCAAAATGTCATATAATTTCCTTACCGCGGACTTCGTATTCAATACCACAAGAATCGACCGGCAGTTTTCCGTCCGCCTGGCAACTTCACTTCCAAGGCTTTCAAACGTATACTTCCCGCCTTTCTTCGGCGTGCAAATTTTTACCCGTTCAAACTGATCGAACCAGCCGGCAGCATTTTCTATCATATATTTGGGTTCGCTATAGCAAACCGGACACTCCGTTTCCTCCAAAGTCGGCTGCGTGGCCGTACAAAGGATAATATTTGTATGGCATACCGTATTTAAAAAATTAATCATATAATTAAACGTATGTGTACACTTTATAGGCATCGATTGGACTTCGTCGATGATCACCACCGCATTCACCAGCCGGTGCATCCTTCGTATTGATTCCCTTCTATCCGAAAAAAGCGTATTCATAAACTGGACAAAGGTGGTGCAGATAAACGGTTCCTCCCAATTCATGTCATATCTCGAAAACTTATCTGCCCGATAATCCTCCCCTTCACCGTCCCCGCTCCTGACTACCGATGAATGATGTTCCAAAATCCACTTTTCCCCGCCAACCGCTTCACGGAATACCTGTGCATTCTGCTCCGTCACGCTGATATAAGGAGATACATAAATAATACGTTCCGTTTCCGGATGCCGTCTGCAATATTCCAGCGCATAAGCAAGGCTGCTCAATGTCTTCCCGCCCCCTGTGGGAATCAGCAGACAATATATTCCCGCCGGATATTTTGCAAAATCCCTGCATTCCTTCTGCAGCGCATTTCTCGCGTCCCATATTTTCTTTTCCTTTCCGGCAAGGTTGGAAATATTGACAGACTCCTGCTTTTTCCGCATATAATCCTCAAAATTTTCCTTCGCCTCCCGAAAGATCTCTTCCTTATGGAATACCTCTCCTTTGGACAGCGTATCCACATCACTCATAAAATCCGAAGTAGCCTCCCAGTCCGAATCGATCAGCATGGATAATACCAATCGCTGCACACACCCGAACATGAAAAGCTTATAAGCGGCCAATGCTTCTCTGGCCTCCTGCCCATGCTTATCCGGCATTAAGGGTTTTAGTCTCCCATACGCTTTTTTTATTGTACTCCATAATAACTGGAATTCTTCCGCTGCCCCCGCAAAAATCTCATCCCATTCATACCCATCCAGATATTCCTGTTTCGCATTGCCGCATGCTTCGTCATAGTCTTCAACTCTGTCCAGCTTTTTTGAAAACAGATCCGCATGTTCTACATCAACACAATCGAACAAGCCGTGGTGGGCCGCAATCGCATAAGAAACGATTTCCACCATATATTTTATATTGCCGGATTCCCCGTGGTACTTGTCGTAAATATACTTCGCCCCCGTTGACGCATGGCCAATGGTTCCCCGCAGCCTTTGCCTTATCCCGTCATCCGCATGAATATAATCGTCAAATTTTTTCTTGTTTTTCCCCATATCATGAAAAATACCGCACAATGACATGAGCCGGGAAAGCCCGCACCGTTCTCCCTTTTTTCCACACAAAAATGTCGTCTTTTCCGTGTGTTCCGCCACCGACTCCTCTCTATCGAGTCCGTCATCCGAAATATGCGCCGTCAAGTCTTTTCCTCCCCTCATGTCTTTTATAAAAATACTATTTATTTATCATTTGTTTCTCGTCTAATTATACTATTTTTTGACAATTTAGTCTACAAATACCATATATTAATAAAACTCTTTCAATCCTCGACACATATTGTCATTTCCCGACATATATTAATATTAAAATCCCCTCAAAAGCAAAGGAAAAAAATGATTACAACAGCGGAATGGAAAAAACAATTTAATATTGGAGTTGATTCCATTGACCATGCACACCGCAAGCTTTTTTCCATCGTACGCAAATTGATACACCTAAGCGAAGATGAAAATAACGGGCCATGGGCATGTGCCGAGGGTATCAAATATTTTAAAAGTTATGCAATACAGCATTTTACGGATGAGGAAGCCTATATGCAGTCGATCGGTTATCATGGATATGAGATACATAAGCATCTGCATGATGACATGCGCTTCAAAACGCTTCCTGCACTTGAAAAAGATTTATTGGAATCCGATTATTCCCAGGAATCTATTCATCATTTTATTGGCATTTGCCTCGGATGGCTGGCCGCGCACATCATGATCGAAGACCGCGCCATTACCGGAAAAATTCCCAACAGATGGAAGAAAGATAATGCCGGCAAAAATATAACGGCCCTGGAAGGCGCTCTGACTGACTTTGTACAAAAAATCTGGGGATTGCCTGCAGAAATTGTCAGCGAGCATTATAATGGGGAAAATTTCGGCAACAGTATGATTGTCCGGTTGATCTACCGCTCAAAAGAAAAGAAGAAAATACAGATTTTTCTGGTTCTTGAAGAAAGTCTGATATTGCATACTGTAAGTTCCATGCTGGATATGCCATTAACGAAAATGGATAAACTGGTCGCCAATGCCGTAAGAGAACTTTCACAGCAAATCGCTGACCAAATTATCCTGCATTTTCGGCTCTCTTTGCAATATCAACTGGAAAGCAGCCATTTCATGACTCCCGAACAGTTTCAGACGGAATTTTCTGCGGAATATTTTAGTTACAGTTTATTATTCAACACGGGTACCGGATATTTTGCATTTTGTATTAAATAAGGGAAAGTAACCAATGCTCAATAAACTAATGCAAGATTGCTCGGCATATTTTTCATAATCTCCTCCTGGGGTTTTCTATCGGTAATGATCATATCGATTTCATTGGAAGAAAAGCATTTATAGGAATACACAAGCCCCATTTTCGTATGGTCACATAACAATATTTTCTTAGCTGCATTCTGGTACATCGCCTTCTTTAATTCCACGGACTCCTCATTGGTTTCACTGGTTCCATGATCGGTCGAAAAGCCGGTGCAGGAAAAAAAGAATACGTCCGCATAACGTTTCGAAATCATATGAAGCGCAGGAGCGCCATGCATGGTTACATTATTTTTGATCTGCCCTCCTGTCGCAAATACTTGCACATTTTGCTGTTCCGCCAGTTCATACACGATTTGAAGGCCATTTGTAATGATATTCAAATCATGAAAATTGCCTAAGTATTTGGTCAGACATGCCGCAGTCGAACTGGAATCAATAAAAATAGTCATTGCGTCATGAACATTCTGAATTGCTAAATTGGCAATATAATGCTTTTCATTGATGTTACGGTTGTTGCGCAAATGAAAAGGAGAATCGTTGCTGATCCCGTTAAAATGCATGGCGCCACCATGCGTCCGTTTGATTTTTTGTTTTTCCGCCAGCGCCGCCAGTTCCCTCCTTACAGTCGCGCCGCTGCAAAATAATGCTTTGCTCAAATATTCCACCGAAACAAATCCGTACTCATCCAGCAATTCTATAATTTTCTGTTGTCTTTCTTTCATATCCTGTCCTTTCCCTGCCGCTCCCCGCAGTCTGTGTTTTTTCTCTTTCCATTTCCTCCAATCTTTAAAAATATGATCATTTATGCTAATAAATATGTGCATTTTAGATTAATTACTTTCAAATGCGCATATTCCGCGCCATATATTGACTAATATTAATCATAACATATAATATAATTAACGACCGGTCAATGCAATAGTATATTTAAACTTTTCACACGCAGGAGATCTAATTATGGACAAGTATAAAGATTTTGGTTTTTCTGACACAAAAGAAATGCTAAAAGACGCATACGATAATCGCTATGCCATACCTTCTTTAAATTATATAACGGAAGAACAGTTAAATGCGATTATCGATGCTATTTTAGAAAATAACTCTCCTACAATCATTATGGTATCCCCAAAGCACTGCCGGCAATTCGAAACCGGAATGTTGGTGCGCATGGCACAGGCCGGCGTCGAAAGGCTGCGGCAATGCAAAAACAATTCTCCTGTTGCACTGCACTTAGACCACGGAACTACTTTTGAGGAATGCAAGCTGGCCATAGACAGCGGCTTTTCCTCCGTGATGATTGATGGAAGCAGGCTAAGCCTGGAAGACAATATAACGCTGACAAAAAAAGTCGTTGATTATGCCCACCCAAGAGGAGTAGCCGTAGAAGGAGAAGTCGGAGCACTTTCAGGATTTGAGGATCTTGATGAAAAGCAGGAAGGACCGATCGTTGAAAATATCTTCACAGACCCTGAAGATGCTAAATTATTCATGGAACATACAGGCGCGGACTGCCTGGCTGTTTCCGTAGGCACCATACACGGATTGAATAAATCCATCGCGGACAATTTAAATTTTTCAGGATTGCGCTATGACATTATAAGGAGAATCGAAGAACTGGCACCTGATTTTCCCTTAGTTCTCCACGGATGCTCCGCCCTTCCCGAAAAATACGTCAAAATGTTTAGACAGTACAACGGAAAAATGGAAACTACGGTAGGAGTCCCCGACGAAAACATCATGAAGGCAAGTAAAATGGCCGTATGCAAAATAAACATTGCATCCGATGGCTGGATACCTTCCACTGCAATTACAAGAAAAGTTCTTGCAGAGCATCCTGAGGTAATAGACAGCAGATTGTACCGGGAAATTATCCGCAAAGAATTAAAACCTATTTATCAGCACAAAATGGATATATGCGGCAGTTCTATGAAAACTACAGCAAGACAAGGAGGATAACATGAAAAAGAGAGTACTCGCACTACTGATGGCAACAGTTATGACACTTACCTGCGCCGGCTGCGGCAGCACGCAGGCAGATACCGAAACACCACCGGCAGATACCGCACAATCAGAAACATCATCCGACACGCAGGAAGTTCCTGCCGAAGCTCCTGCCGAAGCCCCTGAGGAAAGCAGCACGGGCGAACAGATGTCCATCGAAATTGCCGCAACAGCCGGCGGCCTTCAGGGATTTCCAATCTATATCGCTCAAAAAAATGGCTGGTTCGAAGAAGAAAATTTAAATGTAAATGTGACGTTCTATGAGAACGGCCCTGTCCAAGTAGAAGCAATTTCCACCTGGGATCTTGCGACTACAGGTATTGGCGGTATATTGGCCGGCGTTATCGGCTATGATGCAAAAATCATCGCGTCCTCCAATACGGATAACGGCACACAGACCATTTACGTGCGCCCCGATTCCGCTATTGCGGCGGCCGGCCAGGGAAATAATAGTTTAAATGAAGCAATTTACGGCGATGCAGATTCCTGGAAAGGCTCAAAAGTCCTTTGTTCCGCCGGTACGGTTTTGCAATATATGCTCATCAAAGTCCTTGACGGCTTCGGGCTGACCATAGATGATGTTGAATTTGTCGGCATGGATACTCCTACTACCAATTCCGCTTTTCTTGCAGGGGAAGGAGATGTAGCCGTATTGACAGGCGTTGTTTCCTTTGATGCGGACAAAGCCGATTATGTGCTTGCTGCAAATGGCGCTACCTCAGATGCAGGGCTTGACGGCGTTGTTATTGCCAACCAGAGTTCCGCCGAAACAAAGCATGATGAGATCGTCGCTTTCCTGAAAGCTTACCTGAAAGCAGTGGAATGGATCGACGCCCACAAGGAAGAAGAAGAGGTTGTCAACGATCTCGTAGCTTTCTACGAAGAATCCGGCAAGACCACTTCTGCCGAAGCTGCAAAAATTATTTTAAACAGTGAAACTTATTACTCCCTGGAAGACAATTACGATATGCTGCACAATGTAAAAGACGGAGATACCTATGTTACCATAGAACAGCGTATCGTAGACGTACTTGAATTTTTTATCTCCGCAGGCAATTACCAGGAAGGCGATGACGAACGTTTTGTAGGACATGTGGATTCGTCCTTTGTAGACGAAATCTGCGGGAAGTAAAACGCCCCGGACTTGTCCGTTCACATTGCCAGCAAAGGGAACAAACGCTGCCACGCTTTGCGAGCCAGCTTATTGTAAAATAAGGCGGCCGGAACCGGCTCCGGCCGCCAGATTACCCGGTTTTACAACAACTGCTTTGTCATGGAGGTAAAAACGCATGGAAATTAAGGGAAATGATTTGGAAAAACTGCGGCTTGACCATAAAAAAATAGAAAACCGCAATATATTCAAATTCAGAATTCTTACTGTTATGACTATCATAATATTTTTTGGCCTCTGGCAGTTTGTCGCAGACCAAGGTATTGTGGATTCCCGCACGCTGCCTTCCCCGGCCAAAATATACGAAACTTTTCTTGCCAAGCTGACGAAGAAAGCGCCCGACGGCAATCTTCTTTCCGCAAATATTCTGGCAAGTCTGCAAGTTTCTCTTTTCGGCTTTTTTTCTGCGGTTATCATCGGCGTACCCCTCGGGCTTCTGATGGGATGGTACAAAATACTGGATAAAACATTAACGCCCATTTTTGAGATTATTCGTCCTATCCCGCCGATCGCCTGGATTCCTATCGTCGTTGTCTGGATGGGCGTTGGATTGAGCGCAAAGGTTCTTATCATTTTCTTTTCCGCCTTTGTCCCATGCGTCATCAATTCATACACCGGAATACAGTTGACAAATAAAACCTTTATCAACGTCTCTCAAACCTTCGGTGCAAGTAATTTTACCACTTTTATAAAGGTCGGTATTCCTTCCTCCCTGCCCATGGTAATGACCGGTATTAAAATAGCGCTTGGAAATTCATGGTCAACTTTGGTTGCAGCGGAAATGCTCGCCGCATCCGCAGGGCTTGGATTTATGATCCAGATGGGACGCCAGTTCGCACGGGCAGACGTCGTCGTGCTTGGCATGGTTCTTATCGGCGTCCTGGGAGCTATCTTATCATTTCTGTTTTCATCGCTGGAGAAATATCTTCTGCGCTGGAAATAAGCCTGATATATAGAGGAGAAAACAGTTATGGAACAATTCAAAAAGAAAAATTTAATATATCAGATTTTACCGCTGGTCTCCGTATCCGCATTGATTTTGTCCTGGATCGCTTTTTCCCTTGCCACAGGCGGCATTATCTTTCCCGGCCCTGCTTCTGTTGTCCGCAGGATACTGAAAACTTTTGAAACTCCAATCGCCGGCATGACTATCATCGGCCATACTCTGATCAGTTTAAAAAGAGTTCTGACCGGTTTATTCATAAGCTGCGTCTCCGGCATCAGCATCGGAATTTTAGTGGGCAGCAATCGTTATTTAAAAGCTACCCTCGGAAGTTTCCTGGAAATTTTCAGGCCGATTCCTCCTATTGCCTGGATACCCATTATGATTATGTGGTTCGGAATAGGAGAACTGCCCAAAATACTGCTGATTGTACTGGGTTCCTTTTTCCCGGTTATGCTGAACACAGCCTCCGGTATTTCCCTTGTCAATAAAATTAATTTGGACGTAGGACAGATCTTTGGAGGAAGTAAGATCAGTATTTTAAAAGAAATTGTACTGCCGACGGCTCTGCCCTCCATTTTCTCCGGCATCCGCACCTCTGTCAGCTGCGGATGGACAGTAGTTCTCGCTGCAGAAATGATGGGAGCCCAGCAAGGGCTTGGACTTCTTGTCATGAAAGGCTGGGGAATCAATGATATGGCGTTAGTACTCGGAGCCGTTATCATTATTGCTTTTATTGGTGCAATGTTTTCGTATCTTCTCAAAAGAGCAGAAAGGTTGTTGATGCCATGGAACAGATAAAAACAAAAAAAGTCGAAGTTCGAAATTTATCCAAAATCTTCTTTCAGAAAAACTCCTCTTTTGAAGTTGTAAAAGATGTCAGTTTTGATGTATATGACGGGGAATTTCTCGTGCTTTTAGGTCCCGGCCGCTGCGGAAAAACAGTTCTGTTAAATATGCTGATCGGGACGGAGACCAGGACGAGCGGTGAAATCCATATCAACGGCGCGGAAAGCGGAAAGCCCTCTCCTGCTATGTCCATGGTCTTCCAAAAAAAAGCTCTGCTTCCTTTTAAAACGGTTATGGAAAATGTGGAGCTTGGCCTGAAATTCCAAAAAATAGAAAAAGAACAGCGCAGAAAAATTTGCCAAAAGTATATTGACCTCGTCGGCCTACATGGCTTTGAAAACTCATATCCCCATGAATTGTCCGGCGGTATGCAGCAACGCGCAGGGATCGCAAGGGCTTATGCCGTAAGTCCCGATATTCTTATTATGGACGAACCCTTCGGCGCTTTGGACGCACAGACAAGATACCAAATGGAAGAAGAACTGCTTCAAATATGGGAAAAAGAAAGAAAAACCATTATTTTTGTTACAAATAATATAGAAGAAGCGGTTTATCTGGCAGACCGGATCATTTTGCTAAGCAGCTGTCCGGCCCACGTAAAAGCAGTTTTTCCCATTGAATTGCCGAAACCAAGAGATCTTTTCGATCCTGAATTCTTAAGAATCAGAGAGCAGATCGAAACACAGACTGACTTATCATTATAACCGGGAGGTTCCTTATGGATGAAAAAGTAAAAGTAGAACATCTGACAAAAAAATACGGAGACTTACTGGTTTTGGACGATATTTCCTTCTCCATAAAAAAAGGAGAATTTCTTTGCATCGTGGGGCCAACCGGATGCGGAAAAACAACCTTCCTGAATCTGCTGACCAAAATCATAGAACCAACATCCGGCAATATTTACATTGACGGCATTCCTGCGGATCCAAAAGTTCATAACATATCCTCCGTATTCCAAGAGCCTTCCGCCTTCCCCTGGCTTACCGCGGAAGAAAATATAGAATATGGACTAAGGATTAAAAAATATGACAACAAATATATAAAAGAACAAAGTTCTAAAATCCTTGCTCTGCTGGGACTGGAAGATTATAAAAATGTTTATCCGAGAGATATGTCCGTCAGCATGGAACAGCGTGTTGTAATAGGAAGGGCATTCGCGATGAATCCCGACCTGCTTCTGATGGACGAACCTTACGGGCAAATGGATATTAAAATGCGCTACTATCTGGAAGACGAAGTGATACGGTTGTGGAAAGTTACCGGAAGTACTGTCCTGTTTGTCACCCACAATCTGGAAGAAGCGGTTTATCTGGCAGAGCGCGTACTCGTTCTTACAAATAAGCCGGCAACTATTAAAACTGAGATCGATGTGGGTCTGGAACGCCCGCGCAAAGTTTCATCACCTGATTTTGTGGAAATACGAAAGCAGCTGACGGATATGATCAAATGGTGGTAACGGAAAAAAAGAATCGGACATGAGGTTACGTATGGAAAAAAAACTGGCTGGCATCGATATTGGCACTACAAATACAAAAATGACCGTATATAATGAAATCGGAGCGGAGCTCGCCCATGCTTCTTACAGTTACCCGAATCGATCCGTTCATTCCATTCCGGCAGATTCCATCTGGGATGCCGTTTTAAATTGTATATCCGCCATCACCAAACAATTATCTCCCGGCGACCGGATCGATGCGCTGGCGGTTTCCTCTTTCGGGGAAAGCCTTGTTGCCATTGATCCAAAGAGCCGGCCTCTTTCCGATATTATTTTGCGGACTGCGGAAAACGGCGAAGAAGAATTATCCTCCATTTTAAATGACATACCGGAAAAAGAGATTACCGGTATCACCGGATTGTTTCCTCATAAACGATTTTCACTTGTCAAAATGAAATGGTATAAGGATCATACCGACATCTATGAAAAAGCATATAAATTCCTCACCATAGATTCTTATATTATTTTTATGCTGACCAAAACCTTCTTCGCCAGCGAATCGACCGCCTGGAGAACTATGGCTTATGATCTGAGTTCCTCCTCATGGAGCAAAAAGTTGCTCGACGCCGCACAAATTGATTCCGCTAAACTCCCGGAAGTTCTTCCTGCCGGTAGTTTTTGCGGCGTATGCCAAAATTCCCTGTCCGCAAATTACCGTCTGCTGGCAGGCACAAAGGTCTATACAGGAGGGCATGACCAGCTTTGCAACGCAATCGGTTCAGGCCTTACGGAAAGCCATCTTTTAAATTGCTCCGGCACAGTGGAGTGCGTGTCCTCCGTAATCAATTTCATTGGCGAAGAGGAAAAAAACAGATTAAAATTGCAGCAGGTCAGATACCCTGCCGATGAAGGAAAATATTTCTCCTTTTGGGCACCCGTTGCCGGATGCAGTTCCCTTGACTGGTGCCTCCGCTTTCTTATGTCCGATAAATTTTCGAAAACCCCCAAAGCTACTCTGCACAAAGAAATACAATCCCTCTGCCGCACAGAACCCACCCAGCTTATGGCAGCGCCTTATTTTAACGGACGTGGCTTTCCCGATATCCTCAGTTCTGCCCGGGGCATCATAAAAGGCTTCACTTTCCATACATCCCCCATCGACTTTTATCAGGGAATCATGGAAGGCATTACTTTTGAAGACAAGATTTGCATAGAGAAATTTCTTCCATATAAAAACAATCAACAGGAAATAAACATCCTGGCATCCGGCGGCGGCTCGAATTCCGAATACTGGATGCAGATGAAAGCTAATATTTTTGGAAAAAACGTAGTTAAACTGTGCCATAATGAATCAGGCACGATGGGCGCTATGATCTTTGCCGCCATCGGCGAAGGATACTATCGCAGCTTTCGCCACGCATTTCAGCAATGTATCAAAATCAAAGAAATCTACCGCCCTGACAGCGCAATTTCTGAAATGTATGATGAAAAATATAATAGTTATTTGGTTTTTAGGGAACATTGCGCCTTGATGTAGAATATATGGCGCTTAGCTTCCAACACTTTAGAAAGAATGGCCTGAAACCAAAAAAATTTATAGCATTCACTTGTATTATCAAATATCCTGCTTAAATATTGAATTTCTATATTTTCTGAATATGGCAGCTGCATAAAAATTACCTTCTAATTTTTTAACAATTTGAATTTTTTAATTTTTTTGGAAAACTGTTGTTGTTTATCATGTAAAAAGCAAGATATGTCTCATAAAGGCTTCCTGCTTTTTACAACTACTGTATTTAAAATATCAGATTGAAAAATTTCTCACTTCTTCCTGCGTAAGCTCAACCAGTTTTTTTCCACATTGCTTTGCATATCTTGAAAGTTCCAGTAAATTTACATGACAAGACGGTGCATTAACATATGGATCAGGCTGCTCATAATAGCTTGGGGCAATGAGCAAATTTTCCATAAATTTAGGTTTCGTTCCATTCATAATAATACACCCCCAATAACTTTTTTGCCTGTTCTTCATCAATAAAATTTTCTATCACAATTTTATATAATCCAAAAATATAATAGCTTCAACGGCAGGAGTATCGGATGTAAATACTGCTCTCTCTACCCCATTTGCCAACCCCTCCTCTACAACTTGCCTTTCCTCCTGCCCGCGGCTCCCAGACCGTCCGCCACACTTCCTCTATCAGGGCCGCTGACCGCCTCCGACTTCGCCATGGCCCTAAGCTCCCTTGTGTCAAGTCAATGACGCGAAATTTTTTTGATACCAAAAATTACCATTTTACTTTTTCTATCCTACATTGATGTTTCCTGCTTTTCTTCTCATAATTAATTCCAACAAGCAGAATATTTCCTTTATACTCTTTGAGGGCTGACACATATCCTTTATTTTTAATCTGGCTTATCGCTCCCTCAGCAGTCTTATCCCATTTTAATTCAAGAACCAATGCCGGATTTGAGGATGTGCGTTTAGGAAGAAAAACCATATCGGCAAACCCATTTCCTGCCGGCAATTCTCTTACAAGAGTATAATCTCTGCATGCGCTATAATATGCCAGTGCAATCACACTGCTCAGAGAAATTTCATTGTTATATATTAAACTAGAAGAGCTTTTCATATGGACTTCCTGTATCATCTGCGCCACGGCCTGTTCATCCATTGCCAAAGTCGCTTTAAGCAAAGCTTCCGATGCGCTAATTGCTCTGATTACCTCTTCCCACCCATCATTTTTAATAGCTCGCAGAAAAGCACTCCTTACCTCATCATTTGGAATAAAAACTTTTTTTGTCTTGCTATCATAAGCCATGTATCCCATATGAATCAATAACGTGGCCACATCATCTGCAGAGTTAAATGAAGTGATATCATTTTGAAAAGATTCCACATCAATACTACACCGCTGACCTCCCAACATATCTACAATCAATTGTCTTAATCCATCAAAATCCATTGCAATATACATCATTAAAGACTCATAAGTCTCTGTTCCTGACCAATAATTTCCGAATTCCCTGCTATCTACAGCCTCAATGACAGAATTGGGACTATAAACATGCCCTACCTTTTCAAAATAATACCCATCATACCATCTTTGCATCTCTTTAAATGGCATATCGTGCTCTTTACAAATGCTCCTTACTTCTGTCTCTGTAAATCCAACGTATTCTGCCATCTGTCTGGGACTAACCATTGTATGCTCCCGGAAATTATTCAAAGCCGACTGTGTGCCGTACTTTTTAATTGGCAAAATCCCTGTAATATATGCAAGCTTTAGAAACGCCCCCGATGGAGTGCCTTTAAACAACCCTCTTAACAGATTAATATATTCTTTTTGAAGATCCTCATTATTTTTGTCCTCCCGAAACAGGCAATCCCACTCATCAATAATAATGATAAACTGTTCTTTTGTCTTAACATGAATTTTAGCCAATACAGAAGGCAGTGAAATATCATCCTCTTGGACACATTCGGAATATTCGTTTCTTAACTCAGTTATCACCTGTTCCTGAATATAACTCACTACTTTAAGAGCCGAATTTCTCCTCATTTCCTCAAGCGCATTTCCATACATCCACTGGATATCCAAAAAAATTACATTATATTTATTCAGGTGCGTCTTAAAAAATTCATTTTGGCTTATGTTAAGTCCCATAAATAGTTTCTCAGAATGGCACCCTTTACTATAATACGCCGACAGCATGGTTACAGCCATTGTTTTCCCAAACCTCCTCGGTCTGCTGGAACAGATCAGTGGCCTGTCTTTGCCGATACGGCTGTTCGTATATGTTATCAGATCCGTCTTATCCACATACAACTCAGAATTAACCGAAACTGCAAACTGTTCATTTCCCGGATTTAAATATATTCCCATATCTGCATTCTCCCCAACAGTTAAAAGTCATTCTATACATAACAATAATAATCATTTTGCGCGATACTTTTATTAATGCACTTGTTGATATCTTCCTCGCATTTAACACTCCAATCTTTAGGATAATACGTTGCCTCAATCATAGTAAGTGTAAGTCCCGCTATTTTTGATATAAATACAGGATTGATCATATTATCAACCATCATTTGAATTACCATATTTTTAATTGGCTCCACAGCCAAGGATTTTTTATCTTTGCACATATCCTTCATTACCCCAAAATCTTGCGCAATATTATAAAACCATGCATTAAGACTTTCTACCCGGAATTTACCCTTATATTTATACAAATATTCAAATAAATTATCTCCCTCCTTTATCGATCCCTTATTCTTTGATTCTGCATATTTTAATGCCGCACATAAATCTCTGGACAAACCACAAGGTATATTGACATCTATGCCATTTATCGATAATTTTTTATACTCCTCCGTAAAATCTGATTTTTTGATGCTTGTAATTACACTTCTCTTAGCCGGCGCAATTAATGTCAGCTTAATAAACAGCCTTAATATGATTCTTTGTAGATGCCTTTCTTCTTCCCTGACTCCTGTAGATCCGTCCTGAAAATTATCAATAGCCTTATCCAGTTCAATTAGAATCGTTTTGATATCCTCACACTTATAACTTCCTCTTTCTACCGGTTCCAGTAAGCTATATTTCTCAACAATTTCATCTTTAAATTTACTGTAATTGTAATTTGAGAAAATATCAGTTGCTTTACCAGTCTCACTTAAGTAGTCATAAAAGCTTTTAACCGACTCAAGATGCGACTCCATGGTTGATCTGGAATTAAGTTCACCTTCATTGTGATAATATCTGATACATTCTTCGATTACATTTATATTAATTCTGGCAGGCGCGTTTGATAACTGTACATCTGGCAAGCTTAAATACTTAATAAATTTAGTGATATGATTTCGGTAAACATGATTTTTGCTCAATAAATCTTTACGTTCTTCAAAAAATTCATTTTTAAATTTAAGCATTACATCCATCTTCATTCCTCCTCGTAATTACATAGTAAAAATACAATTGAACATTCAATTTCGTCGTATTTTTTACATTGTAATTCTTTCATTGATTAATGTCAATGTCATATTTACCAGATGAAAAAGCGGAGGGTTCTCACACTCTCCGCCTTCTATCTTTCCCTTTACAATACACCACCGCTGTCAATGTACTGATAAACGTCGCCACAATTGCCGGTGCAATGATCCCTGCCGGGTTCACGCTCCCGTACTGCTGCCGGTAAGCGATCATATTAACAGGTATCAACTGTAAAGAAGAAATATTCAATATTAAAAACGTACACATCTCATTACTGGCAACCCTCTCAGTTCTACTGCTTTTTGCCCCAGCATTTCCTGGAAGATACGCTGGATTCCCCCGCTCCGCCTCCAACTTCGCCAGCTCCTCCATCGCCTTTAACCCCGCTGGCGTGCAAGCCCATCCCAATCCCAAAATATTAGCTATAATATTCATAGAAATATAATCCCTTGCCTTATGCCTTTTAGGCAGCCGTGGAAACATAAAGGACACAAACGGCGAAAGCATGTTAGTAAGCTTCAAAATCAGCCCCGAGCTCTCCGCAATTTCCATCAGCCCCACCCACAGTGCCATAATCCCGGCCGTA
>OFFG01000599.1_pt1 | contig 29357 bp, 24 predicted proteins | sample 1521331 | NCBI WGS metagenome assembly OFFG01 (sample SAMEA3504129, study PRJEB24116) | mouse gut metagenome | biome: mouse gut; feature: mouse-associated habitat; material: faeces | place: Denmark | collected 2011 | reverse complement strand
GTAATGGGTATTATGCTCATATTCCCGAATCTTCTGGAGTGGTTTAGGGGTTTCCTTGGCATAGAAAGTAATATGAATGCATTGTATATACTTTGCTTTGCGTTTATAATTATGATATTAATGACGCTGACGTCCATTGTTTCCAGACAGATGCTTAAAATCAGGATTTTAATTCAGGAAGTCAGTATGCTGGAGAAACGGGTGCGGGAATTGGAGACAGATGAGAATGGAGAACGTGGCAATTGATTTACTCTGGCTGCGCCCAGGAAAGGTGGGAGGTACAGAGTCCTATATCAGAAATCTGCTGGATGGATTTATGGAACTGGAAGATGATTTTCATTTTACCTTACTGGTGTCCAGGGACAATGCGGAAACCTTTCGGAAGTATGAATCAGATTCCCGGTATCAGTTGCTTGTAGCCAATATAAATTCGGCGGGAATTTTGGGACGAATTTTGTGGCAGAATTTTCATCAGAACAGATTTCTTCGCAGGAATGGGCTTCGAAAATGTTTTGAGCCGGTGTACTGCAAACCGTGGCTTAATGGCGGTCTTGATTATATTTGTGTGATTCATGACCTGCAGGCATACCATTATCCGCACTATCATCCATTACATGAGGTGGTATATTCCAGAATATGTTGGAGGATGGATACACTTACAGCTTCCAGGATTATTGCCATATCTAATTGGGTAAAAAAAGATGTGCAGGAAAAATACAAGCGAAAGGATATTGAAGTTATTTATAATCCTATTCTGATAAACAAAGAGGATGTAGTTGATTTTCAGATACTTCATGACAGGCTTGGAATTGAAGAGGGGCAGTATTTCTACACAGTGAGTCAGATGATTCCGCATAAGAATTTATCCACATTGATTCAGATGATGGAGCAGATAGTCCGTTCTAAAGAACAGCTGCCTGATAAGCTGGTAATCAGTGGAGTAAATGGAAACGAGGCTGCGAAGCTTAAAAGGCTGATAGATACAAAGAAGCTGAAAAATCACATTATTTTGACAGGATATGTCAGTAATGAAGAACGCAATACCCTTTATAAATATTGTCATACTTTTTTATTTCCCAGTATTTTTGAAGGGTTTGGCATGCCTCCAGTAGAGGCGATGTTTTTTGGAGCAAATGTTGTGACGACAAAATGCGCTTCCATTCCGGAGGTAACACAGGAAAAAGCAGTTTACGTAAACAATGCATACGATACTGATGAATGGATAGAAAAAATAAAATCCCACAGTAATGCAGGAACAGTGGATTTCGAAATTTATTCACCAGAGAATATCTCCCGAAAATATCTGAAAATTTTAAAGGAACCTGTATGGAAGAAACAATAAGCGTAATATTAGTGAATTACAATGGCAGAGCTTATAACGATAAGTGCATTACGTCTATCCTTAACAGTACTATAGAACGGCAACTGGAGGTTATTGTTGTAGACAATGCTTCCACCGACGGCTCGTTAAAAGAGCTGGAAATGAATTGGGAGGCAGAGCAACGAGTGCATATTTTGCCTTTAAGTCAAAATTATGGTTTTTCAAGAGCCAATAATGAAGGAATTAAATGGGCGCTTGCCAGAGGCTGGAAATACTTTTTACTGCTTAATAACGATACGGAAATAGAGGCGGATGCGATTGAAAGAATGCTTGGGTGCTATGAAGAATCAGAAGGCATTATAGTTCCAAAGGTTTTGTATGCGGACAGACCTGGTGTGCTCTGGTGTGCCGGGGGTATTTTTTCCGGTATTATTAAAAAGTCCGTGCAAAGAGGCCTGAATGAGCCTGATAGCGGGCAATATGACGAAAATTGTTACTGTGATTTTGCCAATGGCTGCTGTATGCTGTTATCTGATAAAATTATTGACAGGCTTGGATTTCTGGATGAGAGATTTTTTCTTTATTATGAGGATACCGAATACAGTCTGAGGGCCGGGGAAAAAGGTATTGCAGTCCGGTATTGTGCGGGTGCTAAAGTTTATCATAAAGTAAACGGTTCCACAAAGGGCAATGAGAAACCGGATAATGCCTATTATATTACCAGAAACTGGCTGATATGTAATAGAATGCATATGTCATCGGGAAGATTTTTTTTGTTTGGTATCTATTTTTTGCTAAATAGAGCAGCCTGGATATTGATTTGGATGGCACAGGGAAAAAAAGATATGGTGAAAGCAAGTTATAGAGGAATTCAGGATTTCAGGAGCGGAAAATATGGGAAATTTGAAAAAGGGATATTACATTCACTTTGACGCCAGAAAAACGCCAGGTGTGGCAAAAAAAATTGATATGCAGATAAATGAGTTTCGAAAGTCTCTGGACATTACTGAAATTAATATTGTGGCCGAAGAAGTTCCGTTACTCAGACGGCTGCGCAGGCTTTTGCCGGGCGGGGCAATTGAGAGGGACTATAATAGAGCGCTTGAAGAAATGGATAATCCGGATTATATTTATGTAAGACGGACAACTGCAGATAAGCGATATATAGATTTTTTCAGGACAATAAAGAAACGATGGCCGAAATGCAAAATTTTAATTGAAATTTTTACTTATCCGTATGACAGGGATGAGTTTCTCCGGCCTATGACATGGCCATATTACTTTAAAGAGAAGTATCAGAGAGAAAAACTGGCTGAATATGTGGACAGGTATATTACCTATTCCGAGGATGAAGTGCTTTTTGGAGTTCCTACAATTCGGACCGGTAATGGGATATTGGTAGATAATGCAAAATTGCCGCAGTTAAGGGGAAAAGAAGATGATGCTGTTCATTTAATTGCGGTAGCATTCATGCAAAAGCATCACGGCTATGAGCGGCTGATAAAAGGCCTTTATGAGTATTATCAGAAAGGAAATAAACGTAAGGTAATCTGCCACCTGGTAGGAGATGGACCGGAAAAGCAGGGATATCAAAAACTGGTTCAAAAATACAGGTTAGAGGAGAATGTCATTTTTTATCCGGTTTTGTTAGGGGAAGCGCTTGATAAGGTATATGAGCAGGGTGATATAGCACTGTCGTCGCTTGGCTTTTACAAGGATAAACTTAACAGGGAGAATTCCTTAAAGGTAAGAGAATATATGGCAAAGGGGTTTCCTATAATAACAGTTTGCAAGGTTAATGGTATTGATGAGACATACCCGTTTGTCTGCCAGCTTCCTAATAACGCAACGCCTGTAGAAATTGAAACAATATTGAAGTTTTATGATGATTTGTGTCGAAAATATCCGCGGTCGGAGATGCAGACCGCAATCAGAAATTATGCCAGAAAAACGGTTGATATGCCGATAGTAATGAAAGAAATTATTGACTTTGTTAAGGTGTAGGTTATGAAGCCTGAAATGTATCTGATTACGAAAGAATTCCCGTATGGGCCGGCGGAAGACACTTTTGTAAAACCGGAATATCCGTATTTATGTGAAAAATATGATGTAACGATTGTGGTAACAGAATCGGGGAAAAACAGAGAGGCGGAGCAAGAAGAAGGAAATGTCAGCATGGTGTCTGTACGTCAGAATGTTTTTGATAAAGCATTTTCTTTTATCCGCTTCCTGGGAGAAAAAGATTGTTATACAGAAATAGCATCTATTATAAAAGAAGGAAAACATGTAGGTAAACGTATTTTCAGGGCATTAATGTTTGGAACGGCGGCAGAGACATTTTATCGCAGGTTGAAAAAATCGATTGCACTTCATAAGAATACAAAAGCGCTTTTCTATTTTTATTGGTTTGATTATAAGTGTTTTGGTCTGACAATGCACAGGCACAAATTCCCGGATATCAGGATTATTGCCAGGACACATGGATGTGATTTGTATGATGAAAGAGAGCTGTACGGAAAACAGTTTTTCCAGCCTCAGATGGATGTTAGTTTGGACAAGCTGATTTTTGCAGCACAATATGCAAGAAATTACTACCTTAAACGATATCAAAAAAAGAATATTGAGAAATATCCTTTATGCCGTCTGGGAGTTTCGGGAAAAGAGGTAATGTGTGGACAGAGAAGGACAGAACAGGAAAAGGCACCCGGGTTTTTGCTGCTGAGTTGTTCTCATGCAGTTGGCATTAAGAGAATCGAGCTTATTATTGACGGCTTAAGCACTGTAAAAACCCGGAATGTCAAGTGGGTTCATATTGGCGGAGGCGAATGCCTGAAAGGGCTGCAGGAAGCGGCAAAACAAAAGCTTGAAAGTAAAAAAAATATTCAGTACAGATTCACAGGCGCGCTGTCTAATAGTGAGGTACTTGAATTTTACAGACAGAATTATGTAGGGTGTTTTATTACAACAACACAGACAGAAGGCGGTTCGCCAGTGGCTGTCCAGGAAGCGCTTTCTTTTGGGATACCGGTGATTGCCACAGCCGTAGGAGAGCTGTCACAGATGGTAAATGATAATGGCATATTATTATCGATAAATCCTGATAAGGAAGAGGTAGGACGGGCGATTGAGAAGATGATTGCTCTTTTTGGCACAGACGCATATTTTTCAATGTGCCAGAATTCTTTGGAAATATTTGAAGAAAAATTTAATGCAGAGAAGAATTTTTCGGGCTTTGTAAAGGAACTGGAAGAGTTGATATAAAATCAGGACAGTTTTTTGTAAGGGGATGAGTTAATGCATGGTTGGCTGGCAGCAGGAGATTTAGATATCGGATGTTTGGGTGATTTTTGTGAGATGGGAACCTGTAAACATTTTAATAATTTATTAAATAAATTTCCGGATGATGAAATTCTTATTGAAGATACACAAAAGGTCAGTTTTTTGAATGGATATATTTATAATAAAAAAGATTATATGGCTGGAGTTTCTCAAAACTGGCCGGAGGTGTTCACCGAATCCCTTCAGAAAGATGTTACCGGAAGTTTAAAAAATTTAAGGGGAGGCTTTTGTGGATATATTTTTGATAAACAGAATGGAAGATTGACGGCTTACGCAGACCAGTCAGGAGTTAAGGCTTTATATTATTATGTGAATGGCAGACAATGGATATTATCGGACCACTTGGATTATATGGTGGAGGTGCTGAAAGCAAACCGGCTTTTATTTGATTTTAATCCACTTGCTGCGAAGTATATGCTCACATATGGATACATGATTGATAACAGTACTTTTATAAAGCAGATTCATCGCCTGCTTCCAGGAAAGTATCTGTGTGTCGAAAATGGAGAGGCGGCAGTTACAAGATATCACTTTATTAATAATGTAGAGAAGCAAATGACGGAAAAGGAGGCAGTGGAGAAAATAGACATATCCTTTCGGGAAGCAATAAGACGGGAATTTGAAAAAGACAAAGAATATAACTATCGGCATCTGGTAGATTTAAGCGGTGGGCTTGACAGCCGCATGGTTTCCTGGGTAGCGCATGATATGGGTTATACAAATCAGGTAAATATTGCATATAGCCAGGCAGGATATCAGGATGCAAACATATCAGAAAAAATAGCATTGCATCTTGGCCATGAATATATTTTTAAATTTCTGGACGATATACAGTGGATGTATGATTTAGAAGAAATCACCTCTCAAAATAACGGGGCGGCGCTGTATATGGGAATTACAGGCGGAAGACGGATGCTGAATATGCTTCATATGGAGCAGTTTGGTATCGAGCATACGGGAATGATAGGCGATTCGGTGATAGGAACATTTTATCAGGATAAGGAAGTCAGTTACGGTAAGCCCGTATTTGGAAAGAATGTTTATTCAGAAAGATTAAGATATGAGTTTGATAAAGAGATTTTGAAAGAATATTCCAGTCAGGAAATGTTTGCCGTATATACCAGAGGTATGCTGGGCGCAGAGTCTTCATATATTACCAGACAGCATTATATTGAGACGGCATCACCATTCATGGATGTGGATTTTCTGGATACCGCTTTTTCGGTTCCTTTTGATTACAGGAAACATCATCATATTTATTTAAAATGGATAAAGGAAAAATATCCGGAAGCGGCAGAATTTGGATGGGAAAAATGGGGGGGAATAAAACCGAAGGAAAATCTTATTTTTCTCAGGAAGGTCAGGACGACTCAAAGACTGTTGTGGAAATTAGTATGTTCTTTGTTTCATATTGATAACAGAGACATTATGAATCCTGTTGATTACTGGTATGATAAGGATAGAAATATTCAAAAGTATCTGACAGATTTTTATAACAGTAATATTGAAAGTCAGGTGATAGATGATAACCTTAGAAAGGATATTTCTCTAATGTTTCATGCAGGTACGGTTTGGGAGAAAAGTATGGCGCTTACAGTGCTTGCGGTGGTAAAAAAATATTTTTCTTCAAATGTAGAAGGGTGATAAGTATAAATGATAAAATATAAAATAGAAGAACTGGATTTTCTGTTCATATACGAGCATAAGGTCAGAGAGCTGGAAAATTTATGTCTGATGAAATATGAATTGGATAAAAGAGGGTATAAAACAAAAATTATTCATATAGAGGATGCAGAAGCATTGAAAGCCATGCGTCCCATTTACCATGCCAGGGTGGTAGTGATGATGGCATGCTATCAAAATACGTCTATAGAATGGCATACGAAAAATTTTATAAAGTTTGATAAAATTATTGATTTGCAGTGGGAGAATATTGTATTTCCCATGGATGAAAGGGATACAAAGGCATATAAAAATTATTCCGGTGTAGCCAAGGAGGTGGTCAGGGTTTCCTGGGGGGAAATGAACAGGAAGCGAATGCTGGAAGTAGCCAAAATGGACCCGCGGAAGGTAAAGCTTATCGGTCACGTTGGTATGGATTTCCTGAGGAGGGAATTTAATGGCTATTACCGTTCCAGAGAAGAGGTTCTTGGAGAATATGGGATTTCTCCGGATAAAAAAATATTTCTTTTCATATCGCCTTATTTTTCGGATTTTCATACGGAGGAATATCTGAAAACGATGTGCAGGCGTTTCGGAGAGGGGTGGAGATATTATTATAAGGATTGTATGTTACCCTCAAAAAAGATTATTCTTGACTGGATGAGTAAAATCTGTAAGGATAGGGAAGATGTGACATTTATTTACCGGCCGCATCCGGGGGAGGTTAGCGAACAGGCTGTGCAGATGGAGCAGGAGTATTCCAATTTCAGAGTGATTGGAGATTTGTCAGTAAAACAGTGGATTTTAATCAGCGACAAAGTATATACGGGAAACAGTTCTACCTTTGTGGAGGCTTTTTTTGGAAAAAAGATGTGTTATCTGCTGTTTCCGGTACCGGTACCGTCAGATTACGAGCTGGCATTTTTAAAAGATGCAGACAAAATTTCCACATTTGAGGATTTTGAAGAAACAACTTATCACGATGAAAGACCCTTTCCCGTAAGCGAAAGATTAATTGACGAAGTATATACCATTGACTGGGAAAAGCCAAGTTATCTTAAATTTGCAGATATGGCAGAGGAAGTCATCAGGGATTCTTACTATAATCTGACAAAGGAGCAGCTAAAGGCTTACTACCATAAGATGGGGGCGGCGGAGAAGATTACAAAGGCTTTGACCCGGATAACGCCCTTGTACAATATGTATCTGAATATGCTTGAGCACAGCCGCCCAAAGTGGAAGTGGCTTGACAAAAAGCGCGAGGAGAGAAGAAAACTGGAAGGAATTGCGCATGATTTTGAAAAGACAAGCGATGAAGAAATAAGCAGTATTATTACTAAAATTTCAAAAGTAATTGAAAATAAGGAGGATTAGATAATGGACAAGACAATTACAGCAATTATACCGGTAAAAGGAAACAGCACCCGTCTGCCCAATAAGAATATTCTGCCGTTTGCAGACTCCAATCTGCTGATTCATAAAATCAGGCAGTTGAAGCAGGTAGAAGGTCTTACGGATATCATTGTATCTTCTGATTCTGATGAGATGCTGCAGATGGGAAAGGATGAGGGAGTGACTGCAATTAAAAGACCAATTCAATACGCGGATGAGTCGGTACCTTTTGGAATGTTTCTTGAGTATATCAGTGAGTCCATGCCAGGCGGGCATATTATGTGGGCATGCGCCACATCGCCGCTGGTAGAGCCGTACCTGTATGAAAAGGCCATTAAAGCCTATTTTGAGAAGCTGGAGGAAGGGTATGATTCTCTAATTACATGCTGTCCTTATCAGACATATTTGATGGACGAGAAGGGGCCTTTAAATTTCAGTATGGGACTTGCCCATAAGAATTCCGAACAGCTTCCGGTTTTACACCACTTCACTAATGGGATTAATCTGGCGCCCAGAGAGAAGCTGAAAGAATGGCACTATAACTATGGGCCAAAGGCATACAGGTTGCTTATAAATAAAAGAGAAGCGGCGGATATTGATGATGTTTATGATTATGAATGTGCGAAGGCTATGTATGCGATGAAAGACCCGAAGCCTACAAAGTAACTTTAGCTATATAAGTTTGGCAGCGGGACGAAAAAACAATAAGGGACAGTATTTGTTATGCTAACTTTTAAATTTTTTGCAGTAGTTTAAATAAACATAAAAGAAGGAAAAGAAAATGTTCTTATTACCTGTGATAGCAGCAATATTGTTATTTATTATTTCGTACAGTAAGGAGCATAGTCTGTATAGGGGTATATCGTTTACCTGGTTGCTTTATACAATGGTTTCGTGGCTGTCAATAGAAGCACTGGGCTGGTTTTATCTATGGAACAGTGTGACAGTGTCTCTGGTATGGCTGTTTGTTATTGTAGTTTGTATTTATATTATTTATAAAAGAAATTTAGGGAATGTAATTTGGAGTAATATTCTTGGTTTTCGTGACAGCAGGGCAATACGATTTGCAAAGGAACACAGGTTTATTGCCGGTTCAGCAATAATATTTGCCTGTGTGGTGTTTGTTATAGCGTTACCGAAAAGCCCTAATAATGTTGATTCCATGATATATCATTTGCCGCGAATTATGCATTGGATACAGGAGCAGTCGGCAAGGCCATATGCAGCAGGCACGGATTTACAGATACGATATCCTGCGCTTTCCGAATATCTGATAGCGCAAATTGCGGTACTTGGAGCGCATGACAGGCTTTATAACATGTACCAGACAATGGCATACTTTTTGTCGGGAGTTATGATTTACGGAATCGGGAGAAGAATGAGAGTTTCCAGCAAAATGGCCTATCTGTCAGTATGGTTTTACTGGACCATACCTATGGCAATGCTGCAGGCTTTTACAACTCAGACTGACAATATTGCATGTTTGTTTTTAATGATATATATATATTACCTGCTTGATTTTATAGAGGCAGAGCATCTTCCCGGCGGTTGGCGGGGGGGATGTGCCGGTGTACAGCTTGCGGCAAGTGTTATGTTTGGCTATCTTTGTAAACCCACGATTTGCTTTGCCATGGTGGTATTTTTCTGTTGGATGTGTATTGCCAGAATTATAAAAAGGGATTCTATTGTTATACTGTTGAAGTATATAGGGGTGGGAACTGCTACAGCGTTGATTTTATATGCGCCCACTCTGATGAAAAGTTATGATACTTATGTTGTACAGCAGAGAGACAGTGGCATGAAAGAAGAAGACAATATACCAGTGCCTGGGGGAGAAAAGGATGCCAGGTGGGCTGATACAGGTGTGGATATAGCAAAGGCAGCAAATACCCTGGCGCCAGATTCCTTTAATGTGACAAAAGCCTTAAAAAGTCCGGTAAATCTTGTTATGGTATGCATACAAAATGTGGGAAGAAACAGTTTCAGCGCTTACTTCCCGCAATGGAACAATTTATGGCTGGAACTTGTAAATAAATTGGGAAACAAATTAAATTATGATACTCAAAAATTTAAAGTTCAGGAGGGCACACAGTTCTGGGTATGCGATACGGCATCAGCGCCGGCTCTTATGCTGATTTCTTTGTTTATTGGAGTATGTTTTGTCACAGGAGCCAGTCGACTGGATAAACAAAAAAAAATCTTTGTAATCTGTGCTATTTTAAGTTTCTTTACCCAATGTGCACTTATGGGGTATACATCTTTTCGGACAAGATATCTGGTAGGCGCTATGGCGATACTGGCTATCAGTGCGGGAATTGTACTGGACGGTATGAAGGCAAAAGAAAGCAGCAAACAGAATATAGGAATATGGATGCTTTCTTTTTGTATGCTGGGCGCAGTAAATTCCTATTATTTTGAAGCATATTGGACTTTAGACAGTTTTAGAGGGGAAAGTGCACATAAGTACTTTTTGAATAATTATTGGCCGGAGGAGTCCAACCAGGAGGTAATAGACGTAATTAATGCTAATAATTATGTTGATGTAGGCGTATATGGAGGTTACACTTACGAATATATACTTTGGAAAAAAATATCCGGCCTGCAGAGGCTGGAAAATGTAAATTTACAAAATGAATATCATGTATATGAAGATATGACATACCATCCTGAATGTATTTTATGGGAAATTGGGTCTGACGAAGAACCAGCGGACGAACTGGAGTGCCACGGAATCAAATATGTGCTGACATGGAGTACATCTGGCTATGGGCAAACCTTTAGCCTGTATCAACCGGAGGATGTAGAAAAGAGTATTTAATAAAGTAAAGAACCGTTGGAATGAGGACAATATGAAAAAGTTCAAAAATGGTGTCGCCTGGCTACAGAAAAAAATTAAGAATTTCAGTGAGCTTGAGGGTTATTATATATGCCAGCGAGCCAGGGCAAAATATTACATTATTATCCGTCCAGAGGGTGGAGCCGGTTTTTTTTCCAATTATATGTGGGTTTTAGGGCATGTAGTCCTGGCGCGGAAGCTGGGCTATATTCCTGTGGTTGACATGAAAAATTACCCGACATTATATAGCGAGGAGATAATGGTAAACGGGACAAATAATGCCTGGAACTATTATTTTCAAAATATTGATGATATTGCGCTTGACGAGATATATCGAAGAGGAAAATATGTGTTGGGAAAGGATAAATATTTAACAAAATATGCAGAAAAATATTGTATGCCCAAGTATCGTTTCCCTACAGAAAAAACGATTCATTATTATACACCTGTAATAGATAAAAATATGCAGCTCCGGGAAGAACTTCAAATAGAATATGAAGATGCGTGGAAAAAAATGATTGGAGAAAAAGACTGTGTGTTGGGTATTCATATACGAGGAACAGATATGAAAAATCAGTTGGGGCATCCTGTGCCTGCCGCCACTCAGACTTATCTGGAACAGACATTTGAGGTGCTTGGATATCACCCGGAAATAACCGGAATTTTTCTTGCAACAGATGAAGAAAATGTAAAGCAGATTTACGAAAAAGAGTTTTGTAATGCACAGTGGACATTATTTATGAATGATGTGTTCCGCGTGTGGGACAATGGCGAAAAAAGGAAGATAGGAGTTCATGAAACCAGAGTGGAACAGCCGAGAAAGTTTCATAAGTACCTGTTAGGTAAAGAAGTGCTACAGGATGCGTTGTTTTTAAGCAAATGTGACTATTTGATTTGCGGACATTCAAATGTGTCAAATGTCGTTCTGATGTGGAACAGAAATCAATATAAGCAGGTAGTATGTGTGGAAAATGACAGGGACGGAGAGATAACAGAGATATAGAAGAAAAAGAGGATAAAAAATGACAAATATAAAATTGTTAGACTGTACATTGCGGGATGGCGGCTATATCAACGACTGGAATTTCGGTTATCACACAATAAAAAGTATCATCAGACGCCTGGTGGAGTCGCAGGTAGATTACGCGGAGGTTGGGTTTCTGCGTAATTGTGAATATGACAGAGATAAATCTTTATACAATAATTGCCGGGAAATATTGCCTGTACTTCCTGAGAAAAGAGAAAATACGCTTTTCACAGCTATGGCGCTTCACAATAAATATGACGTTGAACAGCTTGAGGAGTATGACGGGAGAACCATTGATGCTGTGCGTGTCACTTTTCATGATTATGATATTGATGAAGGCCTTACTTTTGTAAAAAAAGTGAAAGAAAGAGGATACAAAGTATTCTGTAACCCTATCAATATTATGGGATATTCAGATGAAATGATATTGAAACTGTTAGATAAAGTGAATCAGATTCAACCGTATGCTTTTTCTATTGTAGATACCTTTGGTTCTATGATGAAACTGGACTTACTCAGAATATATTCATTGATTGAGCATAACCTGGACAAATCTATTGTAATCGGGCTGCACCTCCATGAAAATCTGGCATTGTCCTACTCGTTGGCACAGGAATTTGTTACGATGAAATCCAGTGAAAGAAAGAGCATTATTGACGCTTCCATGCTCGGGATGGGCAGGACGCCTGGAAACCTGTGTATGGAGCTCATTATGGACTATATGAATAAAACACAGGGGGCTGTCTACGATGTGAATCCTGTGCTGGACGGTATTGATGACCATATTATTCAGTTAAAGCAGATAGAGCCTTGGGGGTATAGTACTGCGTATGCTTTGTCCGCAAAGTTTAATCTGCATAGAAATTATGCGGAGTTTTTGTTGGGAAAAGGCCGGCTCAGGGCAAAACAGATTAACCAGATTCTGGCCAGTATTGATAAGACTAAAAAGACAGCTTATGATGAGGCTTATATTGAAAGCCTATATCAAAGGTATCAGAACCATGAGGTGGATGATTCCGGGTTGCTTGAGCATTTACAGAATGCATTGCAGGGAAGAGATGTATTGATACTGGCGCCGGGGGCCAGTATCTTGAAAGAAAAGGAGAAAATAGAAGGGTTTATTCAAAAAGAAAATCCGGTGATTATATCGGCCAACTTTGCATCTTCTGATTATAATCAGCATTACATTTTCTTTTCCAATGCCATGAGATATGGGACATTTGAAAAGAAAAACAGAGAGAGCACGGTTCTGGTTACTTCTAATTTAATGGATGTGTGTGATGAGGAGAATGTGCTGAATTATTCAGAGCTGTGTTTTGATGAAAAGGGAAACTGTGACAATTGTGTTATTATGCTTATGAAACTTTTGATAAAGTTAAAAAAGAAGCAGATATATGTCGCAGGATTTGATGGATATCAGGAGAAGGGCGGCAATTATATTGATTCTTATATGGCAAGTCAGCACACCAGGGGAATGGAAGAAAACATTAAAAATCGCAGATATATAGAAGATATCCAGAAACAGATGGAGGTTGTCTTTTTAACAGATTCCCTTTATAATAAATAATACTTGTGTGCAATAGCTGTGGGAGCAGTGAAAAATTATGAAGCCAAGAATGAATGTTTATTTGACAACTGCAAAAAAAGTGTTGTTATATGCCTGGCCTGTGATTCATTCTCTGTTTGTACAGAATCAGGATTCAGAGATTTATTTATATTTGGTCTCAGAGAATCTGGAGGAAGCTGATATTCGGGAAGAAAAGAACCTGGCGGAGCGATACGGGAATCATATCATTATTCTTCATTTTAATGAGAAAATGGCAAAAGGTAAAATTGTCAGCGCTTCAGAGCATTGGCCTCTTGGAACCCTTGGCTGCTACTGGTTATTCCATGAACTGCTTCCGCCAGAAGTGGACAGAATACTGGCATTGGAAGCAGATGCTGTTGTTATGGGCTCCCTGAGGGATTTTTATGATACAGATTTAGATGGATATTATGTGGCGTGTCCGGATGCGGAGCATAAACCTTTAAGCCACCGTAAACTGATGGAACGTCTAAAAGGGGATGTACTCACCTTTGTGGTTTCTGTATACGACGTTGAAGCAATTCGTAAAGATTTTACATTGGAACAGATTTTGAACATTGACCGGAATGTGGTGGATGTGTTCGGCCATTCTCAGCAGGAACTTACTTTTGGAGTTTTATTTAAGAGTAAGATAAAATATCTGCCAGCAGGCACGCTTTGTGTAGAAGAAAACAGACAGTCGATGGAATCGTTGGGCAGAGAGTATTTAATGAAGTGTGAGAAGAGCTGCAAGGTGCTTCATTTTTCTTCCACCAGGGAAAAAGAAAAGCCCTGGAATCCGGTATATATGATGCCGGGATATGGGGAGTGGTGGAAATATGCCAAAGATAGCCCCTGTTATGGGGAGTATTTTGTAAGACAATGGGAAAATGTGCAAAAAGAAACGGAAAAGATAGAGGCTCTCAGACGGAATGTCACATATAGAAATATTTTACTGATGATAATGGGGATTTTTACAGGTCTGTTGGTATTGTTTGGATTATTGGGACACCAGGGAATGGTGTGGTATGTGTCAGTATTAATGGCACTTGTACTGGCTATTGGAGTAACTTTGACGGTAAGGAGATTATCCATGCTGATAACCAGACGCTGATTGGTATGGGGCTTTGTCTTTTTTACAAAGTGGCGGAAAGGAAAGTGTTAAGATATGAATGAGATGAGAAAAGTTAAAGACGTTTATGATAAACTGACTTTCATATTATCGCCGCAGCAAAAAAAATATGCGATATTAATATTAGTAATGTCTGGCCTTGCAGCAGTTTTGGAAATGTTGGGGGTATCAATCATTATTCCTATTATGGATGTTCTTTTGGATACAGATGTTCTTATGAACAAATGGTATATTCAGCCATTTATAAAGGCGTTTCATTTGAACTCAAACATTAAAGTGGTATGGTTTGTATGTATTCTCGCAATACTGGTGTATGTATTCAAAAATTTATATTTTATATTTTTCAGCTGGGTATCGTTAAAATATTCATATAAAGTAAACAGAGAATTATCGTCAAGAATTCTGAGGGCTTATATGCGTCAGGGATATATATTCTTTGTCAATAATAACAGTGCAAGATTATTACAGGGGATAGGGGCCGATGTTTCAAGTATTTATAATATATTAAACGATATATTTAACCTGATTACAAAAATTCTGACCATAGCGTGTATTGGGTTATTTATTCTGGTACGTTCTCAGGACATGGCCTTAGTTCTTATTGCGCTGGCGGGGATTTGTCTTTTAGTAATTCAGCTTATTTTCAGGAAATCTATGCGGGTAAATGGCAAAAAAAAGAGGGAACTTTCCTGGCAGTGCACAAAAACTTCGATAGAAGCAATTCAGGGAAATAAAGAAATTTTAGTTATGAATAAGCAGGATTATTTTGTTGACAATTATGAAAAGATGTTAGCAAAAGCAAATCGGACAGCAGTTAAAGTTGATATAGGAACCAGGGCCCCGGCGTATATAATTGAAATGATTTGTATAGTTGGGTTGCTTTTTTGCCTTGCTATACAAATGGGAAGAAGTGTAAATATTAATGAGATTGTCGGGCAATTATCAGCGATTGCAGTGTCAGCATTCAGAATTCTTCCGGCACTAGGGGGAATATCCAGCGGTATAAATGCAATAACGATGAATACCACACAGCTTTCAGAAGCGTATAATACGTTAAAAGAAGTAAAACAATTAGAAAAACTGGATGCGGAAAAGGAAATTAAAATCAGCAGATACAGCAATATTGGATTTGAAAGAGAGATTGAAATCAGGAATCTGGCTTTCCAATATCCTAATGCTGAGGAAAATGTAATTGAGAATGTGAGTTTTAAGATTCAGAAGGGACAATCAATTGGTTTGATTGGACCGTCCGGGGCTGGAAAAACCACTTTGGCGGATATAATTTTGACCCTATTAAAGCCAACAAACGGTAAGATATTAATGGATGGAATTGATATAGAAGAGTTGGGAAGTGAATGGAGCAGAATTATTGGCTATGTTCCTCAAATGGTTTATATTGTAGATGACACTATTAAACACAACATTGCTTTTGGGGAAAAAACGGAGGATATCAGTGAAGAGAGGATATGGAAGGTATTAAAAATGGCGCAGCTTGATAACTTTGTGCGAAAGCTGCCTGAAGGATTGAATACAATAGTTGGAGAACATGGAATACGGTTTTCGGGGGGACAGAGGCAGAGGCTGGCTATTGCCAGAGCTTTATATAGAAATCCGGAAATATTAATTTTGGATGAAGCGACAGCAGCACTGGATAATGAAACTGAGTTGGCCGTGATGGAATCAATTGAAGCGTTACAGGGGTATAAAACTCTTATTATAGTAGCGCACCGATTAACAACGGTAAGCCGGTGTGATGTGATATATGAAATTAAGGATAAGAAAGCAACTGCCAGAAGTAAGAATGAGATTTATGGCGCATAAAGGGAGGAGATTATGAAAGAGGAAATTGTTTTAAGTGTGTGCCTGGTAACTTATAATCATGAAGCATATATAAGGGAATGTCTGGATAGCTTTATGAGTCAGAATATTCCGTTTTCTTTTGAAATATTGGTGGGAGATGACAGTTCGGTAGATAAAACTGTCGAGATTATAGAAAATGAATATAAAAACAAGGTTACCTTAATTAAAAGGGAGCAGAATTTAGGACTGTGTAATAATTTGGTTGATTTGTTTCAAAGAAGCCGGGGAAAATATGTTCTCCCTTTTGCCGGGGATGATTACCTGTGTGATGATAATGCACTGTATAAAATGGTTGATTTTTTAGAAACACATGAAGAATATCATAGTGTGTCCAGTTGGCAAAAAACATATAATGAAAAAGAAAAAAAGTTCTATTACATTCAAAAAGATGATGGACCCACAGAATATAATTTAAAAGATTTTTTGTCCGGCATGATGCCGCCCTGCTGTAAAGGAGTGATAAGAAATACTTTCAAAGATAAAAACGAGGATTTTAATTTTTTGAAAAAGGGAGCCAGAAGCAATGAGGAAATAAAAAGCTGGATGTATTGGATGGTGCATGGGAAATTGTATGTTATTCATGAATATTTACGTATATATCGCTATGTGAAGGATGAGAACGCCTCCAATTACTGTTCTTCTAATACAGAATTGAATATTTTTAAGGATTATTATCTGGATATACAGCTACTTGAGAGTGTCTATCATGATAAATATCAATTAAGACCTCTTAAACTGACATGGATTAATCATTATTGTATCCAGTTCAGTAATCGGTTTAAGGACCTTGCTGATTTCATAAAAGTACTGAAATTTAACGATATATTGGAGTTAATGTGGTATAAAATATATCTAAAGCTCCATAATCATCAAAATCCGAATAGATGGTACAGGGAAGAGTATTTGATATTAGGGGAATAAAGAGAGAAAAAGGTAAAATATTATCTGGATGATGAGGAGCATGGCAGATGAAGTTAATTATCCAAATCCCATGTTACAACGAGGCGGAAACTCTTGAAATAGCTTTAAACGCACTACCTGAGTATATTGATGGGATAGATGAAATAGAATATTTAATTATTGATGATGGCTGCAAGGATAACACTGTAGAGGTTGCAAAAAACTGGGGCGTGCATCATATAGTCAGTTTTACGCAAAATAGAGGTCTTGCTAAAGGGTTTATGGCCGGGATAGATGCCTGCCTTAAAAATGGTGCGGACATTATCGTAAACACTGATGCAGACAATCAGTACTGTGCGGATGATATTCCCAAACTGATTCAGCCTATATTAGAAAAAAAGGCGGATATTGTTATTGGTGAGAGACCGATTGACGAGACGGTACATTTTTCATGGATGAAAAAGAAATTGCAGCACCTTGGAAGCTGGGTAGTAAGAAAGGCTTCCCATACGGATATACCTGACGCGCCAAGCGGATTCCGGGCATTCAGCCACGACGCAGCTATAAGAATTAATGTAATTAATGATTACACATATACCCTGGAGACAATTGTACAGGCCGGTCGAAATAAAATAGCCATTACATCTGTGCCGGTCCGAACCAACCCGGAATTGCGAAAGTCAAGATTATTCCATAGTATGCTGGGTTACATTAAAAAGTCTATGCTTACTATTATCAGGGCTCTGATGATGTACAAGCCTTTATACTGCTTTACATTAGTAGCATTAATTCCATCCGTGATTGGACTTGGGGTGGGAATCCGGTTTTTGATATATTATTTCAGAGGAGCGGGGACCGGGCATACACAATCATTAATGTTGGCATGTACCCTGATTATTATTGGATTCATTACTTTTGTGATAGGAATGCTTGCAGATGTGATTGCGGCCAACAGAAAGATACTGGAGGATGTTCAATATCGTTTAAGATATCAGGAATACAAGAAAGACTACGAGGAAAAAAATGGTTAATGTAATCGGATTAGGCTATATCGGACTGCCAACGGCGCTTATGATGGCGTCCCATGGAGTAAGCGTGACAGGGACTGATTATAACAGGGAGTTGGTTGAAACATTAAATGCCGGAAGGACTACTTTTAAGGAAGAGGGACTGGATGAGCTTTTTACAGCTGCGGTCCAGGCGGGGATTCAGTTTACAACAGAATACCAAAAGACAGATGTTTACATTATCTCTGTGCCTACCCCCTACGATAAATTTTCTAAAAAAGTAGATGCCTGTTATGTGACTGCGGCTGTTAAAAAGGTAATGGAGGTTTGCCCCAAAGGGGCGACCATAGTCATTGAATCAACAGTTTCACCTGGAACCATTGATAAGTTTATCCGCCCGGTGGTAGAAGAAAAGAAGCTGGTGATTGGACGGGATATTCACCTGGTGCATGCCCCTGAAAGAATTATTCCCGGTAATATGGTTTACGAATTACTCCACAATAACCGGACTATTGGAGCTGATGATAAGGTAATTGGAGAAAAAATAAAAGACTTGTATGCTTCTTTCTGCCAGGGAGAAATTGTAGTAACAGATATCCGAACAGCCGAAATGACTAAGGTGGTTGAAAATACTTTTCGGGCAGTAAATATTGCTTTTGCCAATGAGCTTGCCAAGATTTGCCGGCATGATAATATGGACGTCTATGAAATTATAAGAATCTGCAACATGCATCCCCGTGTAAATATCCTCCAGCCGGGACCAGGTGTGGGGGGTCATTGTATTTCAGTAGACCCGTGGTTCCTTGTGGGTGATTATCCAAGCCTTGCCAAGGTGATTGACGAATCTATGAAAACGAATGACGGAATGCCGGATTTTGTATTGAACCGTATTTATGAAATCATGAAAGAACATGGAATGAATGATGTTGGCAGAGTAGGACTGTATGGCCTGACATACAAAGAAAACGTTGATGATATGCGGGAATCGCCTACTTTACAAATGCTGGAGTCTATGGAAAGGCATTTGTGCGGTAATCTGGTGAAGGTATACGACCCTTTCATTAAAAAAGACGTTGTGCCAAATCAATATCATGACCTGGATAGCTTTATTGAAGGGGTGGATTTGATAGTTTTACTTGTGGGGCATAATGAAATCAGGCAGAATATGGACAGACTGAGAGGGAAGATTATACTAGATACCAGAAAAATATGTGAATTAGAAGGAACCTACCATCTGTAAATGTAAAAAATCTGAGGTTTAAAGTATGGGGAGCAAAAATTTTACGGAAATAGAATATCTTGTAATTGATGTTGACGGTACTATGACGGATGCCGGTATCTACTATGATGAGAATGGGAATGAACTCAAAAAGTTCTGCACCAAAGATGCCGCCGGCTTTTTTGCGGCACGGCAGGCGGGAATTAAAACTATGGTATTGACAGGGCGCGAGTGTGCGGCAACAGTCAGACGAATGACAGAAATGAAAGTGGATTTCCTGGTGCAGGGGATTAAGGATAAAGATACTTATTTAAAGGATTTTCTACGAAAAGAAAATATTACTTATAGGGAAATAGGTTATTTGGGCGATGATTTAAATGATTTTGCCGGAATGAACCTTGCAGGCTTTGCGGGATGCCCGGCGGATGCATGTAAAGAGATAAAAGATGTGTCCGATTATGTGTCGGATGTACGGGGCGGCCAGGGAGCTGTAAGAGATATTATAGCGTGGCTTTTGAAGGAACGCGGGGAATGGGAGGACGTAATTTCAAAGCTATACGGAGTAGGAGTCTGATAAAATGAAAATATTTTTTGCAGTTGCGACTTATTGGCCTATGCAGGATGGAGTGGCCAATATTACAGGTTATCTTGCAGAAGGGCTTGCTGCCAGGGGGCATGAGATAATGGTTCTCACAGCAAGAAGCGGTGGCAGAACAGAAGAAATGCCAGGAGAAGAAGTCCATAATGACGTTTTTATAAAGCGCATGAAAGTATATGTGCGATGGCCATTGCAGATGAAAGGGCTGGACAGGGAAAGCAACCGTAAAAAATATTATGAGAAAATACAGAACTTTCAACCGGATGTTTTGGTTGTCGTATGTTCGCAAATCTGGACCTTTGACTGGCTGATACCATATCTGGACAGAATAGCATGTCCTAAAGTTTTTTATTCCCATGGTTACTCAAAGTGGAAAGAGCGTTATAATTACGGAGAAAAACTAAAGAATAGAAATATCCTGGGCGTGATAGAGGAATATAAATGTAAGCGTTATTATGATGGATTATATAAATATATTGCCAAATATGATAAAGCAATTTATCTTTCCAAAGACAGTAACTCGGTGAAGTATGCGGAGGTGCATCATTTAAATAATGGAGTTATTATTGAAAATGCCATAGATGATGTCTTTTTTTCGTCGGATATGAGACATGAATATGAAGAGAAATCTTCCGAAAGAATCAACTATTTGTATGTGGCGAATTATAATGAAAATAAAAATCAGAAAATGCTTCTTCGGGCATATGCCAAAGCAAAGATAGGAGAGAGCTGTTTGGTTTTTGCAGGGTATGAGGAAAATATTTATTTAAAAGAATTGAGAAAAATGTCGGAAGAAATAATTGATGCAGCATCAGGAAAAAAGGTGTATTTCTATGTTCATATACCCCGGGAAAAAGTAATCGAGCTTTACAGTATGGCGGATATTTTTGTCTGCACCAGCCGTTCAGAAACCTGGTCTATTGTGGCGCATGAAGCGGCAGCGACAGCAATGCCGATTATCAGTACAGACGTCGGTATTTACGGCAATATTACGGGGGCGTTCATTATCCGTAATGAAAACGAACTGACAGAGGCCATGGAGAATTTGTATTATAGTAAGGATGAGAGAAAAAAAGCCGGAGAGGCGGTCAGAGAGTGGGTGCTTCAGAAGCAGTGCAGGATAGCGGACAAGGTAGAGCAATTAGAGGAGGAACTGATATCATGTATAAGGTCTGCCTGCTGATTATTTATAACCATCGATATGATGATAATATTGAAAAGCTGGAAAATATTTATTCGGAACGCTTCTCTCATATTATGCATATTATCCCTTTTTATAATGGTACGAGAGAAAATGTAATCCCTGTGTATGAATGTTCTTTCCGGTTTCAGGGATATATTGCACAGGCATGGGCGAGATTTCAGGGAGATTATGAACAATATCTTTTTATTGCAGACGATATGATTTTAAATCCTGAGATAAATGAGGGAAACTATCAGAAATATTTTCACGTAAAAAACGAAGAGGCTTTTCTCACATGGACAAAGCCAATTGGAGACTTGGGCGGTTGGGGATTTGGCAGAAGATTTATGGACCCGCTGCCTGTCTTTGAGTGGTACAATGGTACACATTGGAAAGATGAAATCATGCAAGCAGAAAAGGCTTTTGAAATAGCAGAAACAAAAGGCTTTAGCAGGGAAAATTTTACAATACCATTAAGAATAATTTGGAATAACAGAAGGAATATCAGAAAATATCCCAGGTTGTTTGTTTTATTCTTTAAAATTTTGCTGTTAGGAGCGCAGCAATGCCAATACCCTGTATGGGGGGGGGTATAGTGATGTCATTATTGTTCCCGGGAAGAAAATGAAGGAGATTGCCCATATGCTGGGTGTGTTTGCGGGTATGAACCTGCATGTTGAAATGGCGATTCCCACGGCAATTAATTTGATTTGTGAGAAGGTAAAAGAACAGAATGATATTGAAGGCGAGATAAAGTTGATTTGGAATATGGAAGAAAAGCAAAACATGGTTAAGAAGTATAACGGAAACTATCATAAGCTGGTAGAAGCATGGGATAAGAAATGGGTGTTGATTCACCCTGTTAAATTGTCTCAGTGGGATGTGTAGATGAAAGCATGGCAGGATAAAGGAAAATATGAAACAGAGTTTTTTATATCAGGCATTTTCTTATATATGGCGAAACACTATTCTTAAATGGCATCGGGGCTATAAAGCAGGCAGGACAGAGAAATATTGGAAGGAACACAGCGTCAGAAATGGGAAAGAAAATCCGGACAAAACCTTTTATGTCATTAGAAGAAGAGATTTATATTGCGGGTTGTTTTCCCTGTTTCTTACAAATCTGGTAAGGATAGATGAAGCCTTAAAAAAGGGATATATCCCTGTAGTGGATATGCAGAATGACTTTAATATTTATCTGCGTGAAGAGAAACTTGGCAGGGAAAATGCCTGGGAATATTTCTTCAGGCAGCCCGCAGGGTATACGCTGGATGATATCAGCAAAAGCAGGAATATTATTATCGGTTCTGGCGCGGTTCCGGTTATGTTTCCCTATCTGGATATCAGATTTTTGACAGGCGAGACCGGAGAATTGGAATATTGGCGAAAGCTTGCCAGAAAGTATATTATTCTAAGCGACAGAGCCAGTGAACTTGTTGATGCTGAATATAAAAGGCTTTTTCATAAAGAGGACAGGGTGCTCGGCGTAAAGGTTCGGGGAACTGATTATGTAGCCGGCAAGCCTAAAAATCACCCTATCCAGCCAACACCGGAGCAGGCTGTGGAAAAAGCAGAAGAAATCTTTAAGGAACAGGGATGCACCAAAATTTTTCTTGCCACAGAGGATGCAAAGCTTTATGATATCTTTTCAAAACATTTTGGAGACAGATTGATAACGAATAAAAAGAAATATTTTGAATACAAAGGAGGTTCCGCCGGTAAGGAAGAATATGAGCAGGAAAATGGAGGGTATCAGGCCGGTATGGAATATCTGATAACTACGATGTTGCTGGCAAGATGTAACTGTCTGTGCGCCGGATGCGTGTCAGCTACAGTGGGAGCACTGCTTTTGACAGAGGGCTATGAGTATATTTATTTATTTGATTTGGGAATATACTGATAATCCAGATGTCTGTGTTTCTGCTATATAGAAGAGGGTGGGATTTAAATATGAACAGACGAAATGAATGCCTGGATATTATACGTGGAGTAGCGGTTATACTAATGGTATTTGGACATTGCATTCAATATGGAAATGGCGTGGAATACAGCCAGCCGAATCATTTTTTTTATGATAAAGTGTTTCAGGTAATTTATAGTTTCCATATGCCGCTTTTTATGATTCTCAGTGGGTACTTATTTGCGTTTACATTACAGAAGTGCCATAGTTTCGGTGATTTTGCGAAAAATCGTTTTCAGAGAATTTTATTGCCCATCATAGGGTGGCAAACCGTTGACTTTGCTGAGAGAGGAATTAAACTTATAGGAACGGGGCAGATGAGCCTGGCCTTTTTGGTTGAGTATGTACGGTCATGGTTTGAAGGTTCCTGGTTTTTATGGGCAGTATTTTACTGCTCAATAGCAGTTTTTATTGTGCAATTTTATATGAAGGGTAACTGCTTAATATATGCTGCAGGACTTATTTTAACTTTTTTTGCTCCTGATTATATATACAATATGGAATTATATAAATTCATGTATCCATTTTTTATTGGGGGATATTTATTTGCGATATGTCAGGAGAAATGGAAAACGAAATATTTCAGAGTAACATTAAAACATATATTTACGTCTTCTGCAATCTGTTATTTGGTTTTACTGGTTTTTTGGAATTACGATGCGTATATTTATACGTCGGGATATACGTTATTAGGATGTGAAAATTTGCGATATCAATTCATAATTGATATCTATCGTATGTTAATTGGGTTTGCAGGAAGCATTGTAATGATAACAGGAATATATTTAATATATCACTCGAAACTTAATTTACATAGAATATATACATTAATTGGAAAAATTGGAAAAGCGTCTTTGGGCATTTACCTTATTTCCGGAATTCTGGTTGGGCGGTTATTAATCAGGCATTTGGAATACTATTCATTTAACTATTTTAATAATGTTATCCAGGCGGTTATAATTATTGGAATTAGTTATCTATGTACAGCTTTAATTGGTAAAATAAAAGGATTAAATTTTATTTTGCTTGGGGGGAGATGATTATTCCTGCCTCTGGATTTTGGAAAAGGAGCTTTGCATTAAAAAGCATGAATCATCTACAACCTCTCCTGTATGAATATCATTAACAATAATTCGGATATCGTAATCGGTGTTTTGACCTGAAGATACGATGCTAAGTTCTTTATTATTTAGATTTTCAAGCAGGCTGGTATAGTAATCATTTTCCAGAATCTTTTCATTACAGATTTCAATAATTGCTGAGTAATTTTTATCTGCTAAAGACATGAGATATTTATCCAGCGATTCCAGTTCTCTTAGGGATTGAAGCTTATCATTTACATAGTTATTGTAATCGGCATGCCAGTCAGCATACAAAGAATTGTCTCTCTGGTCAGGAATATTGTAATTCTTTTTGATATACTGCCCAAGGTAATCGGTGACCTTTCTCGCACCCGACGGATTTAAATGATAATCTGAATCGCAATAATCTGTTTCATAGTTTATTATATCTATATCAAGGAAATTAACATAATTCAATTCGTGCTTTTGGGCAATGTCGTAGACGCGATTGGCCTCCTCCTGAAGGGAATCCGAAGCTGAAAAGGGAAGGTAGGTAAGAAGTACATCAATGTTTCTGTTTTTGCAGTCCTCAATTATTTTTTCGAGATATTGGATAGAAACGGTGTCACCTTCCAGTTTCCTTTCATCAGGAATTCGTGCCGCCTCTTTAGACGGAACTATGCCTGTAAAATGCTCGGCGCCTTTTTCCTCCAAGTGAGTCGATTCAAAATCCTCATGCTTCAAATCATTCCAACGGCTGTGATATATAGAATAATCCCACAATAGCTCCAGACGAGTTCTTGGCTCCGCTTCCAGAGCTTCCGGATATTGTTCTACTATCATACTATCATCAAGTAAATCATAAACAGCTGCAAATTTGGTCTTACTGTTTGGAAATGCATCAAAGGAAAAATGAACGCTTGCGAATAAGGAGTGGGTTTTAACCATATAGGATAATAAAAAGCAGTCTACCACCACCAGCTTGGGCGTTGTATAATTAAGCGAGTTTTCCAGAATCCAATAGGTAGTTGCCATAGGATTGCCATGCCCGCCTAAATTGTAAGATACAATTCCGTAATCATTCCAGAGCTCTAAGGGATAAACTCCATATCCCATATGGCTGGTTCCCAAAAATAACACATCAAAATTGGCATCCTGTTCAAAAAAAGATGCGTATTTGATATCGCTGTCTTTTTTTTCTAACAGATTTGTAGAATTCCATAAAAGCGTAGCGGTCAAGACCATAGTAACAACATAACTTATTGTAATTTTTATTTTGTGACTCATTTTTCCCTCGTTTCAACGTTGCCTTTATTGGCACGGCATCCCATACTTTTAAAATTGAAAATAGATGAAGTTAGCTTCGTTGTATCCGGCGCCCCATATTCCAAAGGTCAAAATAGCCCATACTGTAAAGGCAATAAATATCCAGCGAAACCAATAATCCTGTTTTGCAATAACATTTCTTATCTGTATTCCCCTTTGCTTACAGAAATCTGCAAATAACAGGATAAAAAGGCAGATTATCATAAGCCAGAAGTTTTTATTGTCAAGTCCGCACTGATATAAGGAACCGTCAAATAAAACCCACGGATTGTTTGCAGTAATTATGCGTTTTACAATTCTTAAAGCATCCCATAATTTATCCGCCCGGAAGAATATCCATGAAAAGTCGACGAGCAAAAAAGTTCCAATCATCTGTAGTAGCTTATGTCCCAAAGATTTTCTGTTAAGACAAAATACTGTTACCAGTTTGTCACGCACAGGCTTTAATATCTCACCGCCAACCTGGTACAGGCCATTAAGCCCGCCCCACACTACAAAAGAAATTTCGGCTCCATGCCACAGCCCGCTGACCAGAAACACAATTATTTTATTGAAGTATTTTTTGAGCTTTCCTCTGCGGCTTCCACCTAATGGGATATACAGGTAGTCTTTAAACCATGATGTCAGGGAGATATGCCATTTCCGCCAGAATCCGGCAACGGAAACAGACAAATACGGCGCATCAAAGTTTTCCATTAATTGAATACCCAGGATTTTGGCAGCGCCCATGGCAATAACGGAATAACCGTAGAAATCGCAGTAAATCTGGATGGCAAAGAGTATTGTTGCAACAATTAGATACCATCCGGACCAGGTCTGATAGTCTCCATAAACCGTATCTACAAATATGGCAATTCTGTCTGCCAGAACAATTTTCAGGAAAAATCCCCACAACATCAGCAGAAATCCATCTGTGGCTGTTGCAAAGTGAAATTTTGTCGGATTATTCAGCTGCTTTAATAAATTTTTGGATCTTTCAATAGGTCCTGCAACCAACTGCGGAAAAAAGGAAACAAACAATGCATAGCGGAAAAAATTCTTTTCCGCATAGATTTCATTTCGGTACACGTCAACGGTATAGCCTAACGCCTGAAAGGTATAAAATGAAATTCCGACCGGAAGGACAATGTCAAATGCAGGAATATTTAATTCAATATGAACTGTGCGGAATACGGCATTGATTATATCTGTTGTAAAGTTAAAATATTTGAAATAAAACAGCACGGCCAGATTTAAGGTAAAACTAAGAGCAACAATTAAATGCTTGTATTTTATCTTTTTCTTGCCAGTCCATGGAAGGCGCTTGACTTTTTCCAATAATAACCCGCTGATAAAAGTAATAACTGTGGAGAAAAGAATCAAAACGGCATATTTTGCGTTCCAGCACATGTAAAAATAGTAACTGGCGGCAAGAAGCCAGTATTGCCTTATTTTTTGCGGGAGGATGTAATATGCCAGTACAACAATTGGAAAGAAAATTAAAAATTTCATGGAATTAAACAGCATAATTTTTCCCCATTTTAAAGATACATTTTGTTTTTTTAACAGCGATAAAATTATACTACCAGGAAGGGATGAAAGCAACCAATATGTTTTGACTGTCAGGATAAACTTATAAAATTTTCTGTTTTACATTGTATGATGAAGTGCTATAATATTAAAAACGTTTTCGGGGTGGAGGTAGCCATGAAATTATTATATAAATTTGAAGATATTATACACATATTAATCGATAAATATCTTTTCCATATTGGTATTTTCATCATTCTTTTATGCTCTTTGCTCATCCGGTGTCACCTGGCTCCTATCACAATGCTCTCTGGCGATTATCAGGAATCCCTGCTTCCATGGGTTGAATATTATCAGAAAAACGGTATTATTCAAGGACTTGCAGAAACCATGGGCAGCTATTATGTTCCGTATAATTTATTTTTGGCTATTATTGCATTTCTTCCGGGCCAGCCCTGGATATATATAGCCGGTTTTTCTATTATTTGCGACTATGTATGTGCATTTTATACTTATCTAATCGCAAAAACGATTGCAGAAGAACATAGTACTGCGACTTCAAAAGCAGCGTTTGCGGCATTGGCGGTGCTGTTAATTCCGGCATCCATCCTTAATGGAGCCTTATGGAAACAATGTGACAGCGTATATACCTGTTTCGTGATTATCAGCATTTATTATTCATTAAAAAAGAAATTTAACAGGTCTTTTTTCATGCTTGGAATTGGATTTATTTTTAAACTTCAGGCAATTTATGTTTTACCTGTATTTATAATTTTATATATCCTAAGAGAAAAAGGGCTTTGCATGTTTCATTTTCTATGGCTGCCTGTCATGTACTTAGCAGGAGGCCTCCCAGCTGTCCTTGCCGGCCGGCGTGTGTTAGATGTCTATGACGTCTATTATCATCAGGCCAATTACGAAGGTTTTAACGCCATGACGATGAATATGCCCAATTTATACAGTTTTTCTTTAAGCGATTATCCCGCTCTGAAAATGCCTGCTCTGATGATTACTCTATGCATTTTCATTTTTATGGCGTGCTTTATCCAAAAATGCAGACCCCAAATAGACAGCACTAATCTGGTCTATCTTTCGGTCTGGTGCCTGTGGACCTGTATCATGTTTCTTCCTGCGCAGCATGAAAGATATAACTTCCCTGTTCTTCTTTTATTGACAGCCTTTTATATCGTCACTGACATCAGAAAATGCTGGCCTGCGCTTGTGATTAATGTGATTTCCTGCTTTCAATACGGAAATTATCTGTTCAAAGCTTTTTACCCAAATGAGGCATTAATGGCCATTTTTCATATGATTGCGTATTTATATGTGACTTATGATTTGTTGAGGAGATTAGGGGATAGTCAATAAATGGGGTGGTTTTTTGGGCATGTCTGAAACTCAATTAAAATGAAGCGTTACAAGATTGGGGCAAATCTGTTTTTTATACAGATTTGCTCCAGTTTTTGTTATTAGCGAAAATAAGATTCGCTTTGCACTACCTGACAAACCCCAGAAATTATTTCACACCTCTTTTCACCTCATCTTTTAAGAAATCTTCCAGATTTGATGACAAATAATAATTTTTGAATTTTTCCATTCTTAGTTCGTCATGCTGAAATCTTGTAGAAAAGAAATAATATATTAGCAAATGGTATATTTTTAACTCTTCTTCGACTATTTCATCTTGGTTGCTCATTTCCGCAATAATATTCAGAGTTTCCTCTTTAAAATTTTCAAAATCTTTTGCTCTTACTTCTTGAAATTTATTCGTACATATGTTTCCGGCTAAACTATAAAATATAATAGCTGGAAGTATAATCTGTTCGATTATTTTGAGAACATTCTCATCATTTGCAAAATTTTTCTTCATTGACTGGCCAAGTTTTCCTACATTCTCATAAACCTCAGTATATATGCGTAAGGCACGTCTTGGATTAGATAATTTATTTCGTAATCTGGAAATTCCTTCTTCCATGTTTTTTATCAAATTTGCAGATTGTTCTAATGCGATGCTGCGCATAGGTCCTTCCTTTAAGTTCCTATTTTCCGCGATGCCGTTTTTATCTTCATTTTTATACCATTCTGTTATTTCTCCAAACAATAATTGTATTTTGCTAAAAAAATTAATCTTAAATGGTAAATTTAATTTTTCAAAACTATTCTCTTTTTCATAATGTTTAAAAAGTATATCATATGGAACTGTTGCTAAATTGTAGTTATGCATAAAATACTTGTCAAAAAACCCTTCTTGAAACTCTTGCTTATTCATTAATTGCTTATAGTCACCGACAAATATTATAATACTTTTGGGCAACATAATGATTTCTGAAAATAATTTGAGAGCCTCCTTAATTGTTTCATCTGTACATCGGTCAATGTCATCAATTATAATTATTATATGTTCATCTCCTAGCATTTCTGAAAATTCATTTGTAACCTCTGTTAACGATACATAATCTTT
>OFFG01000591.1_pt1 | contig 29672 bp, 22 predicted proteins | sample 1521331 | NCBI WGS metagenome assembly OFFG01 (sample SAMEA3504129, study PRJEB24116) | mouse gut metagenome | biome: mouse gut; feature: mouse-associated habitat; material: faeces | place: Denmark | collected 2011 | reverse complement strand
ATGCCCGCTGGCCACCCAGGTCTGGGGATTCATGAGAATGGCGCAGTCCACACCCACATTGTAGGGATTCTCCTGCACAAACTTCTGCCACCAGGCCTTCTTTACATTGTTTTTCAGCTCCACACCCAGATTGCCGTAATCCCAGGTGTTGGCAAGACCGCCGTATATCTCCGAGCCCGGGTACACGAATCCCCTGGCCTTGGCCAGAGCCACGATTTTTTCCATTGTCTTTTCCATAATATCCATCCCTTTCTTAACCTGCCCCTATTTCAGCAGGATGTATACAAGGCCCTCCACGCCGGAAGTGTCCACGCTCCCGTCCTTGTTCAGCACCGCCCCGCTGCTCACATGGGTTACGGTGCCTGAGCAGTATATATTTGCCTTCATGTCCGTAACCACAAGACTGCGGTCCGTCCACTGGGCCAGCTGGCTTTCCGGCACCTGCGCGCCGTCCTTCACACCGGTGAGCGCCACCCCGGCGGAAAATCCCTGCCGCACTGCCTCTTTCACCGTGCCGAAAAAGAAGACCTCCCCGCAGAACCGGGTGCAGCTCTCCCATCCGTCAAATTGATATTTAACCACCGCCAGGGAACTGTCCTCCTGCATCTCCACGCTCTCCAGTGTCACCGCGCCGTCCACACCCCTGGACAGGTTGAACTGCGCCGTTTCCTCCTGGGCAAAGGTCTGAAGCTCCGAGAGAATATAGTCGTCCCTGCTGAATTCCCCCACCTGCCACAGGGTGATCCGCCCTTTTTTTTCCACCAGTATGGTGGGGGCCTCAATGGTATCCGGCACCCCTGCTCCACAGCCTGTCAGAACCAGAAAACAAAGAAAGAGACAGGCGACCTTAACAAATTTTCCCATATCCCGCACCAAAACCCCAGGTCCTGAGGCGCAGACAGCTCTGCCTTATACCTTTCCAAAGCAAATTTTCAAAAAACAATGCTTTACCTAAGGTATTGTATCAAAAACAGGACTTTTTTTCAACACAGAGTTTTCAGAACCTCCAGGCTTTTAAAATCCCGCCCCACAATCTGCTTCATATATCCCCCGCAGACCCTCTGAAGCTGGGAAAGAACCGTGTCCGTCACGTTGAAGGTATAAAGTTTCTCTATGGGACTGGCCGCTATGTACTCCAGGGTATAGACCGTGGACTCCTCCAGGGGCTCCCCCTGGGGCGGGCCGGGGAATTCCCCGTTCACCACCAGGGCCTTGCACTCAAAAATGCACCGCACCAGGGGATTGGGAAGCGCAGGAGCCCCCAGCGCCCGCAGGGACTGATAGAGCAGCTTCAGCATCTGACTCTCATCGTTGTTTTCCCTGGTATAGTAATCTGCCACCTCGGCAAAATACATGCCATAGCAGGCTCCCACATAATCATTCCGAAGGGCTTCAAAGTAATTCTGAATATCCGCCTCCGCAAGGGTGTAGGAATTCCTGCCCTCATAGAGCCTGAAACTGCCAAAGGAGAAAGGGCTGGCAGCCGCCGAAAGGCGACTGCCCGGTTTCCTGGCCCCCCTGGCAAAAGCAGATATTTTTCCCCTCTCCCTGGTCAAAAGACTGATATGTCTGTCATATTCTCCCACCGGAGACTGTTTCAGCACAATTCCCGTCATCCATATATATTCCCGCATGGTCGATTTCTCCGCCCCCGTGATCTGCCCATTCTGCCAGCACCAGTACCGATTCACGTCATCCCGCCCATTGACGGCCTATCCATCCCCCTGTCACTGTCTGACATATGCTTCCTCATTCCAGAGGTGTCAGCCACGCCCTTCATGGTTCCGGAAATGTCATCCCCGTTTTTTATCATTCCAGAGGCGCCATCCCTGCTTTTTAATATTCCAGAGCTGCCGTCACACGATGCTTCACTCATCATATGAGAGTATATGCTGGAGCGGAAGGACAGATAGTCCTCAATCCTGCCGCTGTTCTCAAACTGCTTCCAGTACATTTCTTCCATCCATGCATCCTCCTGCGTATCTTCACTGTACCGGCCCGGCCCTCAGGGCACAGGCTGTTCCGATTGTGAGATGCCCCACAGAGCCTTCTCTCACATGTACTCTTAGAGTCTGCATTTTTTTACTTTCTTATACGCCCTGCCCTTTCCGTCCCCTGCCGGAAAGCTCTCTGGGATCGTAGCCGAAATTTTTCAGAAGAAAATCGCTGTCCCGCCAGTCCTTCTTCACTTTCACCCACAGCTGCAGATTTACCTGCATCTCCAGCATCTCCTCGATCTCCTTTCGGGCCTCGGAGCCGATCTGGCGGAGCATGGCGCCGCCTTTGCCGATAATGATACCCTTGTGGGAGTCCTTTTCACACACCAGCACCGCGTCGATATGGCAGATCTTTCCTCTCTCCTTCATGCTCTCTATGCTCACCGCAATGCCATGGGGAATCTCCTCCTCCAGACGGCGCAGAGCTTTTTCCCGCACCAGTTCCGCCACAATCTGACGCATGGGCTGATCTGTGACAGTGTCTTCATCAAAGAAGGGATACCCTTCTGGAAGATACTGGAATATGCATTTTACCAGCTCATCCGTATTGTCCCCCTTCAGAGCCGAAACGGGCACAATCTCCTTGAAATCCAGTTCCCTGCGGTAAGTGTCTATAAAAGACAGCAGCGCCTCCTTTTTCACGGTGTCAATCTTGTTGATCACCAGAAACACCGGTCTTTTTACCTTCTTCAGCTGCTCAAGGATATGGCGCTCCCCTGCGCCGATGAAATTAGAGGGTTCCACAAGCCACAGGATCAGATCCGCCTCCTCCAGAGTGTGCTCCGCCGTGCTCACCATATAATCGCCCAGCTTGTTCTTGGCCTTGTGAATGCCGGGCGTATCCAAAAACACAATCTGCCCCTCCTGAGTGGTGAGCACCGTTCGGACACGGCTGCGGGTGGTCTGGGGCTTCGGGGAAGTGATGGCGATCTTCTGCCCGATCAGCTGGTTCATCAGCGTGGATTTCCCCACATTGGGCCTGCCGATGAGAGTGACAAAACCCGCCTTATATATTTTCTTTTGGTCCATCTTTCTTTTTCTCCTCCTTATTCCCATACAGCCGCCTGCGGCGTCTGCGCAGAAGCAGTATCACCACAAACAGCACCGCTCCCCAGAGCACAAAGTAGGGAAGTTTCACCGCAAACCAGATCCCCAGCTCCACAAATCCGCAGCGGATATTCTCCAGGCTTTTCAGGAAGCCGTCCCTGACTCTGGCCCCCGCCGTGGGCTCCTCCACTGGCGTCAGCTCCTGTACCTCGGAGATACTGATATATACCGTACTGTAATCAACCAGATTGTCAAGGGTGCGCAGCTGGGACTCCATGCTCTCCAGCTGATAGCGCACCTCGGAAAGCCTCTCCTCCAGGGTAATAATCTCCTCCACCGTCTGAGCTTTGTCCAGGAACTCCAGAAGCCTTGACTGCTCCACCCGAAGAGTATCCCTGCGGCTTTCCATGTCCACATAGGACAGGGTGACATCCTTCACATCCTCGGAACGCCTGACAATATTGCCCACGTTGGACACGGTCTCCAGAAATCCCCGCAGATTTCCCTGGGGAATGCGGACGGTCAGGGATGCATTCCGGACGGCGCCCTCACCCGAATAGTGGCTGCCGTTGTAGGTGTTCATGCTCTCTATATAGCCGCCCAGTTCCCCCACACGGCTCTCCAGGGCGGTCATCAGCTGCTCAAACTCCCTGGTTTCCACCTCCAGATTCACTGTCTCCACCAGCTTGCGGGCGTCCCGGACCCCGGAGTCCTGGCTCCCTGAGGTTTCCCCCGGCCCGCCGCCGGTCCCCATGGTTCCGTACCCCGTGTCCTCAGCGCTCACCTCAAGATTCCCGTCCTGGTAGGAGTCTCCCGCCCCGGAGCCGTCAGTCCATCTGCTGCCTCCGGAGCCGGCCCCACAGCCTGCCAGAGTCAAAATGACTCCCGCACACATAAGCCCGGCCAGCAATCTTTTCCCACTTGTCCTCTTCATCCCTGCCACCTTTCCCTTTCCTGGTTCCCGCCGGGAAACATTCCGATTCCTTCGGAGACGCAAGAGAAGCCTTACGCAAAAACCGAAAAGGTCTCCCGGCGGAAAAACCGGGGCACTCCGCCATGGGTACGCCCCGGTCTCTTCTGGTTTCGTCTGACAATACTGACGAAAAATTCTAGAAAAGGTTCTCGATCTTCATAAATCTATCTGACTCTGCTTTAATTTTCTGCTCGCTTCCCACCACGCAGAGACAATCTTCCTCCATAAAGGCTCTCACATAGTCCGCCAGGCCACGGATATCCTCTGCAGTGGCGTTCAGAACCTCATCCCGCATTTTCTGCACCATGTCATAGGTAAGCTCTCTGAAATAGGCATCCCTGGAACGGCGCCCTTTGGCCTCCGCCGTCAGGGGAACATCCATGAAGCTGAATGTGCCGATTACATACTGGGTCAAAGTTCTTTCGCTGCCCTGATAGTCGGCCAGGAACTGGGCCGCCTCCTGGTACACCTCAATGGTCTGGCCCAGATTCGGATCCCTATAGGACACAAAATAGCAGTTTCCGTCCCGGTAGAAATCGCACATGCACCCGTAAGCCCCGCCCTTCACACGGACTTTCACCCACAGATACTCATACCCCAGCATCACCTGAAGCACATTCAGAACCCCCGTATAGGGCAGGCCCTTTTTCGCAAAATTTCCTCCACGGCACACATACTGCACCTGTCCCGAGGTCATAAAGCCCTCGTTCTTCCTGGAAACTTCCGGCACATAGTTCCCCCGCTCCACCTGGCAGGTATACAGCTTCTCCTTCAGGGCAGCCACAGCCCCTTCCAGACTTTCAAATACCTCCTGGTCCCCGGTGAAATCCACAACCAGATTCTCCGGGCGGAAGATCATCCGGCTCAGAGCGGTGAGTTTGTCCGTCAGGTTCCCCGCCTCTTCCTCAAAATGCTCCTCCAGCCAGGTGGTGAGACGGAAATTGGAGATTCCGTTCAGCTCCTCCGAAATCGCCTCTCTAACCGAGCTGTAGGAAAGAGCCCTCTGCACGGCCACGCTGTGCCCTGACTCCTGCATGTGTTCCCGCATCCTGGAATTATTCTCCGCCAGAACCTCCCGCAGGCGCTTGGCATCTCCAAAGTCGCTGGTCAGAATCATCTCCTGCATCAGCTCCAGAGCCCTGCCCAGACTGCCTGAAAGGGCCTTGCCTGCAATCTCCACCGTGAGCAGACTCTCCTCTTTTCCCTCCTTCTGGTAGAGGTTCTGCACCGCAAAAATCCCCCCCGTGGAAAGATTGATCTCGTTGCACAGCTCCCCATAGGAATAATGCTCTGTATTCAGGTTGCAGAACATATTTTTCAGCGTGCTGATATAGGGAAAATACTCCGCCGGAATATCCTGCACCTTGAAGATCAGCCTCAGATATCCGATGCCGTTGGTGTGCACCCTGTGGAACAGCGCAGGAACACCCCCCAGGGTCCGCTCCTCATTGTAAAATGGCTCCGCCTCCCGCTTCAGATCTTCCCTGGAGAGAAGGGGAATTCTGGCCAGATCCTCCGGGGCATCCTCCCGCTCCCTGAATTCCTCCAGGGCATCCATCATGCTGCGGATATCCTCCAGCTCCTTCTGGGACATGCGCTTTTTCCGCCCCGCAAGCTTCTCCTTCAGCGCCGCCTCCTGCTCCAGGGCAAGCCCTGCTTTGGGCAGCAGCACCAGCATGGCCTCGTGAGGATTATTCAGCAGGTATTTTTCCACCAGCCCTTCAAAATACCCCTCCTCGGCCTTCCGGCGCAGCGCCCCATAAGTGTCGTTCATCTCCAGGTGCACAAAGGGCAGAGAATCGTCGTAAGTCCAGCTGTCCAGCACCCGGATACCGTACTGGAGCCCCTTGGGCGTTCTGCCGAAATCCGCCTCCCGATGCCGGAACTCATAGTGGTTGATGGCCGCCAGAAGGGATTTTCTGTCAAATCCATCCTTCACAATGTCCCTGAGCACCTGCCGGATGGTATCCAGAAATTCCTGCTCCCTGTCCGCAGAAGTGCCCTTGGCCACCACGCTGAAGTAAGGCTGCTTTACACCGTTGTCATATATGCTGAACACATCCTTGCCGATGTTCCTGTCTATGAGAGCCTGCTTCAGCGGAGCCCCGGGCACACTGCAGAGAGCAAAGTCCAGAATCTGGAATGCAGCGCACAGCTCCCGATCCAGACTGTCTCCCACAGAGAGATTCCAGGCCAGGTATGTGCTCTCCTCCAAGTTCTGTCCCTCGCTCACAGAATACTCCCTGACCCTGCGCCCGGGTGCGCTGAAAACCGGCTCCCTGGTCACTTGGGATTCCACGGAAAGGGCCTCGTAGGCGGACAGATACTGCTTGTCGATAAAGTCCAGCTTCTCCGCCATATCCATATTTCCATACAGATAGATATAGCTGTTGGAAGGATGATAATAAGTCCTGTGGAAATCCAGAAACTGTTCATAGGTCAGCTCGGGAATCACCTCCGGATCCCCCCCGGACTCGCAGCCATAGGTGGTGTGGGGATACAGTGCGGTGAGAATCTCCCTGTACAGCACGCCGTCCGGGGAGGAGAAAGCCCCCTTCATCTCATTGTAAACCACACCGTTGTATGTGAGTTCGCCCGCCTCGTCCAGCTCATAATGCCATCCCTCCTGGCGGAAGATGGCCTCGTTCCCATAGATATTGGGGTAAAAAACCGCGTCCAGGTACACATGCATCAGGTTCTGGAAGTCCTTGTCATTGCAGCTTGCCACCGGATAGACTGTGTGATCGGGATAAGTCATGGCGTTCAGAAAAGTGTTCAGGGATCCTTTGCAGAGCTCAATAAAAGGATCCTTCACCGGAAATTCCCGGGAACCGCAGAGCACAGAGTGCTCCAGAATGTGGGCCACGCCGGTGGAATCCTTGGGAGTGGTGCGGAAACTGATATAGAACACCTTGTTCTCATCGTCATTGGACACAAGAGCCACCCTTGCCCCTGTCTTCTTATGCCTGCACAGATATGTGACACTGTCGATATCCTCGATCCGGCCCCTTTCAATGATCTCATAACTGGATAAATCTTCTACTCTCATCACTTTCTCCTTGTATTATAATCTCTGTCAAACTTCAAAACGCCGACAGGGCCAGTTTACTCACGGAAATTTCCTGGATCACAAGCCCCACCTGCTCCTTTTCCTTCGGGGACAGGGCCGCCAGCTCTTCCACCCCCATCTGCTTTGTCACATACTGTTTCTGTGCCCGGCCTCCCAGAATGCCTTTTTTCTCCTGGATCACATTTACCTTCACCCGGGCCTTCAGCTGCTGATAGATCTTTACCAGAAAACTCTCCCGGGACAGATAGTACAGATGGGTTTCCAGGGTGTCCTCCCTGTCCCCCTCAGGAAGGATATGTCTCTGTACCACCAGGCGAAATTTAAAGCTTACTTCCTCCGCCTCCAGCAGCTCTCCCAGAGTATATTTACAGCCCACATAGACCCTTCCCACATCCTGCATACTGTATTTATAGTCCTCATAGATCGTCTTCTGCATACTCTATATCCTCTATCTTAAAGCCGCTCATGCGCAGAGCGTCCTGAACCGCTTTCAGGGACATGCCGGTCTCCCGGGACAGCTCCTCCGGCGTCACCTTCCTGCGCAGCTCCCCTGCCAGTTCCCTGGCTTTGTCCGCCACCTGGTTCACCCGCTCCTCCGCCTTCTTATCCATCCTGGCGTTGGCCGCGCACTCCCGAACCAGTTCCTCCATGGCATCCATAATCTGCCTTGCCAGAAACCCCGGCACCTTAGAGGGCTCCTCCGTACCCCGGAGTCCGTCCACTGCCGCCGCCAGGGCCACATTGCCCTCTCCCACCAAATCCTCCACAAACACTCCCTGCCCGGCGTAGAGCCTGGCCATGTCCGCAACCTCCGGCAGAAAGCTCTCCGTCAGGCGCTGCCTGGCCCCTTTCTCCCCTGTCATGGCAGCCCGGACCAGCGCCTCCCGCTCCCTTCTGCTGCAGACAGGCAGGGCGGCAAGTCCCTCCAGGTAGTCCTTTAAGTAATTTTTTTCGGAATCTGTCAGAAAACTGTCAGGATCCCCCGGTTCGTCAATGGCGATCCTGCGCTCCAGCAGATAGTCCAGCACCATCTGCAGCTTTTCACTGCCAAGATTCAGCTCCGCAAATTCCGCCGCCACCTGCTCTGTGCTGACACAATTCCCCTGATCCCTGGCAGTCCGGCATATCTTTTCTAATTTTTGTGCAAACAGCACTTCCTTTGAAACATCATCCCTCATCCGGCGTCAATCCTCCCGGGCACATGCCCCGACTCCCCCTCTCACTTTACATGGGTATGTGTGAACAGGTGGGCCTGACAGTATTCATAGTTGCCGTTGCACTTGGAGCAGAAGCGGAACTCCAGGTCGGGATCATCATCCTCCGTCTGTCCGCACACGGCGCATTTATGCTTTGTCACCTTGGAAGCCCGCCGGATATCCTGCCTGAACTCCACCCTCCGCTTCACCTGCCTGGGAGACATGTGAATATGGTTTCTGGAACGGAAGAAAAAGATAATAAAATTCAGCAGCGAGGAGACAATGGCAATCCGGATTTCCATACTGGGCACAAAAATAAAGTCATACAGCAGCACCAGGCCGTAGAGAACTCCCATCCATTTCACTTTCACCGGGATAAGGAACATCAAAAGCACCTGCACATCCGGGAATGTGGCGGCAAAAGCCAGGAAAATGGACATATTGATATAATAAGTGTTAAACAATCGGGAGTACTGCTGAAACACCTCCCTTACCACCACCGTGCTGATGCTGCCGCCGCCATTTAAATAATAGTAACCCAGCCAGACAAAACTCCCCAGTATGGTGAACAGGATGCCTGAAAACAGGTACACATTGTAGCGGTAGGTGCCCCAGGTTCGCTCCAGGCTGGTTCCTATATTATAGTAAAAAAGCAGCATAATTATGGTAAAGGGATCCAGGGATGAGGGCGGCACCACGATCCAGGTGAACAGCCTCCAGACCTGCCCATGAATTATGGCATAGGGATTCAGCGTCAGATAATAAAGGAAATCCTGGTTGATCAGGCTTATCACATAGCCCACCACATAGCACATAATCAGCATCAGGGACAGGTTCCTGACCGCATACTTTCCATATTTTTTCTCAAAATTGCTCATCTCGTCCAATCCTCCCACTGTGCACCACTCAAAAAGTGCCTCAAAAACCGGCCCCTTGTCCGCATATCTCTTCCCCTGCAAAAATAGACTGAAAAAGGGTGGGGACAGGCGACCGCACAGGTACATTCTACCATCCCCCGCCCCATAAGTAAACCAGACTTTTCCAAGTTTAATACAAAAATCAGTTTTTTAAGAAAGTTTTCACAGCTTTTGCTATTTGCATTTTGCAGCCCATTGTACTATAATGTCTTGGAATGTCATTGCATGTCGACACTCACTTTAGCATAATATAGGAAGGACGATCTCATGGAACACAAATATACAGACAAGACCATGGCCTGCGGCATTGACATCGGCTCCACCACTGTCAAGGTAGCCATACTGGACCAGGAGCACAATCTCCTGTTTTCCGACTACGAAAGACATTATGCCAACATCCGCGAAACCCTTTCCAGGCTTCTGGAAAAGGCACAGGGACAGCTTGGAAACCTGTCTCTGCACCCCATGATCACAGGCTCCGGTGGACTGACCCTGGCTGGCTGCCTGGAAGTTCCCTTTATCCAGGAGGTCATTGCCGTGGCTTCCGCCCTGCAGGAGATGGCCCCCCTGACCGATGTGGCCATTGAGCTGGGGGGCGAGGACGCCAAAATCATATACTTTGAAGATGGAAACGTGGAACAGCGCATGAACGGCATCTGCGCCGGAGGCACAGGCTCTTTTATCGACCAGATGGCCTCCCTGATCCAGACAGATGCCTCCGGCCTGAACGAATATGCAAAAAACTATAAATCTCTCTACGATATCGCAGCCAGATGCGGCGTCTTTGCCAAGACCGACATTCAGCCCCTGATCAATGAAGGAGCCACCAAGGAGGACCTAGCCGCGTCCATTTTCCAGGCCGTGGTAAACCAGACCATCTCCGGTCTGGCCTGCGGGAAACCCATCCGGGGCCATGTGGCCTTCCTGGGAGGTCCCCTGCACTTTCTGTCGGAGCTGAAAGCCGCTTTTATCCGGACACTGCACCTGGACCAGGAGCACACCGTAGACACGGGAAGCTCTCACCTTTTTGCCGCCATCGGTTCTGCCCTGAACGCACTGGAGAAGCTGGGAACGACTGATTTTGATTCAAATTCGGCGGCCCAGGGGCCCCGCCCCCTGTCTCTGGAGGAACTTTTGACGAAGCTTTCCTCCGAGCTGAAGATGGAATTTGAGGTGGAACGCATGGAGCCCCTTTTTGCCCATGAGCAGGAGTACGAGGCCTTTCGTCTGCGGCACAGCCAGGCTCTGGTAGGCAGAGCCGACCTGGCCTCCTACCAGGGAGACGCCTTCCTGGGCATCGACGCCGGCTCCACCACCACCAAAGTGGCTCTGGTGGGCCAGGACGGGGCTCTGCTCTACTCCTTCTACAGCAGCAACGACGGGAGCCCTCTGAACACTGCCATCCGCTCCCTGAAGGAGATCTATGAGATGCTGCCCCAGGGCGTGCGCATTGCCCGAGCCTGCTCCACCGGCTACGGTGAGGCCCTGATGAAAGCCGCTTTCCTGCTGGACCAGGGCGAAGTGGAGACCGTGGCGCACTACCACGCAGCTGCCTTCTTCAACCCGGATGTGGACTGTATTCTGGATATCGGCGGGCAGGACATGAAGTGCATCAAGATCAAAGATCAGGTCGTGGACAGCGTGCTGTTAAATGAAGCCTGCTCCTCCGGGTGCGGTTCCTTCATTGAGACTTTCGCCAAGTCCCTGAACTACAATGTGGAGGATTTTGCCAGGGAGGCCGTCTTTGCCCCCCATCCCATCGACCTGGGCACCCGCTGTACTGTGTTTATGAACTCCAGGGTAAAACAGGCCCAGAAAGAAGGGGCTGGAGTGCCCGACATCTCCGCTGGGCTGGCCTACTCTGTCATCAAGAACGCCCTGTTCAAGGTGATCAAGGTCTCCGACGCCTCGGAGCTGGGCAGAAATATTGTGGTCCAGGGAGGTACTTTCTACAACGACGCCGTCCTGCGCAGCTTTGAGAAAATCGCCGGATGCGAGGCCGTGCGTCCGGATATTGCCGGCATTATGGGGGCTTTCGGCGCCGCCCTCATCGCCAGGGACGGCTGGCAGAAAGGCCAGGAGACCACCATGCTCTCCTATGAAAAGCTCTGCGCCCTCCGGTATGAGACCAGCATGGCCAAGTGCAGGGGCTGTACCAACAGCTGCCGTCTGACAGTGAACAAATTTTCCGGCGGACGGCAGTTTGTCTCCGGCAACCGGTGCGAACGGGGCATAGGAGGCCAGAAAAACGCCGGAAATGTGCCCAATCTGTTTGATTACAAGCTGGAGCGGCTCTTCTCCTACCCTTCCCTGGAACCGGATAAGGCCCCCAGGGGCACGGTGGGCATTCCCAGGGTGCTGAACATGTACGAAGATTATCCCTTCTGGCACACCTTTTTTACCCGCCTGGGATACAGAGTGGTGCTCTCCCCCAGCTCCAACCGCAAGATTTACGAGCTGGGAATAGAGTCCATCCCCAGCGAGTCCGAGTGCTATCCCGCAAAGCTGGCCCACGGGCATGTGAGCTGGCTCATAAAGCAGAACGTGGGCTTTGTCTTCTATCCTGCCCTGTTCTATGAGCGGGATGAGGTGGAGGGCGCCAACAATCACTACAACTGCCCCATTGTCACCTCCTACTCTGAGAACATTAAGAACAATATGGAGGAATTTGCCAGCGGCCAGGCCAGACTGCGCAATCCCTTCATGTCCTTTAAAAGCCTTGACACCGTCACCCAGGCCCTGCTGAAGGAATTCCAGGAGCTGCCTGGGGAGCAAGTGCGGGCAGCGGCGGCGGCAGGCTGGGAGGAGCTTGCCAGAGCCAGGGACGACGTGCGCAAAAAGGGCGAGGAAGTTATTGCCTGGCTGAAAGAGACCGGCAGACGGGGCATTGTCCTGGCAGGCAGGCCTTACCATGTGGATCCGGAGATCAACCACGGCCTGCCGGAGCTGATCACCTCCTTCGACATAGCCGTGCTCACGGAGGACTCGGTCTCCCACCTGGCCTGTCCGGAGAGGCCCCTGGTGGTGTCCGATCAGTGGATGTACCACTCCCGCCTCTACGCGGCCGCAAGCTATGTAAAAACCACGGAAAACCTGGACCTGATCCAGCTGAATTCCTTCGGCTGCGGCCTGGACGCCGTCACCACGGACCAGGTCAACGATATTCTGTCCGGTTCGGGCAAAATTTATACCTGCCTGAAGATCGACGAAGTCAACAACCTGGGAGCAGCCAGGATCCGCATCCGCTCCCTGCTGTCGGCCCTGCAGGTGCGGGAAAAACGCCACAAGGAGAGAGTCCTGCACTCCTCCGCCATTCAAAAGGTGCCCTTCACCGAGGAAATGCGGAAAAATTATACCATTATATGCCCCCAGATGTCCCCCATTCACTTTGAGATTATGGAGCCCGCCTTCCGGTCCTGCGGCTATAATTTTGTAGTTCTTGACAATGACAACCGGCACTCTGTGGACGTGGGGCTGAAGTATGTCAACAATGACGCCTGCTATCCCTCCCTTCTGGTGGTAGGACAGATTATGGAGGCGCTGCTGTCAGGCCGGTATGACCTGGACAAAACCGCCATCGTCATGTCCCAGACCGGGGGCGGCTGCCGGGCCACCAACTATGTGGGATTTATCCGGAGGGCCCTGAAAAAGGCCGGCATGGAGCAGATTCCTGTAATCTCCCTGAACCTGGCAGGCATAGAGAGCAATCCCGGTTTCCACATCAACACAGACATGTTGGTCCGGATCGCCATGGCCGCCCAGTTCGGAGATATCTTTATGCGCTGTGTCTACAGAATGCGCCCTTATGAGACCGTCCCCGGCAGTGTGGATGAACTGCACAGAAAATGGCTTGAGACCGTGAAAAAATTCGTCTCCGCAAAACATGTGAGGTTCTTCAAGTTCAAGCGGCTGTGCCGTGAGATTATCCGGGACTTCGACAGAGTGCCCCTGCGGGATATCCAAAAGCCCCGGGTAGGGGTGGTGGGGGAGATTCTGGTGAAATTCTCTCCCGCCGGAAACAATCATCTGGTGGAGCTGCTGGAGGCGGAGGGAGCCGAGGCCGTGGTGCCCGACCTGATGGACTTTATGCTCTACTGTTTCTACAACCAGATCTACAAGGCGGAAAATCTGGGCACAAGCAAAAAGGCCGCCAGGATCTCCGCCCTGGGAATCTGGGCCATAGAACACCTGCTGCGGGGAGCCGCCACAAAGGAGTTTAAGCGCTCCAGGCACTTTACACCGCCCACCCCCATCCGGGAGATCGTCTCCTTCGCGGAGCCCATTGTCTCCATCGGAAATCAGACAGGGGAGGGATGGTTCCTCACAGGGGAAATGGTGGAGCTGATCCATGACGACGTGCCCAATATTGTCTGCGCACAGCCCTTCGGATGCCTGCCCAACCATGTGGTGGGAAAAGGTGTCATCAAAGCGCTGAGAAAAGCCTATCCGGAATCTAACATCGTGGCCATCGACTATGACCCGGGAGCCAGTGAGGTAAACCAGCTTAACAGAATCAAACTGATGCTGACCACGGCGCAGAAAAATCTTGTAAAAAAACAGCGCAGTTGAGCAAAAATTTCTGAATGCGACAGCCCCTTGTAAGTAACGTTCATGTATAAGACAGAAAGCCGCATTTGCCTATACCGAAAACAGGCAAATGCGGCTTTCTCTTTTCCTTATCTGTCAAAGCTGCAATCGTCGAAACCACTGTTAACATATTGCTCCTGGTTCCAAAATGCCCTTATGATTCTGCTATACTATCCATCGTGTCAAACATCAATCCTATGCAGAACCGCTCCCCCTCCTGCCGCACTTGGCAGCTGCCGCCCATCTTCCTCATCATGCTGCCGATGCTCTGTATACCGATGCCTGTACTCTCCGCCTTCCCGCCGTCCCGGCGCAGGGCATTCTCAAATGAGAACCCCACAAGCTTCCCCTCCTGCGCTGACCGGACCGCCACCGGCTCCCCGGGATCTGCGTACTTAACGATATTGGAAGCTACATTGTCCATGACCCGGGCCAAGTAGTCGGTACAGATCTGCACTTTGCACCGGGGCCATTCCAGCCGGGCCTCCACCCGGAATCCCCTCTGTTCCAGATAACTGCACAGTTCAGAGACCTGATCGTAAAACAGCACCTGGAACCACTCCGGCTCCTCCAGGACCACAGGCGTCTCCCCTGTCACCAGGGAATACTCGAAGAGATGGTCTGTAAGCTGCTTCATCCTGCCAGCTTTCCGCTCTATCTTCTCCAGATAGCTTTTCAGCTGCTCCTCGCCTTTGTATTTCCCCTTTTTCAGGATTTCCGTGTAAAGCATGATGGACGTCACCGGCGTCCTCAGGTCATGGGACATTTCCGTCACGATCCGCTGGTTCTCCCGCATCATCTGCGTCTCCCTGTCAATCAGGCCGAGGAAGGACACCCGCATGCCCTCCAGCCCCTCCGCCAGGGTCCCCAGCTCATCCTTTCCCCGCACCGTGATCCCATAATCCAGGCTGCCGCTCTCCAGTATCTTGATTTCATTGCTCAGCAGGGAGATGTACTTCATCTTCGTGCGGATGCCCAGCAGGGAAATGGCCAGGAACACCAGCATGGACAGCGAAAGCGCGCCCAGCATGACGTAATTGTAGAACTGATAGGCATAATTCCCCCAGATGTTCACCTTGGCCTCACCGTCCGCCAATGTGATGGGGTAATAATTCTCCCACTCATACCCGTAGGCCTCTACGTCCTCTTCCCACATCTCCTGTTCCAGATACTCGGAGTCGAAGAGGATTTTTCCATCCTTATAGATGCAGAGGGTAATCAGCTTCTGCGCTTTCACCCAGGCGCGCAGAATGCCCATGTCTCCGGAAGCCAGTCCGTTCCTGTCTATATAGCGCTGCAGGCTGTCCACATAGGACTGATCCCTTTTTCTGATATACTCTGAATCATAGCAGTGCTGCTCCACTGCATATTCTCCTGCCCGGTTCAGACCCCAGAAGACCAGGAGCGCAGTGGCTGCCGCCGCGGCGAGCAGCAGCAGCAGTTGGAAATACATCGATTTTGTCTTACTGGCTATCCACGTCAAATTTGTACCCCTTTCCCCATACCGTCCTGATAATTCTGGGATTCTGCGGGTCTTTCTCTATCTTCACCCGCAGCTTCCGGATATGGACCATAACCGTGCCGTTGCAGGAATAGAAATATGGCTCGTTCCACACGCTCTCATACAGGTTCTGGGCAGAGAATATCTTCCTGGGGTGCTGCATCATCAACAGCAGCATATGGTATTCGATATCCGACAATTCCCTGGTCTGGCCGCCTACGAAGACCTCGTTGAACTCCTCATGTATCCTGATTCCGCCCATCTCCAGGTAAGGTTCTTTCCCCTTGCTGCCCCCTGATACCTTCCCCATGTACACATGGTACCGTCGCAGCAGGGCCTTCACCCTGCCCAAGAGCTCCGCATAGGAAAAGGGTTTGGCCAGATAGTCGTCCCCGCCTGCCATCAGTCCTATCAGCTTGTCGGATTCCTGGGCCTTGGCTGTCAGGAACAGCACCGGCACATTGGATACTTTCCTTATCTCCTCGCAGGTCCGCAGCCCTGACATGCCGGGCATCATCACGTCCAGTATGACCAGGTCGGTCTCTTCCTTCAGCTGTTCCAGCCCCTTCTTTCCGTTTTCCGCTTCCTCCACTTCATAGTTCTCGCTTTCTAAAAGGATGCGCACGCCCTCGCGGATATCCGCATCGTCCTCAATAATCAATACATGCTCTCTGTCCATGCTCTGTCCCCCATTTTGCATTTCAATCCATGCAGCAATCCATACTGACTGAAGCCGTCTTCATGTCTCCGCCAAAATGCTCTTCTAAATTATCCATCATAGTAAAGATACCAAATTTCCGCTGCCCTGTAAATATGGGAATTCCGTCCTCAGCCTTTTTACGTTTCCGCCATTTCCCATATGCCGAAAGCAGGCTGCACGTTTCCCGGCAGCCCCATATCCCTTCGCAATCTTTTCATGATTGGCGTTCTGCTGGCCTGTGCTCTTTTTTCCCGCTTCGGCGCTCTTTGTGGCCACTGTTTTTTCCATTCCTATGTCTGCTATCCTGTTGCTCATTGCAATCCCTCCTGTTGCGTTTTTAAGTGGTAAAGCTGTCAACTGTTCTCGCTTACATACAGGCTGACCCTGCTCTGTATCTGTCTGGCGATGTCCTCCAGGCTCCTGTCCCCGGAGAAATATCCGGCGGCCTCTTCGGTGACGATCTTCGTGATGTTCTCATCCTGGTAGCTCACGGAATCGGTGGCGTTGTACAGTTCCATGAAACGGTCGTAGTCCTCCTGGACGGGCCTGGGAAGTTCTATCTCCACGGAATCCGAAATCCAAATATTCCCCAGCGGCAGTGGGATGGGGTTCCCATTCCCATCCAGAACCCGCTTTCCCTCCTCGTCCACCTGGTACTGGGGTTCTATGGACTTTTTGACCACAAAGTCGAAATCCTTCCGGTTGGTGGGCATCATGTCGGAGGAACTGTTCTCCTCGTTCAGCCTGGGCAGGAGGATCTGCCGCATGAATGTCCATGCCCCCTCCTTGTCCCTGCATTTGCCGGACATGGCCACACCGGTGCTGTGGATGAATGTGCTCCCTGTGCTGCCGTCCTCCCTGGGATAGCCCACGAAGGAAATATCTCCGCCGAAGGCCGCCTTGTACTCCTGGTAAGTCCAACCCATGTCATACAGCGTAATCTGGGCAAGCATCTGCTTTTTGTTCAGCATACGGGAGCTGTCGCTCTCATAGCCCCCATCTTCCTGGTCCTGCTGCAGCTCATCGCTGCCGGGGAAGCCGGCGCAGAATTCCAGCAGCGCCTTGAAGCCGTCGCTGTCGAAGCTGCATTTCCCTTTCGTCCAGTCCACGAAGCTGTCCATGCTCTGGTACAGTACGGTCTGCAGCATGCTTTCCCTGGTGTCATACATCCCGAAGACAGCGCAGCCCTCCGGCATCTTCCCTTTGGCTTCTTTCAAGTCTCCCAGCGTCCAGCTCATGCGGTCTCCCACCACCTCCTTTGCTCCCACCACAGTCTGGATGCCGAAGGATTCGAATATCTGGTACAGCTTTCCGTCCTGTTCCGCCGCCCTGAACACTTTCTCCATGAGCCTTTCCCGACCGATGTCGCTGTCCTTTTCAATGTACGGCCACAGATCCTCCAGGAACCCTTTGGCCCCGTACTGCCGTATGGGCAGCGCCCCCGTGTCCAGGATGTCCGGCCCGTTCCCTGCCATCATGTCCAGGTTGAGCCTGTTAATCCCCGCGGCATTGTCATCGCCGGTATTCAGCTGGCTGTAGTCCCTGATCTGGATACGGTACTTGTCATTGGACTTGTTGAAATCAATGATCTTCTTTCGCATGTCCCAGCTCAGGCCCACAGTGGCATAGGTCAATATGGTCTTCTCCGGCAGGGACGACCTGGGGACGGGCGTCATCATCACCAGCTCATGCTTTGCCCTGTCGTTCTCCCACTTCCGGCTGACTGCCGCCACCCTGCCGTCCTCCAGCGGGAAGAAGAGGCTTATCTCGTCCTGGCTGATGTCGGCATCCACCCAGGAAAACAGCTTCTCCCCCTCCTGGGCGCCTGCCCTGCGGCCATATACGGTGTCCCCGTTCTGGTAATAGAAGAGGTAGTCTCCGCTGCCGGACAGGATGCTGTAGGCATTCAGGGGCATGGGATACTCCGTCCCAAATCCCTTCTTTTTGGGGTCTATGGTCTTCAGCACATTGTCCGATGTCTGAGCGGCGTCATTGTAGGTGGAGCAGGCCATGCCCATGGTGCCGTCCCCCAGAAGGGTCAGGCCGCCGGTCATGTTCTCGCCCTCCACCGTGAAGAGTACCTGGAGCTGCGGGCTTAAGGCGAATATCTTCTTCTCCGTGACGGCGTAGACATTCCCCTCCCGGTCGAAGGCGGTGCTGTATATGGCATCCACGTTCAGCTTCCGGGCCAGGCCGCTGATGTCCACGCGGTTCAGCTCCTTTCCCTCCCCGTCCAGATGCCGCCGGATTACGGTCTCCCGGACTTCGCTCTGATACTGCCATTTGTCGTCGGTCTCCTCGTTGAAGCCCTCGGGGAGTTGGAAAGTGTAGCTGTAAATGTTCTCCGTGACCCACAAGCTGCCATCCGCTCCCATGGAAACCTCCTGAATGCTCACGCTTCCCTCCGCGCCCTCCGGAAGGGGCGTGGGCTGATAGTCCTTCAGTTCCGCCGCCTCCCCGCCCTCCAGCGGGATTCTGTAAAGACGGCATGCCGGTCTAGTTCCATCGCCGGCCTCGCTGCGGCCTGCGGAAACCGCTTCGTTCACATTGGCGGCCAGGTATAGGTTCCGGCTGTCCGCGCATCCGGCGCTTATTCCCTCCGCCGGGAACTTAAGCTCCGTGAACTTAGGCATGTATACCGTCCCAGACAGCTGTTCCCCTTCTCCCTGCTCCCTGCCGCAGCCCGTCAGCACCAGAGCCAGAACTACCGCCAGCAGCGCGGCCTTTTTTCCTGCTTTCCATCTATGCCACATCCTTCACTACCTCCTTACATTCATTCTTTTATGATTACATTCTATTTCCCATTCCTTAACAAATCCTGGTTGGATTCCTTAATGAATCTAAATCCTCTCCGGCCTGCTGCCCCGGGTTCATTAGCAGCCGTTCCCTGTCTGCCCGCAATCGAATAAGGGAATTTAATCCCCCTCTTAGTCGAGTAAGTAAGAGAAATTTCACCTCAAACTTCTCACAGAACCGTACGTGAAAGTCTCCTTCCTATAATGTCAAGCCCAAATTGGTTCTTTCCATTGTTTGTTGATATGTTCAATTTGTGGGAGAATCATAACCGCAATATCACAGTTTTCGGGCGAAAATGAATTATCATTTCAAGTAAGCCTGGAAAGAACCTGGATTTTTCTCCTGTATTTTTCAAAGAAGCCTTCACATACGTACAAACTTTCCCTGCACAGAGACTGGCAGCACATATAATACGCTGTAACAGGCGCTATTTTTCAGGTACTGTTCACGGGGAATTTCGCTGATAACTGGTCGTTGTTCCCGTAATATTTATCACCATATATTTCACAGGGATGCGATAAACGCCGCTTCTCCATGTCAGTCAGGGTACACCTGCCTACCGTTTACACTTTCACCGCAGAAAACCTCTCTTTTTCGTGCATGAACGGAGTGGTTTTTGCACAAAATATGTGGTATCATTTGACCATGCCAAGAAAAAGGCAGCCGGCATCCATCCTTTGGGAAACGTCCTGTATCCCATGGTATCTGAAAACCGGCGGAAGAATGAGAGGATATTTATCATGGAATGGATAAAAAGACTGAACGAGTCCATAGGCTATATCGAAGAACATTTGACAGGCGAAATCGATCTAAATCAGCTGGGACGGATTGCCTGCTGTTCCTCCTGGCACTTTCAGCGAATGTTCACCTACATGGCAGGGATTCCCCTGTCCGAGTACATCCGAAGGCGAAAAATGTCCCTTGCCGCCGTAGATCTGCAGGGAAAGAGCATGAAAGTCATCGATGTGGCCGGCAAATACGGTTACAGCTCTCCCACCGCCTTCAACAGAGCCTTTCAATCCGTCCATGGTATCGCCCCCTCCGCCCTGAAAAAGGACGGGGTATCCGTAAAATCCTTTCCGCCCATTGTCTTCAAAATTACAGTCAAAGGAGTGAAAGAAATGAACTATCGCATCGAGACAAAAGAAGCTTTCCGCATTGTGGGCGTATCTGTGCCCCTGGAGAAGGACATCGAGAAAAATTTTGCAGTAATCCCCGCCAAATGGGGAGAAGCGGCCGCAGACGGCACATTGCAGCGCCTGACAGGTATAATGGATACACCACCCATGGGTATCCTGGGAGTCAGTACCTGCAACGACACCGATCCCTGGCGGTACTACATCGCAGTATCCTCTTCGCAGCCAGCCAAGAACCTGGAAGTATATACTGTGCCCGGAGCCACCTGGGCGATTTTCTCCGGGTCGGGCACCAATCAGTCCATCCAGGAACTGGAACGCCGCATCGTGACGGAATGGCTGCCTACCTCCGGGTATGAGTACGGCAATGCCCCCGATATTGAAGTATACCTGAACCCGGATCCGGAAAATGCGCAGTTTGAGGTTTGGATACCTGTGATGAAGCGGCAGGGATAAGGCATCCAAGGCATCCGGGGAGCAATGGTTATATATTGACATACACCAACCAATCTTACACAGCCGCAACAGATAACTCACGGAACGCTGCTCCCATATCGTTAGTTGTTCATAAAATGAAAAAAGACGGTGTCGATTCCGCTTTTCGATGCAGAATCGGCGCCATCCCCTTTTTAACAAATTTTCTTTGTCTACTCCTCGAACTTCTCCCGCAGCTTCGAAAGCGCCTTCTTCTCAATCCGGCTCACATAGCTCCTGGATATCCCGAGGGCCTCCCCGATCTCATTCTGGGTCACCTCCCGGTTTCCATAGAGTCCGTACCGCATGATGATGATCCGCCGTTCCCTGTCCGTCAGGTCCGTATCCATCAACGCAAGCAGTCTCCTGATATTGCCATTCAGTGCCATACTCTCCACGATATCCGGCTGGTTCTGCTCAATCACGTCTACCAGATGAATCTCATTTCCTTCCTTGTCCTGCCCAATAGGCTCAAAAATAGAAACTTCCCGGGCGGATTTCTTCTTTCCCCTCAGGAACATCAGCAGCTCATTTTCAATACATCTGCAGGCATAAGTTGCCAGTCTCCCTTTCTTCTCATCAAAAGTTTTGATGGCCTTAATCAGCCCGATACATCCTATAGAGATAAAATCTTCCATATCGTCGTCCGTATTCTGGTACTTTTTCACGATATGGACTACCAGGCGCAGGTTCCGTTCCACCAGTATTCTCTGCGCATTTTCAGCCTCCTCTGGGGAACCATGGCGCAGCAAGCGGATATATTCGGCTTCCTCCTCCTGAGTCAACGGCTTTTGAAACGTCTCCAAATCCAACCCCCATGGATTTCTCTTAAGATATCTTATGTTTCCGGCTTATCCATGGTGCCTGTCAAAAACGCTCTTTCATAATAATTGGATTTACAGCAGGAACTGGGCCATCACATAATTGCTCAAATCCAGTCCCCTGTCGGTCAATGCCAGCCGCATACCGTCCGTCGGCTTTACCACACCTCCCTCCTGGCTGCCCGGTTTCACTGCATCAGAATTCGGTTCTTCCAAATACTGCAGCAGCCCGTCCTCCACATTGTTCCGGATTACTTTCCCGTACACGTCTTCCATGCTGTGTCCGAATAAATGCCCAAACTCTGCCGGACTGACCCCCTCCGTCATCCGCAGCCCCAGGAACATGAATTCCTCCATTTGTTCCTGTCGGCTCAGTACCTGGACCTCCTCCCTGCATCCCAGCGGATCCTGCAGATATCCGTCCAGATCCGTCCTGTTTCGAAAACGTACATTTTCCTTCAGGGAAGCCGCCCCAATTCCAAAGCCCACATAATTCTTCCGCTGCCAATATCCGCAGTTATGCCGGCACGCATATCCTTTTTTCGCATAATTGGATATTTCATACCGTTCATATCCCGCCCGGCCCAGAACCCTCTTTGTCTCCTGATACATCTCCCTGTCCGCATCTTCATCCGGCAATTCCAGTATTCCTTTTTCATACCTGTCATACAGGGGCGTCCCCTCTTCCGGTATCAGGCTATAGGCAGATATATGCTCCGGCGGCTCCTCCAGGGAAAGGACCTTCTCCAGGGTATCCTGGTATCCGGAAAGCGTTTGTCCCGGCAGAGCGCTCATAATATCCACATTGATATTGGCAAAACCCGCCTTCCTCGCCGCCCGGAAACTCTCCTTAAACTGCTGCCATGTATGAATTCTGCCAATGACGGCCAGTTCTCTGTCATCTGCGGACTGCAGCCCAATACTTAAACGGTTGATTCCCGCTTCCCTGAACATTTTCAGCGTCTCTCCGGATACTGTCCCCGGATTGACCTCCATGGTCACTTCCGCTTCCTCCGTCAGGTGATAATGGTCCCTCACTGCCGCCATCAGCCGCACAATATGCGCTGCCGGCACCACGGAAGGAGTCCCTCCGCCGATAAATACGCTGGCAATCCGATACTCCTCATATTGAAGGGCGCTCCCCACTGTCTCGGTGAGAAGCGCCTCCATATACCTGTCCTTTGTATCTTCATCTCCCGGGGCGGACAGGAAATCACAGTAAAAACATTTCCTGACACAAAAAGGAATATGAAAATACAATTCCAATTCTTTTTTCGTACCGTTTGTTTTTTTCACGAGTTTCCTGTCACCCCTTTTGCACAATGCCCGCTATAACCTCTGTCTTCCATCCGGTCCCTCACCGAATATCCGGTTTCAATATCTGCAGCACCCAACTGCTTCTCTGCACCGCACCTCAGTCCTCATCCGGCTTTCATACCTGCAGTACGCAACCGCTTCTCTGCACCGCACCTCAGTCCTCATCCGGCTTTCATACCTGCAATACTGCAATACTTCACCGCTTCCCTGCACCGCAATCGTCATCCGGCTTCTGCGCCTGCAGATACTTCAATGCTTCTCCATTCCGCACCTCAGTCCTCATCCAGCTTCAGCACACTCAGGAAAGCCTTCTGCGGTATCTCCACATTACCAATCTGCCGCATCCGCTTCTTTCCTTCCTTCTGCTTCTCCAGCAGTTTCTTCTTCCGGGTGATATCGCCGCCATAGCACTTCGCCAATACATCCTTGCGCATGGCTTTCACGGTCTCCCTGGCGATAACCTTACCGCCCACGGCTGCCTGGATCGGAATCTCGAAAAGATGCCTGGGTATCTCCTCCTTCAACTTCTCACACATCCTCCTGCCCCGCTCATAAGCGGAATCCGCATGTACAATAAACGAAAGAGCGTCTACTTCATCACGGTTAATCAGGATATCCAGCTTTACCAGCCTGGAGGCCTCATACCCCTTCATATCGTAATCAAAAGAGGCATACCCTCTGGAACGGGATTTCAGCGCGTCAAAAAAGTCATAAATAATCTCGTTCAGTGGAAGTTCATATTTCAGCAGGGCACGGTTTGCCTCCATATATTCCATTCCCAGGTAGCGCCCTCTCCGCTCCTGGCAAAGCTCCATAATAGAGCCGATAAACTCGCTGGTCACCATAATCTCCGCACTGACCACAGGCTCCTCCATGTATTCAATCACGGAGGGGTCGGGCAGATTGGAAGGATTGGTCAGCTCAATCACCTCGCCGTCCGTCTTATGTACCTTATAAATAACGCCCGGCGCAGTTGTCACCAAATCCAGATTGTACTCTCTCTCCAGACGCTCCTGAATAATTTCAAGGTGCAAAAGCCCCAGAAAACCGCAGCGGAAACCAAAGCCAAGGGCAATGGAGGTCTCCGGCTCATAGCGCAGAGAAGCATCGTTTAGCTGCAGCTTTTCCAGTGCGTCCCGAAGGTCGGGATATTTTGCGCCGTCCGCCGGATAAACGCCGCAGTAAACCATGGAATTTACCTTCTTATAGCCGGGAAGGGGCTCCGCGCAGGGATTTTTGGCGTCGGTAATGGTATCGCCCACCGCCGTGTCCTTCACATTTTTGATGGAAGCCGTGAGATAACCGACCATACCGGCGGAAAGCTCCTCGCAGGGAATAAACTGCCCCGCGCCGAAATATCCCACCTCCACCACCTCCGCGGTGGCCTTCGTCGCCATCATTTTGATGCCTGTCCCCTTTGAAACTCTGCCCTCCATGATACGGCAGAACACGATTACCCCCTTATAGGAATCGTAAACGGAATCAAAAATAAGCGCCTTAAGCGGATTGTCCGGGCTTCCCTTCGGCGCCGGAATCTTTTCCACAACGGCTTCGAGGACCTCCTCGATTCCGACGCCGTTCTTTGCGGAAATCAGCGGAGCGTCCTGAGCCTCTATGCCGATGACATCCTCTATTTCATTTTTGACACGCTCCGGCTCCGCGCTCGGCAAATCTATCTTGTTTATCACCGGAAACACCTCAAGATTATGGTCCAGCGCCAGATAAACGTTGGCAAGGGTCTGAGCCTCGATTCCCTGCGCGGCGTCCACCACCAGAATCGCTCCGTCGCAGGCGGCCAGACTCCGGCTGACCTCATAGTTAAAATCCACATGTCCCGGCGTGTCAATCAGGTTAAAAATGTATTCCTCCCCGTTCTTTGCCTTATAAATGGTGCGGACCGTCTGCGCCTTGATGGTGATGCCCCGTTCCCTCTCCAGCTCCATGTTGTCAAGAACCTGGTCCTGCATTTCCCGGCTGGTTAAAAGCCCTGTTTTTTCTATGATTCTGTCCGCCAGCGTGGACTTCCCATGGTCGATATGCGCCACGATACAGAAATTTCTGATTTTGCTTTGGTTATTGTCTGTCATAATTTTCCTCTTTTCTGCGCTGCTTTTTGGACTCAGCTTTGCTGAGTCCGTGCGCATAAACGGAGTTTGTGGATGCAAAGCAGACACAAACTCTTTGGAGTGAAAGATTTATCTTTCACTCTTTCTCCTGTTCCGGTTCAACGCGCTTCCTGACGGATGCTGATTGGATATTAGTCATTGTTTTCGTATTTTAGCACATAATTTATTTTAGCACAATGGCAAGGATGTGCGCTAAGGGCTCGCAGGCGTTCATAATCTCCTCCACCGTATTATTCTGGGCGCCCAGCTCTATCAGCATACACTTCGGCTTTAAATGCATATTGTAACGGTAGGCTTTCAGGTAAATTTTCCGCGCGATTCCGGGGTAATACTCGTTGGCCGCCACCTGAACCTGAAAGGAAAACGCAAGATTTTCCTGTATGTAAGGGTTTTCCAGATAAGTGATTTCCCCGTTTTTGCGCCCGTAGCTCAATCCGTTAAAGAACATGAACCTTGCCGTGGGACGCCCCTGTAAGTCCATTACCAGCTTCCTGTCCCCGGCCACCGCGTCCCGGTGAAGGTCGATGACCACCTCTATGGTAGGATTTTCCGCCAGAATTTTTTCAAGCTCCGGGAGAGAGGCATTGTAGGCGTCGTCCCGCTCTATGTCATAAACTCCCGTATGGTGCATCACCTGAAAGCCGTACTCATCCCGCAAAAGATTCGCCAGCCTCTCTCCCGCCCCTGAAATCGTGGTGGAGGCGTCTCCGGGAACAGAGTCAATAAAGCTTTCGCTGGCGTGGGTATGGTAAATCAGTATCTGCGGCCCTTCCGCTTCCTCGTTGACAGTCAGGTCCTGATAGAGAAGCTTGTTTAAATCCATATACTCCTCCCGAAGCTGGGTGGAATTATCTACTGCGTAAAAATTGGACACTAACGCCTCGTAATCCCATTTTTCCGACCAGTCATAGGTATAGGCCGGATAGGCCGCCGCCTCAAATACACCGGATTCTTCCACATGCTGTTCTTCCTCCGCCGCCGTTTCCTCTCCTGCTTCTTCCTGCGCTTCCCCTCTTTCCGTACTGCTTCCTGTATTGTTTTCTCTTTCCATTTCCTTTAAAATGTCATTTTCTATATGAAGCGCATCGTCGCCGTAGTCAAGATGCTCCTCGTCAATATTCTTCACGTCTTCGTCAGAGCCCTCCTGCCTGCGCACAAGCTCCGCCGTTGCGGCATCCTCTTTTTCCCGCTCCGGCTCCGCGCCGGCGGCAAGGTAGCTATATAGAGGAAACTGCCTGGTAAGAATTCTTTCCACGGCTTTCCCTTCCCGGACGCCGTTCTCCTTGTCTTCCAGAAAAGCCGGAATCTGAAAATACGCTCTCGCCATGCAGTCGTTCAAAAACCCGGCCGCATACTGCACAAGCCCCGGCTTCTGCCCATCGCCGCCTTTTCCTCCCCGCACAAGGCTTATGATGCAGCACACGCCGCAGGCCGCAATAAGTCCCGCCATCACTTTCTTTTTTAAATTGTTTTTCCACTGATTTCCTTTCACAGCAAGCACCCCGCTATGAAAGTATATGCCTGACCGCGGATATTTAGGTCTCCTGCTTATGCGCCTGCCTCAAGGGCGCTGTTTAACGCATCGCAGATAATATGGCTGATTTGCTTAATCTCATAATCCACATCCTTACCCGTCACATACATGTTATAAAGCTCTCCCAGCCCGGCCATCAATTCGTCCTGTATGTCAAGAGGCTCCTCCCCCGCCTGACGCATCATTTTATCAAAGGCATCCCCCACAATCGTGGCGGCGTCCACCACCGTGGGAACGCCGATTGCAATTACCGGGACGCCAAGGGCGTCCTCGGTGATGGCATTTCTGTGGTTTCCCACGCCGGAACCGGGATGAATGCCTGTGTTGGTAAGCTGGATGGTTCTGTTAAGCCGCCTTGTGGAGCGGGCCGCCAGGGCGTCCACAACGATTACAACGTCAGGCTTTGTCTTTTCCACCACGCCCTTTATTATCTCCTGAGATTCCATTCCGGTCTTTGCCATAACGCCGGGAACAAGGCCGCTGACCATGTGGACCTTTTTTTTGTCAAAGGCCGCTTTTCCGTATTCCTTCATCATATGCCTTGTGATTGTCAGATTATCGACCACATTAGGGCCAAGAGCGTCCGCCGTCACGTCACGGTTTCCAAGGCCTACCACCATCACCGAAAGCTCTCCCTCAAGCCCCGGTATAATCTGCTTAAGCTGCCTTGCCAGCTCCCTGGATATCTCCTCGTGGTAATCCTCATCGGGCAGAATCATGGCCGGCGCCTCTAAGGTGACATAGGTTCCCACAGGCTTTCCCATGGCCTTTGCTCCGTTCATGGTTTCAATCACTACCTTTGTAATTTTCAGTTCGCTTTCTTCCCTGTACTCCTCCTCAACAGAAACGCCCCGGCATTCTCTGGCGTTTTCCTCCATATTTTCCCGTACCTCGAGAGCCAAATCTGTCCTTACTTTAAAACTGCTCATAATCTCCCTCCGTATAGTTTCTTGCTATTCACAGTAATTTCCAAATATTCTTCAATTATGTATTGACAGATATCCTTTTTATGGCTACAATATTAGCTGTGTGTTTACATTAAGACGTTCGTGTCTCCGGCATTAATGAAACATCTCAAACAACCGTTGATTTTAATAGGAGGTGTACATCGTGGCTAACATTAAATCTGCAAAGAAGAGAATTCTGGTAAACAGAACCAAAGCTGCCAGAAACAAAGCAATTAAATCCGGCGTTAAGACGGCTGTCAAGAAAGTTACTGCCGCCATCGAAGCCAAGGATAAAGATGCTGCTGCCAAGGCTCTGGTTGCTGCTACGTCTACTATTGACAAAGCCGCCCAAAAAGGTGTTTATCATAAAAACACGGCTTCCAGAAAAGTTGCTCGTTTAGCTCAGGCTGTCAACAAAATGGCATAGCCATATATGGCATTAGCCATAAATCGCATTAACCATAAATGTTTTTACTATAATATATAGACATGCTTAACCGGCTCATATTTTATGTGAGCTGGTTTTTTGTACTCTTTTATGTCCGGGGAAGCATCCGGGAAGCTTTTCCGCACAAGCCCGCCCTGCATTTTCTCCTGTTTTGCAGGTCAGTTCATTTCTTCATATTCCCGCCTGACCACCTCCAAAGGCACCGCCGCGATTTCTCCCGCTCCCGTCGCCCCTGTCAGCATTCCCAGATAATTTCCACGGCCGTCAAACACCCCGCTGCCGGACATCCCCGGCGCTGCGCTCCCCCTGCCGTAGAGCATTTCCATCCCGAAGTCCTCCAGATAAACCGCCTGCGGGGACAGTTCGCCGCATTTCATAACGGGCGTTTCAAAATAGTTTGCCATATCAGGGCAGAAAAACCGGATACTTTCATCCGCCCTGTTTTCCTGCTGCATACCCTTCTGCGCGCCGCCTTCCCTCTCCGTATCCAACAGCCTTACATTGCGGAAGGCAAGAAGCTCCTCCCAGGGAAAGGAGGCCGTGGATATGCTGATAAATCCCACATCCGCTTCATCTGACGTGCCCAGAAGCTCTCCGAATCCCACCGCACCGTTAAAAAAAGTCACGCAGCTGTCGTCGTCAAAGTCCTCCAGCACGTGCCTGTTCGTTACAATAATGATTTCATTCTCCCTCATTTTATAGATGCTCCCGCTGCCGTAATGCTCTCTGGTCTGAATCCGCACACAGCTGCACAGAACATTTTCAAAGGCCCGTTCCAAATCCTCCTCCAAAAGCAGGGGCGTAACCGCAAGCTCCAGCTTTGCAAGGGCCTTGTAATCCTCTTCCAGGGTGGTGGCCTGAATGAGCGTCGGGAGGTTCTTATTTTCTTTCCCATAACTATTACCGGCAGACGTGGGGATAACTATAGTTATTGTAATAATTCCCGCCGCCAGACGGCACGCCATATGGCAAAGCATCGTTTTCCGGTTCATTTTACCTCCGCATTAAAGGGTTATAATTTAAGCCCACGCAGGAGCGGAACAAAAAGTCCCGTTCCTGCCGGGCTCTTTATCAAGCAGGACGATAAGCCGGGTTATGTCGTTGAATAATCATCTATCTAGGACTGCCGTTACCGGCAGCCTCAAGCGGCCTACCTGAAAGCTCGCCGGGCCGGCTCTGACGCTTTCTGTTTGGTCTTGCTTCGGATGGGGTTTACATGTGCCCTGCCCGTTACCGGTCAGGCGGTAGTCTCTTACACTACCCTTCCACCCTTACCTCGCAGGCAAAAATTCCGGCAAAGCCTTCTTCTTTGCCTGCGGGCGGTATATTTCTGTTGCACTTTCCTTGGAGTCGCCTCCACCGGACGTTATCCGGCATCCTGCCCTGTGAAGCCCGGACTTTCCTCATCTGCTGCCTTTCGGCCTGACGGGCAAAGGCCATCATTTGCAGACGCGATTACCTGTCTTACTTGCAATATTAAGATATCCTGCATTGCCTCTTCCATGGCGCCCAACCGTTCCTGACGCACAAGCAATCCCACAATGCAATTAATATAACACAGAATCTCTAAAAAAACAATTCCTTATCCGGATGGGTTACCGGAAACTTTTAATCCAGTTAATCAAGGAATCATGGTAAACATTATCCGTGACGTCCTTTCTCATCTGGTCTGTGACTGCTCCGTTCTTACTCATAATTGCAAGAATCGCCTCCTGAAGCCCGGCAATCTTTCCCTTCTCGAAAGCCTCCCGGTATTCTTCCGTTTCATCTTCCTCCGGCTTCTTTCCCGTACATGCACTGTAGATATCGATCAGATTCTTAACGCCCGGCTGTTCGTCGCGGTACAGGATCTTCGCTTCCGAATCCGTCACGGCGCGTTTGCATTTCCGCATGATCGTATCCGGATCATCCATCAGATAGATACTGGCATTGGGATTCTCATCCGACTTTGACATCTTCTTTGCCGGGTCCTGAAGGCTCATAATCTTCGCCCCCACCTTGCCGATATAAGCCTCCGGAACAGTAAACACATCCCCGTAAATGCCGTTAAACCGCTGCGCTATATCTCTGGTTATCTCCAGATGC